>Ga0102590_1000070_pt1 | contig 296683 bp, 267 predicted proteins | sample AraplaMF_Col_mMF_FD_76859 | JGI IMG/M metagenome (GOLD analysis project Ga0102590, IMG submission 76859) | Arabidopsis root microbial communities from the University of North Carolina, USA - plate scrape MF_Col_mMF | ecosystem: Host-associated > Plants > Roots > Endosphere | place: USA... | reverse complement strand
TGGTGATCATGGTGATCTTCCTGTTCCTGCGCAAAGTTTCGGCGACCGTGATTCCGGCGCTGGCGGTGCCGATCTCGCTGATCGCAACGCTGGGTGCGATGTATCTGCTCAATTTCAGCATCGACAACATCTCGCTGCTCGGATTGACGCTCGCGGTGGGCCTCGTGGTCGACGATGCCATCGTGATGGTGGAGAACATCCACCGCCACATGGAGGAGAAGGGGCTGAGCCCCTTCGAGGCCGCGATCGAAGGCAGCCGCGAGATCGGCTTCACCATCATCTCGATCACGGTGTCGCTGGTCGCGGTGTTCATCCCGGTACTGCTGATGGGCGGCATCATCGGCCGCATCTTCAACGAATTCGCCATCGTGGTGACTGTGGCGATTGCGGCCTCGGCCTTCGTCTCGCTGACGCTGACGCCGATGCTGGCGGCGAAAATCCTGCCACCGCCGGACGAGCACGAGAAGGCCGGCGAGCCGCACGGCTGGACCGCGGGCTTCGAGCGCGGCTTCATGGCGGTGCAGCGCGGCTATGACCGCAGCCTGCAGACGAGCCTGCGCCACAAGCCCTGGATGCTGGCGCTGTTCTTCATCACGCTTGCCGGCACCGCCTGGCTGGTCGTGACGACACCCAAGGGTCTCTTTCCGCAGGAGGACATCGGCCAGCTCTCGGTGTCGACCGAGGCGCGGCAGGACGTGTCGTTCGAGGCCATGGTCGCGCTGCAGCAGCAGGTCGCCGAGGCCTATCAGCGCTCGCCGCATGTGGCAGGCGTCGCCTCCACGGTCGGCGGCAATGCGCTCAACTCGGGCAAGCTCTACGTGGAGCTGAAGCCGCGCAGCGAGCGGCCGGCGCTGCAGAAGGTCTTGTCCGATCTGCGCCGCGACACCGCCCGGATCGCAGGCATCCGCACGGTGGCGTCGGCGGTGCAGAACCTGCGCATCGGCGGGCGCTCGAGCCGCGCCGATTACCAGTTCGTGCTGCAGGGCCTCGACCGGCCGCAGCTCTACGCGTATTCGCAGAAGATGTTCGAGGCGATGAGCGCCGACCGGCACTTCGCCGACGTCAACAGCGACCTGCAGATCAACGCCACGCAGGCGACGCTGATCGTCGACAAGGACAAGGCGAGCTCGCTCGGCATCTCGGCGGCGCAGCTTCGCTCGACGCTCTATTCCGGTTTCGGCGCCCGGCAGGTCTCGACCATCTACGGGACCGGCGACAGCTTCGCGGTGATCATGGAGTTCAGCGACAAGGTCAACTGGACCACCGCGGAGCTGCCGGACGTGCGCATCCGCAACAGCGCCGGCAAGCTCGTGCCGATCGGCGCCTTCGCGCATGTGGAGCGCACTTCGGGGTCGCTCACCATCAACCAGCTCGGCCAGCTTCCGGCGGTGACACTGTCGTTCAACCTGCCGGCCGGCGTGTCGCTCGGCGAGGCGGTGGCGCGGATCGAGGAGCTGAAGGCCGAGCAGAAATTCCCGGCGACGCTGACCACGGCGTTTGCCGGCAACGCCAAGACCTATCAGGATTCGGTCGCCAACCAGGGCATCCTGCTGATCGCCGCGGTGGTGACGATCTACATCGTGCTCGGCATTCTCTACGAGAGCTACATCCATCCGTTCACGATCCTGACCGGCCTGCCGTCGGCGGTGATCGGCGCACTGCTGGCGCTGCGCCTCTACGGCATGGACCTGAGCCTGATCGCGGTCGTGGGCCTCCTGATGCTGATCGGCATCGTCAAGAAGAACGCCATCATGATGATCGACGTGGCGCTGGTGACGCAGCGCGAGGGCAGGCCGCCCGAGGAGGCGATCTTCGAGGCAGCGAAATTGCGCTTCAGGCCGATCATGATGACGACGCTCGCGGCGCTCCTGGGCGTGGTGCCGATCGCGCTCGGCATCGGCGCGGGCGCGGAGCTGCGCCAGCCTTTGGGTGTCGCGCTGGTCGGCGGCTTGCTGGTGTCGCAGTTCGTCACGCTCTACATGACGCCGACGCTCTACATCTACATGGAGAACCTTGCGGGCTGGTCGCGCGGGCAGGTGGCGCGGCTGCGCGGCCGCGCGCCGCTCACGGCCAGGGACGCGAAGGCTTGAGCACGCGATTCAATCTCACTGAATCGGCTTGTACAGAACTGGGTCCCCGCTTTCGCGGGGACGAACGGCTGATAATTCGGCGAACTCTCTCCCGGTTCGTCCCCGCGAAAGCGGGGACCCAGGGCCAAAGATTCCGGAAGAGTGGATCAAGCTCGAAGCGTCAGCCGCCGCGTTTCTGCAGCACCGATGCGACGAACGCGTCGAGATCGCCGCCGGGAAACAGATAGCCGTCGATGCCGGCGTTGGCGGCGGCTTCCATGTCGATGTCCCGGTCGCCGATCAGGAAGCTACGCCGGCTGTCGACCGGCCAGTTGCCGATCAGGTCGAACAGCATGCCGGGGCGCGGCTTGCGCAGGCTCGAATCCCAGGCATAGCCGGGAAACTTGCTGTCGGGATGGAACGGGCAATAGCGTGCGTCGTCGATGCGCGCGCCAAGCTTGGCGAGCTCGCCTTCCATCCAGAAGTGCAGCTTGATCAGGTCGTCCTCGGTGAACAATCCGCGCGCCACGCCGGACTGGTTCGAGGCGATGAACACGAAATAGCCGGCGTCGTTCAGCCGCTTGATGCCGGCGGCGGCGCCCGGCATGAAGCGGAAGCGCTCGACGGTGCCGACATAGCCATCGTCGTAATTGATGACGCCGTCGCGATCGAGGAAGGCGGCGGGCTTGCGCACCACCGGTGTGGCGGTGCTCATCGGTTCAGCCTCGCGCCCCGAACATCTCGCGCTCGACCAGATGGCAGATGGCGTGACCCACGGTGATGTGAAGCTGCTGGATGAGTGCGGTCTCGTCCGACGGCGCGCCGACCACGACGTCGCACAGCGCGTTCATCGGCGTCGGACCGCCGCGCGTGAAGCCCACGGTGACGAGCTTCCTTTCGCGCGCGACCTTCAGCGCCGCCAGAATGTTCGGCGACTTGCCCGAGGTGGAGATGCCGACGATCACGTCGCCCGGTTGCCCGAGCGCGCAGACCTGGCGCGCGAACACCTGATCGAAGCCGTAGTCGTTGCCGATCGCGGTCAGCGCCGAGGTGTCGGTGGTGAGCGCGATCGCGGCGAGCGGCGCGCGGTCGTTGATGAAACGGCCGACGAATTCGGCGGCGATGTGCTGGGCGTCGGCGGCGCTGCCGCCGTTGCCGGCGAACAGCACCTTGCCGCCGCTCTTCAGCGAGGCGGCGATCTTTTGCGACGCGCCCAGGACCGCGGCCATGAAGGCCGCATCCGCCATGGCCTTCTCGACCGCCTGCTGCGAGCGGCGGAAGAAGGCGTGCAGTTCGTCGGTGCGGGGATCGGACATCACGTTTCTGGTAGCGGGGCGGGCGGAGCCGTGCAAGCCACAGCCCGTCTCACGCCGGGACCGGGAGCCGGCCGAGCGCGCGGTGCACGGCAGCCAGCACCTGGGCCGACGGGATGTCGCGCATGCAGCGGTGGTGCTCCATCCGGCAGGTCGGCTTGTGGCAGGGCCGGCACGAGACCTCGGTCTTGGTCTCGATGATGGCGGCGAGCGGATTGAGCGGCGCCCAGTGCCAGGGGCTGGTCGGGCCGAAGATGCCCACGGTCGGCGTGCCGATGGCGGCGGCGACATGCACCAGCCCGGAATCGTTGGAGACGCAGGCGTCGGCCACTTTCATCGCCAGGATGGCGTTGCGCAGGTCCGTCGAGGTGAGATCGCGGGCGTGGGGGCCGGCGGCCTCCACGATCTCTTTCGCAAGCGGAGTCTCGGCGGGGCTGCCCAGCACCCAGATCGAGAAGCCTTCGGCGGCGAGTGTCCGGCCGAGTTCGGCGAAATACGACACCGGCCAGCGCTTGCTGGGACCGACCGCGCCCGGCGCAAAGACCACCACCGGGCGGCCGTCGCTGGGCAGGCCGCGCCGCGCCCGCCATTCGGCGGCCTCGTTGGGCAGCACCTTGAGCTCGGGCTTGGGCCATTCCACCGGGATTGGCGCATCCTTGGGCAGAGCGAGCGCGCCGCAGCGGTCGATCATGCGCGGCAGCTTCTTCTCGCCGTAGCGCACGTCATTGAGCAGGCCGAAGCGGACCTCGCCGGCAAAGCCGGTGCGCTCGGGAATGCCGGCGAGAAACGGCGCCAGCGCCGACTTCCAGGTCCGCGGCATCACCAGGGCGCTGCCGTAGCGCTCGGCGGCCAGGCGGCGGGCCAGCATCCGGTGCTGGGCGAAGGCGAGCTGCTTCCTTGGCAGGTCCCAGAGGACGCCCTTGCGGACGCCGGGCATGTAGTCGAGCAGCGGCGCGCACAGCGTGGTGGTCAGGACGTCCACCGGGCGCTGGGGAAACCGCGCCTTGAGCAGCCTGACCACCGAGTGGCAGCGCACGAAATCGCCGATCCACATGTAGGGGACCAGCAGAATCGGCGCCTCCGACGCGGCGGCGTTAGCTTTGTTGCTCATTTCTTGTTGGCTCACGGAGGAGGCGGTAACCCGGCTTTTGGGGGCCTGTCCAGCCTGGAAAGCGGCCCCGGAATGACCTTTTCGGCTTATCCGCCAGAAACCTAGCCGAATTTTGGTGCCAACGCCCAAGTTGCGCGTCCGTCCGGTCTGGGGCAAAGGAAGGCCACCCCAAACGGCGGCGGTAACGGCAACAGGGTCGCGGATGCTTCTGGTCACAGGCGGAGCCGGGTTCATCGGCTCGAATGTGGTCGCGGCCTTGAACGAGGCCGGACGCGCCGATGTCGTGGTCAACGACATCCTGGGCACCGACCAGAAATGGCGGAACCTGGCGAAGCGCCAGCTGGCCGATGTGGTGGGCCCGGCGGACCTGATGCGCTGGCTCGACGGCCGCAAGCTCGATGCCGTGATTCACATGGGGGCGATCTCGGACACCACGGCGAGCGACGCTGATCTCGTGATCGAGACCAACTTCCGCATGTCTTTGAGGCTGCTCGACTGGTGCACCGCGGCGCGGGTGCCGTTCATCTATGCGTCGTCGGCCGCGACCTATGGCGAGGGCACCGCGGGCTTCGACGACGACTGGAGCCCGAAAGCGTTGCAGGCGCTGCGGCCGATGAACCTCTATGGCTGGAGCAAGCACCTGTTCGACCAGGCGGTGGTCGAGCGCTTCACGAAGAAAGAGAAGCTGCCGCCGCAATGGGCGGGGCTGAAGTTCTTCAACGTGTTCGGCCCCAACGAGTACCACAAGGGCGAGATGATGAGCCTCGTCGCCAAGCGCTTCGACGACGCCAAGGCCGGCCGCACCGTGCGGCTGTTCAAGTCGCATCGCGAGGGCATCGCCGACGGCGACCAGCGGCGCGATTTCATCTATGTCGACGACGTGGTGGCGGTGGTGCGCTGGCTGATGGAGGCGCCGCAGGTGTCGGGTCTGTTCAATGTCGGCACCGGCAAGGCCCGGAGCTTCCGCGACCTGGTGACGGCGGTGTTCCACGCGCTGAAGCTGGAACCCAGGATCGAATATGTCGACATGCCGGAAAAAATCCGCGGCCAGTATCAGTATTTCACGCAAGCCCAGGTCGATCATTTGCGCTGCGCAGGCTACAACGCGGGCTTCACTTCGCTCGAAGACGGCGTCACGCGCTATGTGACGCAGTTCCTCAACACCGCCGATTGTTATCGCTAGACCCTCAACTCATGTTCGACTTCGAAAAACGCTTCGCGGAGCTCAGCCAGCAGACGGTGCTGTGCATCGGCGACCTGATGCTCGATGTCTTTATGTATGGCGACGTCACGCGCATCTCGCCGGAGGCGCCGACGCCGGTCATCCGCGTCGGCCGTGATGAGATGGTGGTCGGCGGCGCCGGCAACGTGGCGCGCAACATCGCGAGCCTCGGTTCCGACGCGCTGTTCGTCGCCGTGGTCGGCGACGACTTGCAGGGCCAGGACTTGCAGCATGATCTGGCCATCAAGGGCACCGGCATCACGGCGAAGCTCGTGGTCGACAAGATGCGGCCGACCACGCGGAAGCTGCGGTTTGTGTCGGAGCATTTCTCGACGCATCTGCTGCGCGCCGACTGGGAGGTGACGACGCCGGTCGAGGCCAAGACCGAAGCGGCGCTGATCAAGCATGCGCTCGCGCTTTTGCCCCGCGCGGGCGCGGTGGTGCTGTCCGACTACGCCAAGGGCGTGCTGACCGGAAAGCTCATTCGCGCCGTGATCGACGAGGCCAACAAGCTCGGCAAGCCCGTGGTGGTCGATCCCAAGGGCATCGACTATTCGATCTATCGCGGCGCGACCATCATCACGCCGAACCGCAAGGAGCTCGGCGAGGCCGCGCATCTGCCGGTCGGCACGCTGGACGAAGCGGTGGTGGCCGCCAAGGCGCTGATGAAGCAGGTCGGCAGCAAGGCTGTGCTGGTGACGTTGAGCGAGGAGGGCATGCTGCTCTGCGTGCGCGGCCAGGACCCGGTGCATGTGCCGGCCTATTCGGTGCGGGTGAAGGACGTCTCGGGCGCGGGCGATACGGTCGCGGCCGTGCTTGCCGTGATGCTCGCAGCCGAGGCGGATTTCGAATCCGCGGTGCGCGCCGCGAATGCGGCGGCGTCGGTGGTGGTGGGAAAAAGCGGCACCGCGACGGTCGGGCCGGCCGAGTTGCGCGCCCGCGTCCTGCCGTCGGCGACGCTCGCCTCCGAGGAGAAGATCGTCGAGGACTGGGACGACATCGAGATGCGGCTCGCCGAATGGCGCGCCGAGGACCTGCGCATCGGGTTCACCAACGGCGTGTTCGACCTGCTGCATCCCGGCCACATCAAGGTGCTGGCGCAGGCGCGCGCCGCCTGCGACCGGCTGGTGGTGGGGCTGAACAGCGACGCCTCGGTGAAGCGTCTCAAAGGCCAGGAGCGACCGATCCAGCCCGAGCGCGCCCGCGCCGAGGTGCTGGCCGGCCTCGAAGCGGTCGACCTGGTGATCGTCTTTCCGCAGGACACGCCGCTGGAGCTGATCAAGCGCGTGAAGCCCACCGTGCTGGTCAAGGGCGGCGACTACAAGCCCGACCAGGTGGTCGGGCGCGAGCTGGTCGAGAAGCTCGGCGGCAAGGTCGTGCTGGTCGATCTGGTGCAGGGCTTCAGCACGACGCGCATCGTCGAGAAGTCGCGCGCGCAGAAGAAGCGCTGAGCGGCGGGGAACTCAAGTGGCCGTTCATCCGTCACAGGAACAGGAAGAGAGGCTGGTCCGCGAATTCTTCGGCGGCGACGACTCGGGCTTCTATGTCGAGGTCGGCGCCAACCATCCGACCGAAGGCTCGCAGACCTGGCATCTCGAGCAGCTCGGCTGGACCGGCGTGCTGGTCGAGCCGCAGCCCGATCTCGCGGCGTTCCTGGTGACCGAAAGGAAGACCGCGACGGTGTTTCCGGTGGCCTGCACGTCGCCGGAGAAGGCCGGGCAGACCGCGAGCCTGCATGTGGACGGCGCGCGCTCCGGCCTCGACCGCGAGAGGATGGCGCCGGGCGCGAACACCTCCTACGTGATCGCGGTGCCGACGCGGACGCTCGACAGCATCCTGACGGAAGCCGAGGCGCCGGCGCCGATCGATCTGCTGTCGATCGACGTGGAGGGCCACGAGCTGGAGGTCCTGAGCGGCTTCAACTTCCCGCGCTGGCAGCCGCTGTTGATCCTGATCGAGGATCATGTCGGCACGCTTCAGACGCATCGGTTTCTCAAGGCGCGCGGCTACCGGCTCGTTCGGCGTCTCGGCAACAACGGCTGGTATGTGTCGTCGGAGTCCAATGCCCGCTCGACGCTCGGCGACCGCTTCGAGATCCTGCGCAAGTATTATCTGGCGCTGCCGTTCCGCGTGCTGCGCAACTGGTGGCGGCGGATGCGTGTGCTTTATTCGGATATGTGGGCGGGGCGATAGCCGGTTGGGTGAGGGTCGAATGTCGCTTCTGTGTCGTGCTTTTGTCGCTGCCGCCGTCGTGCTCTGGGCATCGCAGGCGTTTGCGGACGGCGTCCAGCCGGGATTGTGGAAGATCATCAGCCGGATCGAAGCCAACGGCGCGATGAGCCCATCGCGGGAATCCTCGAAGTGCTACACCGCCGCGCAGACCAAGGACCTCGTCGCGACGTTCTCGCCGGCGCCGACCACGATCAATTCCGAATGCGGCAAGCTGGAGAGCAGCCTTGAAGGCGACCGGCTGAAATGGAAGCTGGTCTGCAAGGGCCAGCTCAACATGGAGATCACCGGCGACTACACGTTCCGCGACGGCACGCAGTATGCCGGCATCGTGCGCACCACGACCTCGATGGGCGGCATGCCGATGAGCGACACGGTGACGACGCTTTACGCCGAGCGCGTGTCGGACTGCCCGTGATTGCTTGTTCTTGAGCTATTTGGGCCGCGTGAGCTTCTCGCTCGGCGGCGGCTGCCAGTTCTGGGTTTCCTCATAGCGCTTGGCGTAACGGTAGAAGGTGCCTTCGAAATTGCCGAAGGCGATGACGAAGCCCGCCCAGCCGTCCTTGAAGCCGCGCTTGAAGATGTAGTGCTTGATGAAGGCCCAGAGCCCGTGGCCGAACGCGCTCGCCATGCTCACGCGCTTGTGGGTGAGCTTGCCCGCCCCGAGCGTGGAGTAGCGGTTCATCTTGCGGATGACCTCGTCCAGGTTGCGGAACGGAAACTGGTGGATGGCGTTCGTCAGATGACCGAGCGTCTTCCCGGTCTGCAGCTCGTAGCCCTCGTGCACCGGGTCGAGCGTGTAGCGCATCGCGCCTTTGCGGAAGAGCTGCGGCTGGCGGTAATTCGGATACCAGCCGGAGCCGGTGATCCAGCGGCCCATCATGTAGGAGCGGCGCGGCACCAGATACGCGTCGTGCGCGGGCTCGCCCGCGATCAGCTCAAGGATCTCATCGCGCACCTCGGGCGTGCAGCGCTCGTCGGAATCCAGACTGAAAATCCACTCGTGGCTGCAGTGCTCCAGCGTCCGGTTGCGCAGGTCGCCGAAGCCGTGAAACGGCACCTGCACGACGCGAGCGCCGAGCGCCTCGGCGAGCGCGACGGTGTTGTCGGTCGAGTTGGAATCGGCGACCAGCACCTCGTCGGCCCAAAGCACGCTCGACACCGCGGCTTCGATCTTGGCGGCTTCGTTGTAGGCGATGATATAGGCGGTGATCTTCGGCATGGGCTGGGGCATGGTCCGGCGCTGTTGTAGCCGCGCTGGCCTGTCCGGGGCAAATCGTGCTTTAAGCGCCGCGAAAGGGCGCGCTTTTGGCCGAGCTGATTTCCATCATCGTCACGACCTATGACCGCATCGACGCGCTCGATGCGGTGCTGCGGTCATTGTCGCGGCAGAGCGACCGGGACTTCGAGGTGGTGATCGCCGACGACGGCTCGGGGCCGGAGACCGCGGCGCTGATCGGGCAATGGAAGGCCAGGCTTAGCGTGCCGCTGAAGCAGGTCTGGCACGAGCACCGCGATTTCCGCGCCGGCGAGATCCGCAACCTGGGCATCCGGGCAAGCGAGGGCCGCACCTGCATCTTCCTCGACGGCGACTGCATCGCGCGCCCGGATTTCGTTGCGCAGCACCGCGCGCTCGCCGAGCCCGGCTGGTTCGTCACCGGCAACCGCGTGCTGCTCACCGAGCGGCTGACCGCGAAGGTGCTGGCCGAGAAATTGGAGCCGGAGCAGTGGAGCGTCACCGACTGGATCGGCCAGCGCTTTTCCGGCGGGCTCAATCGCCTGGCGCCGGTGCTGAACCTGCCGCTCGGGCCGCTGCGGCGGTTGAATGCCACGGAATGGGAGGGCGCGCGCTCCTGCAACCTCGCGATCCGGCGCGCCGATCTCGATCGCGTCGACGGCTTCGACGCGATCTTCAGCGGCTGGGGCAAGGAGGATTCCGACCTGGTGATCCGGCTCATCAATGCCGGCATCCGGCGGAAGGACGGCCGCTACGCCACCGGCGTGCTGCATCTGGCGCATCCTCCGGCCGACCGCACGCGGCTGCCGGAGAACGAGCGGCTGCTCGCACAGGTGATCGAGAGCAAACGCGTGCGAGCGGAGCGCGGGATGTCGGTGCTCGGCAATGGCCTCGTTAACGAGCAGCCACTGCCGTAAGAATCGAGCTCTCGGCTTCAGCTTTCCGCTGAAGCGTCCGTTGCCCCTGTCGCATTTTCTGCCGGCTTTGGCTTCTGCGCCACCTGGCTTTTCGCCTTCGCCTCGGCGGCCTCGACCTTCTTGTCGTAGGCGCGCATCCGCAGTGATTGGGCCTTGCTCACCCGGTAGGTCACTTCCCGGTTGACGGTCATAGACGGGCGTTTCGCCAATCGCGGCTTCGAAACGTCCGGCTTCGTCAATGCGTCAGTCACTGTTTCTCTCCTCTTGCCACTCGCGTGCGAGCTTCTGTGCTTCGATGATTTGTGCCGGCGTCATGCGCTGCGCCATGAGGTCGCGTCTTCGGACCGCGCCCGGACTTCCGTGCGCAGCGGACAAATCGAACCACATGAGCGCGGTGACATTGTTCTTTGCGACACCCCGGCCCATGTCGTACAGCAGTCCGAGGCCGAACTGCGCGCCGGAATGACCCTCACTGGCCATCGGTTGCCACAGCCGGAGCGCAGTCTCGTAACGTCCGCTGACGTAAGCGGCAGACCCGTCCTCGTAGGGACCCGCCGCAACAGGCGCAGCCAAGCCCAGCACGACGATCAAAGCCGCAATGGATGGCTTGAGCTTCAAGGCGGAACGTGCCGCTACGGGTGTGCGGTCCTGAGCCCGACATCTGTGGCTTTCTCGTCGAGACAGGCTTGGCATTATTCTCCATTTTGGCGAGTGCGCCGGAGCAAGTCGCCACCCGTTGCACCGAATCGGCGCATGCAGGCCGCTAGGTCGTGGCCGAGACTTTTTCGGTTCGCGGGCGTGGCATATCACGGCGGGTATCAACGCCGCTTTGCTTCGTTTCGACGACGTAACCCAGGCGACGGATCACCCATTCGGCGATCAGAACTGCAAGAGGCCAAGCTACGCCGAAAGCAGCCATGAAAAGGAGCAGAAACGTCGTCAAGCCGAGTGTCGGCCATTGGTACTCGACCAGCCGGCTGATCAGGAAACCAACGAACTGTACTGAAATAACGGTCAGCACATAGGAGATCATCAGTATGCCAGCTTGCATCGGCAGCCTCCCAGTGACGTAGGCGCGCGCGGTCTCTTTTGGCCGTTCCCGGCCAAAGTGCAGGCGTCGACATGTCAGATTTGCGCTGCCGAGTGGGCAATGCTGCAACACCTGTAGCACGGCCTGCGGCTAAACACCATCATTTAACGATCGGCATCGGTTTTAATCGAGAAACTCGACATCACCGAACGCAGCGAACCTCAACGATGGCTGGCTTGCGCCCGGCCGCTTGGCCCAGGCGCCAGTTGCTTGATCGCTGGATCTGGGCCGGCCTCTTGCTTCCGAAAGAAGGCGGATGGATGCTTTGTGGCATGAAACGAGAGCTCAATGTGGCGGTGTGTCTGGCTGTCCTCATCGGTGCAGCGCTCTGGATCGATCATCGCAATCACATCGTCATCGAGGCTCCTCGGATGACCGAGTATCGTCCCTGTGCCGATTCAGACGCGATGCCGTACAGCGCGCGTTGTATCGAATTCATGATGGGCTCGCGGCTTCAACAGGGGCCCGAGAGCACCAATTGACGGCCGCGCCCGGCCTTCAGTTTTCGCGCACGGCCTGCGGCGTGTTGCGGAAGCTGATGGCCATCCGGTTGTAGGTGTTCATCAGGCCGATCGCGAGGGTGAGATCGACCAGCTCCTTTTCCTCGAAGACCGCGCGCGCGGCCCGGAACGCTTCATCCGGCACGCCGGTCTCCGACACGCGGGTCACGGTTTCGGCCCAGGCGAGCGCGGCACGCTCACGCTCGCTGAAGAGATGACCGCCTTCCTCCCACGCCTGCAACAATGCGAGCTTCTCGATCTTCACGCCCTGCTTGATGAGGTCTCGGGTGTGCATGTCGAGGCAATAGGCGCAGTTGTTGATCTGCGAGACACGCAGATAGACCAGGTTGATCAGCTCGGCCGGAAGGCCGCTCTGCATGACATAGCCGTAGACACCGCCCAAGGCTTTGACGCCGGCTGGCGCGATCTTGGTGTAATCGAGACGTTGGCTCACGGTTGTTCTCCTTAAGATGTTCGAATTGGCTGTTCAGGTTATTTGATCGGTGTGGTGAGCTGCTTGTCATCAGTATCGACGACGAAGACCGCGAGCAGCTTTGCCGGTTTGGTCTCGCTCGCATTGCGGCTGATGGGATGGCGCGCGCCGCCAGGTGGTTCGGACCAGCTTTCGCCCGCCTTGTAGATCCGAGTCGCGCCGTCGTTCACCTTCGACTCGATTTCGCCCGAGACGACGTAGGCATAGATGAACGCCGATTTCGCGTGGGTATGCGGAACCGAGACCGCGCCCGGCGCAAAGTCGACTTCCAGGGCAATCAGTGACTTGCCCGGAATGTTGGGGATCGCCTGCTCGAAGTTCGTCGTGACTTTGTCACGGACATCATGCGCAGAGGCGGGCGCCGCGGTTGCGATGGCAATGGCGGCGCAGGCCGCGCCGAGGACGATTCGTATCATCATGGCAATTCTCCTTTTTCATCCCCATTAGATGCCTCCTGCCTGGGTCCGAAAAAAGCACCAAAAATGCACAGAAATCGTGTACCACGGTATCCATGGTCCAACCGCTTCAGCTGAAGCTCGACCGGTCCGCGAAGATGCCGCTGGCCGAGCAGATCCGGATGGCGATCAGCACGGCAATCGAAGGCGGCGTGCTCGCACCGGGCGCGCGCCTGCCGTCGTGGCAGGACCTCGCGGCGCAGCTTGGCGTCGCGCGCGGCACCGTACGCCAAGCTTATCAGAAGCTCTCCGCAGGGCAGCTCATCGTGGCCTCGCGGTCAGCCGGCACTCGTGTCGCTGAGCGGCCTCGCGCAATCACCCGGCCGGAGCAGCCGCCCGATCCAGGCTCGTTCATGGCGATGTACCAGGAGATGACCGGGGGGCCGGCCATCTTCCAGATGGGGGTGCCTGGCGCGGATATATTTCCGGCCACGCTGTTCGCGCGAATCCGCTCCCGCGCCGTTCGCACCGAAGCGGGCGCACCACCCATCTACCCGGACCCTCGCGGCGAGCCTGACCTGCGGCGGGAGATCGCCGCGTACCTCGCCTTCGCTCGCAGCATCGAATGTTCTCCGTCGCAGGTCTTCATCACCGGCGGATACGCCAGCGGCCTGGGCCTCGCACTCCGTGTGCTCGAGCTCGAAGGACAGAAAGCCTGGGTCGAGGACCCCGGCTTTCCATTCACCCGTCGGGGCCTGGAGCTCGCAGGATTGTCGCTTGCACCGATACCGGTCGACGACGATGGCATCGATGTCGACCATGGGTTGCGCCACGTCCCGGACGCGAAACTGGTTGTCGTGACCCCAGGGCAGCAGGCGCCGCTCGGGGTGACGCTGTCGCTGGAACGGCGTTTGCGCCTGCTCGATTGGGCCGCGCGCGAAGGCGTGTGGGTGATCGAAGACGACTATCTGAGCGAGCTGCAGCTGACGGGGAGAGCTGCGCCGGCGCTCGCCTCGCTCGATCGCGATGGGCGCGTCATCCACGTCGGCTCGTTCAGCAAGACCATGAGCCCCGCGTTGAGGCTCGGCTTCCTCGTCGCGCCTATCACGCTGCTGTCCCGCTTCGCGGAGGTCGCGGCCTGCCTCGCGCCGCCACCGGGGCCGTCGGTGCAGCTTGCGATCGCCGAATTCATGCGCGAAGGGCACTACCTGCGCCACCTTCGGCGCACCAAGCGTGCCTATTCGGCTCAGCGTGACGAGTTGCTGAAGTGCCTTCAGCGGCACGTGAAAGCTGACGGCGTCGTCATAACAGCCGGATTGGCTGCGCTGCTGCGATTGCCCGACGGCGCACCGGACACATCCATCGCCCGCGAGAGCTTGGCGTTTGGTTTGGCGCCTACCCCATTGTCCGCCTGGAGCGCGCGGCCGGCGTCAGCACGATCGGGGCTTCTTCTCGGCATCGCGACGGCGCCGAAGAAGCATATTGCGCGATCCTGCGAACGTCTGTTCGGGATCATCGAGCGCTTCAAGTGAGAGCTGCTTTCCGCAGGGAAGCGGCACCAATCAGGAGACGTGCGCCATGGCGGCAAGGCCGGCCTTGGTCTCGACGCTGGGCTTCCAGCCGGCGGCGATGAGCTTTGACGGATCGGCGATCAGCCCGCCGCCGAGGCGCTGCCATTCGTCGTTGCGGCCCATGGCGCCGGCGGCAAGGCCGATCAGCGCGGGCGGCACCGGCAGCAGGAACGGCGAGCGGCCGATGCCGGTGCGCAACGCGGCGACGATCTCGGCGAGCGTGAGCGGCGTGGGATCGGCGACGATGAAGGTCTGGTCCTTCGCGGCGTCGGACTGCAAGGCAAAGTGAATCGCCTCGATCAGGTTCTGCCGCGCCAAAAGCGAGCGGCGGTTGTGGCAGAGCCCGAAGGGCAGCGGCCACGGCGTGCGGGCGATGTCGAGGAGCCGCGCCAAGTTGCCCTTCACGCCGTGCCCGTAGATCAGCACCGGCCGCAGAATGGTATGCGGCACGCCCGCGGCGCGGACAGCCTCCTCGGCGGCGAGCTTGGAACGGCCGTAGGCGTCGGTCGGCTGCGGCGTGTCGGTCTCGCGCAGCGGAGCCGCGGCAGACGGTCCGCTCTGGGCGCGGATCGAGGAGGCGAACACCAGATGATGGATGCCGACCGCTTTCGCCGCGGCGGCAAGCTCGGCGGTGGCGAGCCGATTGACGCGGTCGTAGGCCTCCTCGGCGATGCCAGGGCCTGCATGCGCAATGCCGGCGAGATGCACCACGGTATCGATACGATTGAGCAGCGCCCGCCATTCCACCGGCCGAGTGAGGTCGGAGACCGCGACGACCTCGACCGAGCGCGGGAACACGTCGGCGGGCTGGCGCATCGCGGCGCGCACGCTGTGGCCCGCATTGGCCAGTCCCTCGACCAGCGCGCGGCCGACGAAGCCCGAAGCGCCGGTGACGAGGATATGGGTCATGGCTGGCTCGTTCGTCTTGGCGCCTGTTTTGGCGTCGAGAAACGATACAACAACCAGGCGACGGCCGCAGCGCCACCGATCAGCGCGATCGCCGCACCGAGCGGGCCCGGCCACAGCACGCTGACAGTGGCGAGCACAACCAGTGCAGCATTGACGCCGAACACATGGGCGACGATGTCCGGCACGCTCCAGCCTTTGTCCGTCGCGCGCTGATAAAAATGCGTGCGGTGGGCCTGCCAGACCTTTTCGCCGCGCATGGCGCGGCGGCCGAGCGTCAGCGTTGCGTCGGCGAGATAATAAAGCGGCAGCACCAGCGCCGCAGCAAGGTGGCCGTTCCCCGCGACGAGGAAAAGCAGCCAGGCGCAGAGCAGACCGATCGGCAGGCTGCCGACGTCCCCGAGAAAAATCCGCGCCACCGGCTTGTTGAAGGGCGCAAAGCCGATCAGCCCGCCGCACAGCGCCAGCGCCACGACGACACCATGGAGCGGCAACGCGCCGAGAAAGCCGATCAACGCGAGGCCGAGCGCCACCGGCACGAATTCGGCGATGGTCATCCAGTCGATGCCGTCCATGAAGTTCGTGAGATTGACGAACCACAGCGCGGCGAGGAGGAGCAGCGCGCGCTCGATCCACCACGGCAGCATCGGAACGATGCGAAGCTCGGAAGGCAATGCCGCGATCATCACGGCGACGGCGAGTGCCTGCATCAGCAGCCGAGGTGTGACCTCGATGGTACGGATGTCGTCGATCGCGCCGACGATGGTGATGAAGGCGGTGGCGGCGAATACCAGCCAGAGCGATGCGGGCTCGAACGGCGCGTCGCGCAGCCCCGCGGCCACGGCAATGGTCGCGACGATGAGAGTCGCGACGATGACGGCGAGGCCTGCGCCCTGCGGCGTGGCTCTCTGATGCGAGGAGCGCGCATTGGGATGCGCCATGGCATAGCGATGCAACAGCGGCAGCAGCGCCAGGATGACTCCGGCGCTGATCGAGGCCGCCAAGGTCACAACGAGGCCGAGTCCCAGACCGTTCATGGTGGCCGCGTCATCCCATGATCCGCCGATAGAGATCAACCGTCTGGCGGCCGATCGCTTCCGCCGAGAAGCGCTCGACCGCGAGCTTGCGCGCCGCGGCGCCATATTGCGCGCGGAGCGCAGGGGAGGCGGCGAGCTTGGCGATGGCTTCGGCGAGCGCGGCGTCATCGTCGTAAGGGACCAGAATACCGGTCTCGCCGGGCCGCACGACCTCGCGGCAGCCGGGCACGTCTGTCGCCACCATCGGACGGCCCATGGCCGCGGCTTCGAGCAGGCTCTTGGGCAGGCCTTCGCGCCGCGACGGCAGCACAGCGATGTGCGAGCGCGCCCAGAGACCCGGGATGTCATTGACGTGGCCGAGCCAGGTGTTGCCGGGCTCGCGGCCTAAGTCTTTCGCCTCCTGCTCGGTGACCGAGGCCGGGTTTGCCGGATCCGGCGTGCCGGCGATCAGAAGCTCGACGTCGGTGCCGTGCTGGCGCAGGCGGCGTTGTGCGCGAATGAGCGTGTGGATGCCTTTGTCGGCGAGGAGGCGGCCGACGAACGCCATGGTGGTCGGGCCGGGCGGCTCGGGCAGGGGCTTCAGCTGATCGGTGTCGACGCCCGAGCCCGGAATGGTGACGATGCGCTCGGCCGCGATGCCGAGCGCGCGCATGCCGTCATAGTCGTCGGGGTTTTGCACCAGCACGGTCTGGCGCGGGCGGTTGAGCAGAACGCGAAGCAGCGCGCTCAGCACCGGACGCAGCAGCAACGCCTTCGCGCCGCCCGACGTAAAGGTGTAGCCGAGCCCGGTCAGTGCGTTGACGCAGGCGACGCGTTGGCCGAGGGCTGCAAGCGAGCCCAGCACCGTCGATTGCAGCGAGACATGATGCGCCACGTCGGGCGCGACGCTGCGGTACACGTCGCGCAGCTCGCGGATCGTGCCGAGCACCGCAAAGGGCGAAAGCTTGCCGCGCGCGAACGCCACCGGATGCAGCACGAAGCCTTCGGCCTCGATGGCTTTGGCGCCATCGACCACGCGCGTCGCCACATGCACCTCGAAGCCGGCATCGCGCGCGGCGCGCGCCATCGGCAGGCGGTGCGAGAGGAAGTACCAGTCCTCGGTGACGACATAGAGCAGGCGCAATGCTGCCTCCGCCCCGATCCTGACCGACCGCTAGGCCGCGCCGGCGCGAAGCAGATCGTGGATGTGCACGATGCCGACCGGCTTGCCGCCCTCGATGACGAACAGCGTGGTGATCTTCATCGCGTTCAGGAGCTCGATGGTCTCGCTGACCAGCTGGTCGGGCCGCACGCTCTTGGGATTCTTGGTCATGATCTCGTCGACCGTGACATCGAGCAGATCGGGCCGCATGTGCCGGCGCAGGTCGCCGTCGGTGATGATGCCGACGAGCTTGCCGCCGCGCCCGGTGATGCCGATGCAGCCGAGCCCCTTGCTCGTCATCACGAACAGGCCGTCCGACATCTTGGTGCCCAATTCGACCAGCGGCACGGCGTCGCCGCTGCGCATCACGTCGCGCGCGAACTTGAGCAGCGCGCCGAGCCGGCCGCCTGGATGCAGCAGGCCGAAGTCGATCGCGGTGAAGCCGCGGCTCTCCAGCAAGGCAACGGCGAGCGCGTCGCCGAGCGCAAGCTGCATCAACGACGACGTGGTCGGCGCGAGATTGTGCGGACAGGCCTCGCGCGCCTCGGGCAGCACCAGCGCCACCTCGGCGGACTTGCCGAGCGTGCTGGTCGCCTGCGCGGTCACCGCGATGAGCCCGATGCGGAAGCGTCGCGAATAGTCGATCAGGTCCTTGAGCTCGGCGGTCTCGCCCGACCACGACAGCGCCATGATCACGTCGTCGGTCGTGATCATGCCGAGATCGCCGTGGCTTGCTTCGCCCGGATGCACGAAAAACGCGGGTGTCCCGGTCGAGGCTAGCGTTGCCGCAATCTTGCGGGCGACGTGGCCGGACTTGCCCATGCCGGTGACGATCACCCGGCCTTTGGCAGCGCGGATGCGGTCGACCGCCGCAATGAAGGCGTTCCCCAGCGCGCTCCGCATGGCCGTGCCGATCGCCTGCACGCCGCCTGCGCCCGCGTCCAGCGTGCGCAGCGCGGAATCGATGAAAGCGTGGGTCTTGCCCGGCTTTTTGCGGTCTTGGACGTTGGTTTTTGCCATGCTGGGGCCGGGTTTCGGGTGCCGGTTCAAGGCAAGCGATAGCACAGAGTTCTTCATCGAGGGAAACTTAAACGTTCAAGCAATCAACAACTTGGCTTGTCCGGCCGGTTGTCCCCGTTGTACCACCGAGGCAGCGGACATCGCGGCCTCTAGCGCTCGGATTTCATGATTCATCAAGACGCCCGGGAAACTCCGCAGGAAACTCCGAACGAATCTTGGATCGCCACATATGGCGCCCGGTTTCTGGGCCACAAGTTTTTCGAGGCCAAGGTCTTCGAGCTCAAGCGCTGGGAGCTGGCTGCTGACATTCTCGCCTGCGCGCTTGCGGTCTCGCTGCCGTGGTCGACGTCGGCAACCTCGATCCTGCTTGTGCTCTGGCTGATCGCGCTGGTTCCAACCTTGAGCGGCGTCGGGCTTCGGCACGTCGTGGCGACGCCGGCGGGCGGGCTTCCTGTTCTGTTCTGTCTGCTGGCTTTGATCGGTTTGCTGTGGGCTATCGATGTGCCGATGAGGGAGCGCTGGGGCGGCGTTTCATCGATGCTCAAGCTCCTGGCCATTCCGCTGTTGATGTTTCAGTTCCAGCGCTCGAGCCGCGCGTCATGGATCATGATCGGGTTTCTCGCGTCATGCGCCGTGCTGCTGATGTTTTCCTGGGTGGTGATCGCGTTTCCGAAGCTGCAGCTGACCCAACGCGAGGGCTTTGGCGTTCCGGTGAAGGATTACATCGCGCAGACCGGCGAGTTCGTGGTCTGCATCTTCCTTCTTGCCGAGATGGCCGTCAGGTTCTGGCGGCAGCAGCGGGGGCGCGCGATTGCGCTTGTGCTGCTGGCTCTGCTGTTCCTGGTCAACCTGCTGGTGATCTCAACGAGCCGCACTGGCCTGGTCGTCGTTCCGGTCCTGCTGCTGCTATTCCTGTGGCGTCACGTGGATGGGCGGCGGCTCGCCGCCGCGCTGCTCGCAGCCGCCGTGCTCGGAATTGGGGCATGCCTTCTTTCGCCGAATATCCGCAGCAACGTCACGAACCTGCTCGAAGAGGTGCGCAGCTTCAGGCCCGAGGACAGCAACCGCACGCGCGCCGGCGAGCGGCTGGAGTATTGGCGGAAGTCGATCGGCTTCATCGTCAACGCGCCGGTCGTCGGCCACGGCACCGGCTCGATCGCGGATCAGTTCCGCCGTGCCGCCGTTGGGCAGACCGGCATGGCGGGGCTCGAGTCGAAAAATCCGCACAACCAGATTTTCGGCGTGGCCATTCAGCTCGGGTTCCTTGGAACCGCGGTGCTGTTCGCCATGTGGCTCGCCCATCTGGCGCTGTTTCGCGGCGGCGAGAGCCTGGTGGCCTGGGCCGGCCTCGTGGTGGTGGCGGAAAATGTCGTGAGCTCGCTGTTCAATTCGCATCTGTTCGATTTCACCCAAGGCTGGGGCTATGTCATCGCGGTCGGCACGGCCGGCGGCGTGGTTCTGCAACGGCTGTCGCGGCCTTCGGCCAGCGCAAGGCCTTGATTGTCAAACGACTTTTCGCGGCCGGGAACGGTCCTCGCCCGGCTTGCTGACTTCAGCCAGGGGTGGCGCACCGCATCAAAGGCCGGTATGAAATCCCCGGGCACCGAGGTCCGTGACCTTGGCCAAGACCCTTCATGATCAAGACCTTAAGTGTCAGGACCCGATGACCCGACTGCGGCGGCTGACCCCCCGGCAATGGCTGATCGTGATCCATGATCTTCTGGTCACGGCGGCCGCGCTGACCGGCACGCTGGTGCTGCGGTTCCAGGAGCCGCTGCTCGCGCCGCGGCTCGACTGGCTGCCGACCCTGCTGGCCGGGTTCCTGGTGCTCGCCGCGGGCGTCTACTATTTCGTCGGCCTGCACGAATCGAAATGGCGCTTCATCTCGCTGTCCGATCTGTGGCGCATCATCCAGGCCTCGGCGATCCTGTCGGTCGCGCTGCTCTGCCTCGATTACGTGCTGGTCGCGCCGAACCTCTATGGCACGTTCTTCTTCGGCAAGATCACGATCATCCTCTACTTCGTGCTGCAGACCGCGTTCCTCAGCGCCACGCGCGTGGCCTATCGGCATTTCCGCGAGGTGCGCACGCTCAAGCGCGCACGCGATGCGGTGCCGACGCTGATCCTCGGCCGCGCCGCGGACGTCGAGGTGCCGCTGCGCGCCATCGAAAGCGGCGCGATGGCCAAGATCTGGCCGGTCGGCCTGCTGTCGCCGGCGCGCTCGGATCGCCGGGTCACGGTGCGCAGCGTGCCGGTGCTGGGCGGCTTCGACGATCTCGATGCCGTGGTGGCGCAACTGCGCCAGAGCGGAACCCCGGTCGGTCGTCTGGTTCTCACGCCGTCCGCGTTCGATCCGGGCAGCGGCGTGGATTCGATCCTGATGCAGGCCCGAAGGCTGGGCCTCACCATCAACCGGATGCCCTCGCTCGACGAGACCGGGCAGACGCTGCGGCTCGCGCCGGTCGCGGTCGAAGATTTGCTGCTGCGGCCGAGCGTCAAGATCGACTACACGCGGCTGGAGCAGTTCCTGTCCGGCAAGTCGGTGGTGGTCACCGGCGGCGGCGGCTCGATCGGCGCCGAGATCTGCGATCGCGTCGCGACCTTCGGCGCGGCGCGGCTGCTGCTCGTCGAGAACTCGGAGCCCGCGCTCTACGCAGCGCTGGAGACGCTCGCGACCAAGCCGTCGCAGACCAAGATCGAAGGCCGGCTCGCCGATGTGCGTGATCGCGAGCGCATCATCCGGCTGATGAAGGACTTCAAGCCGGACATCGTGTTCCACGCCGCTGCGTTAAAGCACGTGCCGCTGCTGGAGCAGGACTGGCACGAGGGCGTCAAGACCAACGTGTTCGGCTCGATCAATGTCGCCGACGCGGCGGTCGAGGCGGGCGCCGCCGCCATGGTGATGATCTCGACCGACAAGGCGATCGAGCCGGTGTCGGTGCTGGGCGCGACCAAGCGCTTTGCCGAGATGTATTGCCAGTCGCTCGACGCGGACTTCGCGCGGCGCGGCGCCAGTGGGCGCGCCGGCGCGCCGCGTTTCCTCTCGGTGCGGTTCGGCAACGTGCTCGCCTCCAACGGCTCGGTGGTGCCGAAGTTCAAGGCGCAGATCGAGGCCGGCGGCCCGGTGACGGTGACGCATCCGGACATGGTCCGCTACTTCATGACGATCCGCGAGGCCTGTGATCTCGTCATCTCGGCGTCGAGCCATGGGCTTGGGCCGGACAAGAACGACGTCTCGGTCTATGTGCTCAACATGGGGCAGCCGGTGAAGATCCTCGATCTTGCCGAGCGCATGATCCGGCTGTCCGGGCTCGAGCCCGGGCGCGACATCGAGATCGCGTTCACCGGGATGCGGCCCGGCGAGCGGCTCAACGAGATCCTGTTCGCCCACGACGAGGCCAATTCGGATGTCGGCGTGAGCGGCGTGGTGGCGGCGCGGCCGGTGAGCCCGCCGCTCGACGAAATGCGGGCGTGGCTCGCCAAGCTCGAGCAGGCGCTCAAGCGCGAAGAGCGCGCCGCGCTTTACGCGGTGCTGCGCGACGCGGTGCCGGATTTCACCGGCGTTGCGGCGTAGTCGCTCGCGATGCAGCAGGACACGCACGAGAGCTTTTCGCGCCGCGACGATGTCGCCATCGGGTCGGAACGTTCGTTCGGCCTGGTCATGGCGGTGGCGCTCGGCGTCATCGCGCTGATCAACTGGTGGCACGCCGGCCGGGTCTGGCCGTGGTTCGGCGGTATCGCCGTGCTGTTTCTCGGGGCGGCGCTGATCTATGCGCGGGCGCTGCGGCCGCTGAATGTCGTGTGGTTCAAGTTCGGCCTGCTGCTGCACCACATCGTCAATCCCATCATGATGGGGCTGTTATTCTACCTGACGATCTGGCCAACCGGCCTGATTATGCGCATAACCGGCAAGGAATTCCTGCGGCTCAAGCGCGAGCCGGACCGCGACAGCTACTGGATCGTCCGCGATCCGCCGGGGCCGCCGCGGGAAAGCATGCGCGATCAGTTCTGAGGGACGCTGAATGGATTTTCTTGCCGAGCTCTGGCGCTTCATGCGGGTCCGCAAGAAGTTCTGGCTGCTGCCCATTTTGGTGATGATGGTGGTGTTCGGCGGGCTGGTGATCCTGACCAAGGGCTCGGCCGTGGCGCCCTTCATCTACACCTTGTTCTAGGAAGCGTGTTCTAGAAGCGATGCGCGCGCTCGGCATCTCGGCGTTCTATCACGACAGCGCGGCCGCGCTGGTCGATGGCGAACGCATCGTGGCCGCCGCGCAGGAGGAGCGCTTCACGCGCAAGAAGCACGACTCGTCGTTTCCGAAGAACGCGATCGAGTATTGCCTCAAGGCGGGCGGCGTCTCGCTCAACGAGCTCGACAGCGTGGTGTTCTACGACAAGCCGTTCCTCAAGTTCGAGCGGCTGATCGAGACGTACCTGGAGATGGCGCCGCGCGGCTTCAAGTCGTTTCGTATGGCTATTCCGGTGTGGCTGCGCGAGAAGCTGTTCCAGAAGTCGCTGCTGCGGAAAGAGCTGAAGCAGTTCGGCGACGACTTCGACTGGCAGAACAAGCTGCTGTTCTGCGAGCACCATCTGAGCCACGCCGCGTCGGCGTTCTTTCCGTCGCCTTATGACGAAGCCGTGGTGCTGACCATGGATGGGGTCGGCGAATGGGCCACCACGTCAGCCGCTATGGGGAAGGGCAATCACCTGGAGATGTTCCAGGAGATTCACTTCCCGCATTCGCTCGGGCTGCTTTATTCGGCGTTCACCTATTACACCGGCTTCAAAGTCAATTCGGGCGAGTACAAGGTCATGGGGCTCGCGCCCTATGGCGAGCCGAAGTATGTCGACGTCATTCTCGACAATCTCATCGACCTCAAGCCGGACGGCTCGTTCCGGCTCGACATGTCGTATTTCGACTATTGCACCGGCCTGACGATGACCAACGAGCGCTTCTCGGAGCTGTTCGGTCAACCGGTGCGCAGCGCCGAGAAGCTGCTGACCCCGTTTCATATGGACATCGCGGCGTCGGTCCAGGTCGTGCTCGAAGAGGCGGTGCTGCGGATGGCGCGGGCGCTTCAGAAGCAGACCGGCGCGCGCAATCTCTGCCTGGCCGGCGGCGTTGCGCTCAACTGCGTCGCCAACGGCAAGATCCAGCGCGACGGCGCGTTCGAGAACATCTGGATTCAACCGGCCGCGGGTGACGCTGGCGGCGCGGTCGGTGCAGCGCTTGCGGCCGTGCATCTCTATGGCCAGAAGCCACGTCACACCAACGGCGGCGACGGCATGGCCGGCGCGCTGCTCGGTCCGAGCTATGCGCAGTCCGACGTGGAGCAGAGGCTCAGTGCGGCGGGCGCGAAATTCTCGGTGCTGAGCGAGGACGCCATGGTCGAGGCGGCTGCGGAGGCCCTCGCGAGCCAGCAGGCGGTCGGCTGGTTCCAGGGCCGCATGGAGTTCGGGCCGCGCTCGCTCGGCGCCCGCTCGATCCTCGGCGATCCGCGCTCGCCGGTCATGCAGCGCAACCTCAATCTCAAGATCAAGTATCGCGAGAGCTTCCGGCCGTTCGCGCCATCCGTGCTGCGCGAGGACGTCGCCGACTGGTTCGAGCTTGACGCTGACAGTCCGTATATGCTCATCGTCGCCGACGTGCGCAAAGACCGCAGGCGCGCGATGACGGCCGAGGAAGAGGCATTGTTCGGGATCGACAAGCTGAACGTGGCACGCTCGGAAATTCCGGCTGTGACTCACGTGGACTATTCGGCCCGCATCCAGACCGTCCATGCCAACACCAATCCGCTGTTTCACCGCCTGCTGACGAGCTTCAAGCGGCGCACCGGCTGCCCGGTGCTGGTCAATACAAGCTTCAATGTCCGCGGCGAGCCGATCGTCTGCACGCCCGAGGACGCGTTCCGCTGCTTCATGGGCAACGAGCTCGATCTGCTGGTGGTCGGCAACTGCGTGATGGAAAAGGCCAAGCAGGATCCGAGCCTGAAGCAGGACTACAGCTCGGCCTTCGAGCTGGATTGATTATGCCGCGTCGCACTTTGCGTTTCCGATAGAGCTTGATGTCTTCAGCACCTCACATCCTTGTCACAGGCGGCGCGGGCTTCATCGGCAGCCACGCCTCGAAGGCGCTGGCGCGCCGCGGCTTCGTGCCGGTGGCCTATGACAATCTCTCGCGTGGCCATCGCGATCTGGTGAAGTTCGGTCCGCTCGAAGAGGGCGAGATCGCGGACCAGGCGCGCGTGCGCGCGGTGCTGGAGAAATACCGTCCGGTCGCGGTCATGCATTTTGCGGCCTTCGCCTATATCGGCGAGTCGGTCGAGAAGCCCGCGCTGTATCATCGCAACAATGTCGAGGCTTCGACGGCGTTTTTCAAAGCGCTGCTCGGCTACAAGCCGTTGCCGCTGGTGTTCTCCTCGACCTGCGCCACTTATGGCATTCCGGACAAGCTGCCGATCACCGAGGACTTCCCGCAACGGCCGATCAATCCTTACGGCGAGACCAAGCTGATCGTCGAGGGCATGCTCGCCGAGATGGGCCGGACGCATAAACTTCCCTGGGTGGCGCTGCGCTACTTCAACGCCGCAGGCTCCGATCCGGAGGGCGAGGTCGGCGAGATGCACGATCCGGAAACGCACATCATTCCGCTGGCGCTGATGGCGGCCCGCAGCGGCGCCGCGCTCAAGATCCTCGGCCAGGACTACGAGACGCCCGACGGCACTTGTATCCGCGACTTCATCCACGTCACCGACATTGCCGACGCGCATGTGCGCGCGCTGGATTATCTGATGAAGGGCGGCGCGAGCGTCGCGCTCAATCTCGCCAACACGCGCGGCTATTCGGTCAAGGAGGTGATCGCCGAATGCGAGCGCGTCAGCGGCCGCAGCATCGCGTGTGAAGTGGCGCCGCGGCGTCCCGGCGATCCGGCGATGCTGGTGGGCTTGGCCAAGCGCGCCAACGCGGTGCTCGGCTGGACGCCGCAGCGCTCCGCACTGGAAATCCAGATCGCCGACGCCTGGCGCTGGCTCTGCTCGCGGGACAAGCGATGAGCGAGCCCGAGGCGCTGGAAGGCTATCGCAGCGCCTGGCAGCACAAGCCGGTGCTGCAGCTCGTCTATGACGATTTCTCCGAGCGGATCGCCGCCGCCTGCGTGCCCGGCCTCACGGTCGAGATCGGCGGCGGCATCGGCAATCTGAAACAGCGGCTGAGCAATGTCGTGGCGACCGACGTGCAGTTCGCGCCGTGGCTCGATTGCGTCGCCGATGCGCAGCGCCTGCCGTTCGCCGACGGGATCGCTTCCAACATCGTCATGGTCGACGTGCTGCACCACATCGAATATCCGCCGAAGTTCTTCCGCGACGCTGCGCGGGTGCTCAAGCCCGGCGGCCGCATCGTGATGGTGGAGCCTGCGATCACGCTGGGCAGCAGTCTGTTCTATCGCGTCCTGCATCACGAGCCGGTGCGGACCTCGGCCGATCCGCTCGCCGACGGCGTGCCTGATCCGGCGCGCGATCCTTACGACTCCAATCAGGCGATTCCGACCCTGATCGCGACGCGGCACCGCGACCGGTTCCATCAGATGTTCCCAAGCCTGCGCATCGTCCGGACCGACTGGTTTTCCTTTGCAGTCTATCCGCTGAGCGGCGGCTTCAAGCCCTGGAGCCTGGTCTCGGTGCCGATGGCCCGGCGCATGCTGGGCCTGGAACGAAAGCTCGAGGCAGCGTTCGGGCGGATGGCCGCATTCCGGATGATGCTGGTCATTGAGAAGACCGGATCGCGGATTGCAGGGTGATCCCATACCGCTGAACGCCGACTCATTCACGATTGTGTCGACGCGGCCTCGCTGTGCTATGGTGAGGCAGGGGCCGCCCCGGGGGAAGCACCGTGACGATTGCGCTGATCAACGCGCCCGGATTGAAGTCGTTTTCCGGCTTGCAGATGCACACGCCGAACCCGCCACTCGGGCTCGCGTATATCGCAGGCGCGGTCAAGGACGCGGGCTTTGCCTATACGGTGATCGATGGAACCGGCGAGGCGCTGGATTCCATTTCGCCTTATCCGCTGCGCAACGACTTCATGATCCAGGGGCTGTCGTTCGACCAGATCGCAGAGCGTATCCCGGCCGATACCAAGATCATCGGGCTGAGCTGCATGTTCAGCACGCTGTGGCCGCTGACCCGCGATCTTGCGGCGCATATCCGGCGGCGCTTTCCCAATGCGCTGATGGTGCTGGGCGGCGAGCACGGCACGGCGGTGCCTGAGCTCAGCCTGCGCAGCTCAGTGTTCGATGTGGTGCTGCAAGGCGAAGGCGAGGAGACTTTCGTCAATCTGGCGAAGGCTCTTACGACCGGTGCGCCATGGCGCGACATTCCCGGCATTGGCTATCTCGACGAAGGCCTGTACCGCACCACCGGTCTTTCCCCGCGCAATCGGCACATCGACGATATTCCGCCGCCGGACTGGGATTCGTTCCCGATCGAGGAATACATCTCGCGCCATCAGATCAACGGCGCCAATCTCGGGCGTTCGATGCCGCTGCTCAGCACCCGCGGCTGCCCGTATCAGTGCACGTTCTGCTCCAGCCCGAACATGTGGACCACGCGCTATGTGCCGCGGGATCCGGTGAAGGTGGCCGACGAGATCGAGCTCTACAAGAACAAGTACAACATCGTGAATGTCGACTTCCAGGATCTGACCGCCGTGGTCAAACGGAAGTGGGTGATCGAATTCTGCCACGAGCTGATCAAGCGCGATCTCCATGTCACTTGGCAGATGCCGAGCGGAACGCGCTCGGAGGTGTTCGACGAGGAGGTGGCCGATCTGCTCTACCGGTCGGGCTGCCGGGCGCTGGCGTTTGCGCCGGAAAGCGGCGCGCCCGAGATCCTCGAGAAGATCAAGAAACAGGTCGACCTCGACAAGATGATGCTGGCGATGCGGATCGCCGTGAAGCGCGGCTTCAAGCTGTCGTGCTTCATCGTCATCGGCTTCCCGGACGATACGCCCGAGACGCTCCGCAAGACACTCAAGCTGATCCGGCGCATGGCCGTGCTCGGCGTGCACGACGTGTCGGTGTCGAAGTTCGTGCCCTATCCTGGGTCCGTCCTGTTCAAGCGGCTGCAGCAGGAAGGCCAGATTGCCGTCGACGACGAGTTCTTCCTGTCGCCGATGGATTTCTACACCCAGAAGGCGCCGTCCTATTCACGGCACCTCACGACCAAGCAGCTCTATTTCGCGATGCTGTGGATGTTCACCAGCTTCTACCTCATGTCGTTTGCCTGCCGCCCGCTGCGCACCGCGGTGATCCTGCTCAAGGCGGTGACGACCGGCACCGAAGAAACGCGCTTCGCCAAGTGGCTCAATGACATTCTGTTTGTCCGCCGCCGGTGGCGGGCTCTGGCCAAGCAGTAAAATCTGGGCCAAACAGACCCGCGGACGAACCCGTTGGGTGGGCGCGCGGGACCAGACTGCATGAAAATTCGGGCTGCTCTGCTGTATGTCGTGATCATTGTCTGCACGGTGCTCGTCGCCGAGGTGTTGGCGCGGGCCTATGGCTGGACGCCGTCGCGCGACGACTACACCGCCGACCGGCTCGGCCAGTGGCGCTACTATCATTCTGCGGGAGGCTCGGGCGATCTCGTGCCGAACCAGGATGGCCACTGGGTGATCTGGTTTCACCGGCCGTATCACGTGCAGACCAACAGTGCGGGCCTGCGCAATGTGGCCGAACCGTCGAATGACGGCTTCCGGATTCTCGCGATCGGGGACTCCCAGACCTTCGGCGCCTACAACGTCAACGAGGACACCTGGCCGGCCTGGGCCGAAAACGATCTGAACCTGCGTGCCAAGCAGGCCGGCCGCTTTCAGGTGCTCAATGCCGGCATCTCCGGCTACACGATCTCCGATGAGCTGGCTTATCTGAAAGACAAAGGCGTGGCGTTGCAGCCCAAGCTCGTGCTGCTTGCCGTGATCGAGAACGACATCACGGATCTGCGGAAGGAATTGGCAGGCACGCCGCAGCGCCCGAAGAGTGGCGAACTGTCGGGTTTGCAGACGACGCTGCGGGCGCTCGGGCGAAGCTCGGCACTGGTGAGTTTCGCCGAGCAGATCAAGACCAACATGCAGTTCAAGGCGGCAGGCGTCGACATCCGCCGCGGCGAGGGCGACACCCGTGCACCGAGCGAGGTGCCGGCGGACGCGCCGGTCCTGGAAAAGCGTTACGCCGAGCTGTTCCGGGAGACGGCCGCGCTGCTCAAGGACAAGTCGATCCCCTTCGCAGTGTTCTACATCCCGTCCGGCGAGGCGCTCGACGGCGGGCCCAAGCCGGCCGTTGAGCCGGTGGTGCGGCGTCTCACCGAGGAGACCGGCACGCCCTACCTCGACCTGACGCCCATCCTGCAGCGCCAGCCCGACCCGGCGCAGCGGCTTTATCTGATGCAGAAAGACCCCAAGACCGGCCAGCTGACCGGGAACGGCCACCTGTCCCGGGAGGGACATGCGGCGGTCGCCGAGGCGGTGGTCCAATGGCTGACCGGTTCCAAGCTGGTGCCCGCGCCATAGCGGCTTGGAGGTACTAATTTAAGGCTTTGTCAGGGCATCCCTGACGTAATTTTCTCGTTTAAAATCAGTTGATTAACGCTGGATTCCGTTTCCGCAGAATGACCCTTCCGTAACTTGACGTTCAATCCGTGAACGCTGTAAGAACCCTCTGCGTTCAGGCGGTGAACGCCGGCGGGGAAGTGTGGAGTAGGGGGCGTGCCGATGTCGACTGTGGACGCCGAACTTCATAACGAAAAAGCCCAGGATCAGATCGTGCTTGGCGTGCTGGACGCGGTCGATCGCGACCCGTCGGTCACCCAGCGGTCGCTGGCCCGCGAGCTCGACATCGCGCTGGGTCTGACCAACGCCTACCTCAAGCGCTGCATCCTCAAAGGGCTGATCAAGGTCAGCCAGGTTCCGGCGCGGCGTTACGCCTATTACCTCACGCCCCAGGGCTTCGCCGAGAAGTCCCGGCTGACCGCGTCGTACCTGACCCATTCGCTGTCGTTCTTCCGCCAGGCGCGCACCCAGTGCGGCGACATGTTCGCGGCCGCGGCAGCGCTCGGCCAGCAGCGCGTGGTGCTGATAGGCGAGGGCGATCTTGCCGACATCGCCTCGCTGGTCGCGCGCGAGCATGCGATCAAGATCGTCGGGGTTGTGCCCTGGACCGCAGATGCGGGCGCGGTCGCTGCCGCGATCGCAGCGCTCGGGCCGGTGGATGCCGCCTTCATCACCACGGTGGTGCAGTCGCAGGATGCGTTCGATGCCGTTCGGGCGGCGGTGGGCGCGGAGCGCGTCTACGCGCCTCGCTTGCTTCGTTTGCGCAAGCCCGTGCCGACCAACGAGTCCACGGAGGCATCGCGATGACCGAGGATCGCCGCTGGTACGTGGTGCACACTCAGCCCAATCGCGAAACGCGCGCGGCGCTGAACTTGCGCCGCCAGGGCTTCAATGCGTACCTGCCGATGTTTCAGCGGCTGCGGCGCCACGCACGGAAAACCGAATCCGTGTCGCGGCCGCTGTTCCCGCGCTACATGTTTGTGGAGCTCGATCTCAATCTCGAGCGTTGGCGTTCGATCTATTCCACGTTCGGAGTGAGCCATCTGCTGACGGCCGGCGAGGAACCGCTTCCGGTGCCGGCCGGCGTCGTCGACGAAATCCGTGCCCGCGAGGGCAGCGACGGTTTTGTCACGCTGGGGCTTCCTCCCGGTGTCGGGCCAGGAAGCCCGGTCCGCCTGATCGACGGAATCTTTGCCGAAGCCAAAGGCGTGCTGGACCGCATCGCGGACCAGTACCGGGTTTCGGTTCTGCTGCAGCTGCTGGGACGCGAGGTTCGCGTTTTCGTTCCGGCAGCCCACGTGGGTGCGGCCTGATCTAGCAGGCCGTGTCCGTTCAGTTCGGCGTGCTCGGGTAGCGATTCACCCGAGGTGCGGTAGCGTGCCTGAACGGCACCGGCCCGATTGTCCTTCCTCGAAACGGTTCAGAAGCCTGAAAACGATGACAGCTCGCACCTTCAATTCCCCGCTGCCCTCGCTCGACGATTGCTCGATCCTCATCACCGGCGGCACCGGCTCGTTCGGCCGGTCCTTCGTGCGCCATCTGCTGACGAATACGCGGTCGCCGCGCATCATCATCTTCTCGCGCGACGAGCAGAAGCAGGACACCATGGCGCGCGAGCTCAAGAGCTTCATGCCGAAGGACTTCGAGCGGCTGCGTTTCTTCATCGGCGACGTCCGCGACGAGTCGCGGCTCGAGCTTGCGATGCGCGACGTGAAGATCGTCGTGCACGCGGCCGCGCTGAAGATCATTCCGACCGCGGAATACAACCCGTTCGAATGCATTCTCACCAACGTGCATGGTGCCGAGAACGTCGTGAAGGCGGCGCTGCGCAACGGCGTCGAGAAGGTGATCGCGCTGTCCACCGACAAGGCCGCGAACCCGATCAATCTCTATGGCGCCTCGAAGCTCGCCTCCGACAAGATCATGGTCGCGGCGAACAATCTTTCGGGCGTTCGCGGCGCCAAGTTCGCGGTGGTGCGTTACGGCAACGTGATCGGCTCGCGCGGTTCGGTGGTCCCGCTGTTCAACGATCTCGTGAAGCAGGGCGTCAAGGCGCTGCCGATCACCGATGCGCGGATGACACGGTTCTGGATCACGCTGGAGCAGGGCGTCTCTTTCGTGCTGTCGTCGCTCGCGCTGATGAGCGGCGGCGAGATCTTCGTGCCGAAGATCCCCTCGATGCGGATCACGGACTTGGCTCGCACCATCGCGCCGAACCTGCCGCATGACGTGGTCGGCATCCGCCCCGGCGAAAAGCTGCACGAGATCATGATCACCGAGGACGACGCGCGGCTGACGCTGGATATCGGCGATCGTTACGTGATCTGCCCGCCGCAGCTCGACTGGTCGCGTGACCATCTGCATAAGCATGGCGGCAAGCTCGTTCCCGAGGGCTTCCACTATTCGTCCGACGTCAACGACGAATGGCTCGACGGTCCGGCCATGAACGCGCTGATCAGCCGCCGCGCCGCATGAACGACACTGCGAAATTCCTGCCTTACGGCCGGCATACGGTCGACGACGATGACGTCGCCGCCGTGGCCGCCGTGCTGCGCGGGGATTTCCTCACCACCGGGCCGCGGGTCGAGGAGTTCGAGGCCGAGTTCGCCCGTGCCGCAGGCGCCGCGCACGCCGTGGCCTGCAACAGCGGCACCGCGGCGCTGCACCTCGCGGTGCTGGCGCAGGATATCGGCCCGGGCGACGCCGCCGTCGTGCCGACCATGACGTTCCTTGCCACCGCCAATGTGGTGCGCATGACCGGCGCCGAGGTGGTGTTCGCCGATGTCGACGCCGACACAGGCTTGATGACTCCGCAGACCTTGAAGGCCGCGATCGAGCGTGGCCGCGCCGCAGGCGCCAAGGTGAAGCTCGCACTGCCAGTGCATCTCTGCGGCCAGCTCTGCGACATGGCGGGGCTTGCCGAGGTCGCGCGCGCGAATAACGTGGCGCTGGTCGAGGATGCCTGCCACGCGCTCGGCGTCCAGAACGTCGGTGCGACCAAGCATTCCGCCGCTGCCTGCTTCTCGACCCATCCGGTGAAGGCCATTGCCACGGCCGAGGGCGGCGTGGTGACGACGGCCGACGCCGCGGTGGCGGCGCGGATGCGCCGGCTGCGCAGCCACGGCATGGTGCGCGAGCCGGAGGATTTCCAGAACCGCGATATGGCCTTCGACGGCAACGCGCCGAACCCCTGGTACTACGAGATGGGGGAGATCGGCTGGAACTACCGAATGCCCGACGTGCTCTGCGCGCTCGGCATCAGCCAGATCAAGAAGCTGCCGGGCTTCTGGCGCCGCCGCAGCGAGATGGCGGCGCTTTACGATCGCCTGCTGGCGCCGCTCGCGCCGGTCATCAAGCCGGTGCCGCATCCCGATCCGGCGCACGGCTGGCACCTCTATGCGGTGCTGATCGACTTCAAGGCGCTCGGCACGACCCGCGGACGCGTGATGAACTGGCTGCGCAGCCGCAACATCGGCACCCAGGTGCATTACATCCCGGTTCACCGCCAGCCGTACTATCGCAAGCGCTACGGCGCGCTGGAGCTGCCGGGCGCAGAGGCCTATTACGCGCGCTGCCTGTCGCTGCCGCTGTTCGCCTCGATGTCGGACGCCGATGTCACCCGGGTTGCCGACGCGCTCGCCGCCCTCATCAAGGACCGCGCGGCCTCAGCATGAGCACAATCCGCTTCTGCGCGCGCTGCCTCTATCCGGAGACCAAGCCGGACCTGTGGTTCGACGACCGCGGCGTCTGCTCGGCCTGCATCGGCTACGAGAATCGCAAGGCCGTCGACTGGGATGCGCGCGCACGCGAATTCGTCGAGCTGACCGATCGCTATCGCTGCAAGGACGGCAGCAATTACGACTGCATCGTGCCGGTGTCCGGCGGCAAGGACTCGACCTATCAGGTGATCCGGCTCTTGCAGCACGGGCTCAATCCGCTGTGCGTCACCGCCACGACGGACTCGCTGTCGGATATCGGCCGGCGAAACCTGGAGAACATCGCAAAGCTCGGCGTCGACCATATCGAGGTCACGATGAACCCGGTGGTGCGGCGGCGGCTCAACCGCCTGGCGCTGACCGAGATCGGCGACATCTCGTGGCCGGAGCACATCGCGATCTTCACCGTTCCGGTGCGGATGGCGGTGCAGCTCAAGGTCCCGCTGCTGGTCTGGGGCGAAAACTCGCAGAACGAATACGGTGGGCCGGCCGCTGCACAGGACAACAACGTGCTCAACCGTCGCTGGCTCGAGGAGTTCGGCGGCCTGCTCGGGCTGCGCGTCTCCGACGTGGTCGGCCTCGATAGCATCGAGCAGCGCAATCTGGTGCAGTACACTTACCCGAGCGACGCCGAGCTCAAATCCGTCGGCGTGACCGGCATGTTCCTCGGCTATTACTTCCCGTGGGACGGCTATCAGAACGCGCTGATCGCCCAGGGCTACGGCTTCGAGACCTTCCCGACCATGGTCGAGGGCTCGCTCGCCAACTACGAGAACCTCGACAACTACCAGACCGGCATCCACGACTACTTCAAGTATCTGAAGTTCGGTTTCGGCCGCGCCTCCGACATCGCCAACAACCACATCCGGCGCGGCCGCCTGGCGCGGCCGGATGCGGTCGCGATGGTGAAGCGGCACGACGGCAAATTCCCGTGGACTTATCTGGGCCGGCCGATCGAGGAGATCCTGCGCGAGATCGACATGACGCTGGACGAGTTCCACAACGTCTGTGACCGCTTCACCAACAAGCGGCTGTTCAAGATCGACAACCGCAACAAGCCGATCCGCGACCGCGACGGCAATCTCGTGCCGCTGTTCGAGCTGCAGTAGTCCGCAATGGCCGCCGGTCTCACTGTCGTCGTCGACTATGGTCTCTGCAACATCGACTCGATGGCGCGCGCGCTCGAGGAGTGCGGCGCCAGGGAAGTCGTGCGGACGCGCGACCCTCGTATGGTCGACAGAGCTGACCGCATCGTGCTGCCGGGCGTCGGCAACTTCGCGGCGGCGATGCGCAACATTCGCGAGTTCGGCCTGCTCGACGTGATCCAGGAGGCGAGTGCCGCGCGCAACACGCCGTTCCTCGGCGCGTGCCTCGGCATGCAGCTGATGGCGTCGAGCGGCAGCGAAGGTGCGGTCAACGGTTCGACGCCGGGGCTCGGGCTCGTGCCGGGCGAGGTGGTGCGGCTTGCGCCGGCCAATGAGGAGGAGCGCATTCCGCATATCGGCTGGAACGAGGTCGTGCCGCGGCCGGGCTCGGTGCTGTTCGACGGCGCCACGGGGCCGTCCGATTTCTATTTCGTGCACAGCTTCCATGTCCGGCTCAACGACGCCAAGGACGAAGGTGGCCGCACGCCCTATTGCGGCGGCTTCACGGCCGCGATCGAGGCCAACGGCCGGCCGATCTTCGGCACGCAGTTTCATCCCGAGAAGAGCCAGAAGAACGGCTTCCGGGTGCTCAAGAACTTCCTGGCAATCTAATTTTTTGGCGGTCTGAGAAACCTTCGTGCTGAAGACGCGGATCATTCCGACCTTGCTGTTCAAAGGCGTGGGCCTGGTGAAGGGCGTGAGCTTCGATTCCTGGCGGCGCGTCGGCGCGGCGCTGCAGTCGATCCGGGTCTACAATCTGCGCGAGGTGGACGAGCTCGTCTTCCTCGACATCGCGGCGACGCCCGGCGGCGGCCGGCCGGATTTCCGGGAGATCGACGAGCTGGCCGACAACTGCTTCATGCCGATGACGGTCGGCGGCGGCGTCAAGTCGATCGCCGACATCCGCGATCTGTTGGCGGTCGGCGCCGACAAGGTCGCGATCAACACCGCCGCGGTCGAGACTCCGGAGCTCATCCGCGATGGCGCCGCCGAATTCGGCGCGCAGTGCATCGTGGTTTCGATCGACGTGAAGCGCGACGGCGGCCGGCTCGAGGTCATGAGCCATTGCGGCCGCACCGGCACCGGCCGGCATCCGGTCGAATGGGCGAAACAGGTCGAGGCGCTGGGCGCAGGCGAGATCCTGCTGACCTCGGTCGATCGCGACGGCACGATGCGCGGCTATGACGTCGATCTGGTGCGCGAGGTCGCTGCGGCGGTTCGCATTCCTGTGATCGCCTCCGGCGGCTGCGGCGAATACCAGCATATGGCCGAGTTGCTGAGCGGCAGCCGGGCTGCCGCGGTCGGCGCGGCCTCGATGTTTCATTTCACCGAGCAGACGCCGCGCGAGGCGAAGAAGTATCTCGCCGGGCGCGGCTTCCCCGTGAGGCTCTGAGTTGACCACCGCCATCATCGTGCAGGCGCGCATGGGATCGAGCCGACTCCCCGGCAAGGTGATGCAGGACATCGGCGGTCGCACGGCGCTGCATCACGTGCTGGAGCGTTGCAGCATCATCCCCGGCGCCGACCTCGTGGTCTGCGCGATGCCGGACGAGGCGCAGAGTGAACCGCTTGAAGCGGTCGCGCGCGAATGCGGCGCCGCGACCTTCCGCGGCTCGGAGAAGGACGTGCTGGCGCGCTATCTTGGCGCGGCGCGGAGCGCCGGGGCCGACATCGTGATGCGTGTCACCAGCGACTGTCCGTTGATCGATCCGGAGGTTTGCGGCGAGGTGCTGGCGCTTCGGGCGCGCGAAGCCGCCGACTATGCGGCGAACAACACGCCGCGGAGCTATCCGCATGGGCTCGACTGCGAGGCCTTTGCGGTGGCGCGTCTTGCGGAAGCGGCTGAACAGACCACGGACGCTTACGATCACGAGCACGTCACGCCCTGGCTGCGCCGGGCGCCGCATCTCAAGCGTGCCAATCTTTCGTCCGGCAATCCGGCGCTCGCCTCTCACCGCTGGACGCTCGACTATCCCGAAGACCTCGCGTTTTTCCGCGCCGTGTTTGCGGCTCTACCGAATGGCAGCCGGGCGCGGATGACCGAGGTCCTGGCGATGCTGGCGGAGCGTCCGGACATCGTCGCCATCAATGCCGGCCGTTCGCTCGAACGCGCCGCGTCGTGAAACACCGGACACCATGAGCAATTCGACAACACCTCAGGCGGCATTCTGGCAAGGCGAGTTCGGGGACTCCTACATCGACCGCAACGTGGCTTCCCCCGAGCAGTTGCAGGCGCGGCGCGCGATGTGGTCCGAGATCCTGTCGCACATGCTGCCGGCACCGCCGCAGACCATTCTGGAGGTGGGGGCGAACCTCGGCATCAATCTGCGCTCGCTGCGGGCGCTGACCAGCGCGCGCTTTCTCGCTCTCGAGCCGAATGACAAGGCGCGGCAGCGGCTGGCCGATGACGGCGTCGTCAAGGCCGAAGATCTCCGTGGCGGGCTCGCCACCAAGATCGATTTCGCCGATGGCGCGGCCGACCTCGCATTCACCTCGGGCGTTTTGATTCACATCCATCCGGATCAGCTCGAGGCGTCGGTGCGCGAGATCCATCGCTGCTCGGCACGCTGGATCGTGGCGATCGAATATTTCTCCGACAAGCCGGAGATGATCCCGTATCGCGGCCACAATGACCGGCTTTTCAAGCGCGACTTCGGCGGCTTCTGGCTCGACACATTCCCGGAGCTTCGCGTCACCGCCTATGGCTTTGCCTGGAAGCGGGTGACCGGGCTCGACAATCTCACATGGTGGCTGTTCGAGAAGCCATGACGGCTTTCGCTGTCTTTCGCTGTGATGCCTCGCCCGAGATCGGCGGCGGGCATGTCATGCGTTGTCTCGCCTTCGCCGACGCATTGGCTTCGGTGGGCTGGTCGATCGGCTTCGTCACCCGGCGCGAGAGCATCGCGGTCGCGCCGGCGCTGGCCGCGAGCGGCCATGCGATCGTCGAGGCCGACGGCAACGGCGCATTGCAGGTTGGCGATCGCGCGTCACTTGTTGTGGTCGATCACTACGGGCTCGATGCTGCGTTCGAGAGCGCGGTGCGGCAGCCGGGCCGCACGGTCGTGGTGATCGACGATCTGGCGGATCGTCCGCACGACTGCGACATCCTGGTCGATCCAACACCTGGGCGCGCCCCGGCGGACTATGCCGATAAACGAGCCAGGCAGCTTCTGCTCGGCGGACAGCACGCGATCATCCGCCAGGTGTGGCAGGCGCAGCGGATGAAAGCCGTGGCGCGGCTCGCGGCCGGTGGTGCGGTCAGGCACATCGTCGTCTCGATGGGGGCGACCGATCCGACCAACGCGACCAGCCGGGTGCTGACGGCGCTCGCCGCGTCGAAGCTCGACGCGGACGTGGATGTCGTTCTCGGTGCAGGCGCGGTGCATCTGGAAAGTGTGCGCAAGCTGGCTGGGCTGCGGGTCACTCTGCACGTCAGTCCTGGCAATCTGCCGGAGCTGATGGCTGCGGCCGATCTCGCGATCGGCGCTCCGGGCACGTCGAGCTTCGAGCGTGCGCTGCTCGGGCTTCCGTCGATCTTGATCCCGAATGCCGATAACCAGCGATTCAATGCCGCGGCATTCACCGCCTCCGGCGCCGGCGAAGTGTTGCCGGCCGCCATCCTCGATCAGCCGGCCGCGCTTGCTGCAAAGATCGAGGCACTTGCAGCCGACGGCGCACGGCGCGCGGCGATGTCGCGTGCGGCCGCGGCGATGACCGACGGCCGCGGCGCGCAGCGGCTCCTTGCCGCCATTGCCGGCTGCACGCGCGCATCCGGTGGCGGCGAGATCGCGTTGCGGCTTGCTGAACCGAACGACTCCGATTGGCTCCTGGAGCTACAGCGCATGCCGCAGACCCGGCGCTTCGCGCGTCAGGCGGCGGTGCCGAGCGCCACGGAGCACGCCCGCTGGATGGAAGCGACCTTGGCCAATCCGGACCGGCTGCTCATGATCGTCGTATCGGGCGGGAAGCCGCTCGGCATGCTGCGGCTCGACCGGGTTCATGGCGATGTTCCGGCCTACGAGATTTCGATCGCGATCAACCCCGTGTGGCACCGGCATGGCATCGGTCTCGCGACGTTGACGCTGGCACGCCAGCTCGCGCCAGGCGCCGATCTCCTGGCCACGGTGCTGTCGGGCAACGATGCCTCGGTCGCGCTGTTCAAGGCTGCGGGCTATCGCCCCGAAGGCCCCGAGCGGCTGCGGAGCCGCGCCGCATGACCATCACCATCGACGGCCGGACCATCGGTGCGGGCCACCCGCCTTACGTGATCGCCGAGCTCAGCGGCAATCACAATGGCGAGTTGTCGCGGGCGCTGCGGCTCATCGACGTCGCCAAGGAGGCCGGCGCCGACGCCGTGAAGCTGCAGACCTACACGGCCGACACCATCACCATCGACCACAACGGACCGGGCTTCGTCATCGAGGGCGGGCTGTGGAACGGACGCAAGCTGCACGAGCTCTATCGCGAGGCCTCGACGCCGTGGGAGTGGCATCCGGCGTTGTTCGAGCACGCGCGCAAGCTCGGCATCACCTGCTTTTCCTCGCCGTTCGATGCGACCGCGATCGACCTTCTGGAGAAGCTCGGCGCGCCGGCCTACAAAATCGCGTCGTTCGAGATCGTCGATCTGCCGCTGATCCGGCGCGCTGCGGCCACCGGAAAGCCGCTGATCATCTCCACCGGCATGGCGAATCCTTCGGAGATCAAAGAGGCGGTCGACGCCGCCCGCGAGGCCGGCGCCACCGAGATCGCGCTCCTGCATTGCACCAGCGGCTATCCGACTCCGCCGGAGGAGGCCAATCTCGCGACCATTCCGCATCTCGCGAAAGCATTCGGCACGGTGGTCGGATTGTCGGACCACACGCCCGGCAGCGCCGTTCCGATCGCCGCCGTGACGCTCGGCGCCGCCGTGATCGAGAAGCATGTCACGCTGGCGCGCGCCGACGGCGGACCTGATGCCGCGTTTTCGCTCGAACCCGATGAATTGAAAGCCGTCGTCGAAGGCTGCCGCACGGCGTTTGCGGCGCTCGGTGCTGTGCGCAGCGGCGCTGCGCCGAGCGAGAAGCCCAACATGATGTTCCGGCGCTCGTTATACGCTGTGGCCGATATCGCGGCGGGCGAGGTGTTCACGGAAAACAACATTCGCTCGATCCGCCCGGGCTTCGGGCTGCCGCCGAAATTGCTGCCGGGGGTTTTGGGCCGGCGGGCGACGGTCGCGATCGCGCGCGGCACACCGCTCAAGCCGCAGCACATCGAAGGCGAGAGATGACCACCTTGCTGCTCAAGGCATTCGATCCGTTCCGCTGGAAGCGGCTCGGCGAGCGCTACCTCGATCTCTGGCGCCAGCGCCGTGCCGCGGAGCGGCTGGATGATCTGCTGCGCGGTCTGGAGCCCGCTGTGCCGGCAGTTTCGGGTGACGGCACCGTGGTCGCGGACGGCATGTGGTACAATCCGAACCATTTCTTCCGGCTGCGGCTGTTCCTGCAAGCGTTGTCGGCGAAAGGCGAGGGCTTCCGCCTGCTCGGCATTCTGCGCAAGCGAGGCGACGCTCGCGCAATGGCCGCGCTGCAACGCCTCGGTTTCACCGACTTCGTTTTCATCGACGACGATGACGAATTTCGCACCGAGCATTTCCTGAAAGATGCCGATGCGCTCCTGGCGCAGGTCAAATCCCACCAGGATTTGCTGACCATGCCGTTGCCGGGCGGCGTACCGGCCTACACCTACTACGACACGGTGTTGAAGCTGTCGGCGCATCCGCGGCCGCCGCTCGGCGATCCGATCTGGCGCACCGCCCTGGCTCAGGCGCTGCGCAACACCGCGATCTATCGCCGCGAGCTCGACCGGCGCAAGATCGCCCATGTCGTGCTCAGCCACCCCTGGAAGAGCGAATGGGCGACGCTGGTCTGGCTCGCCACGGGGCGCGGCATCCCGTCCTACCACCTGACCGGATTCTGCGAAGCCATCCGCATTCGCCGATTCCGAAGCCACTCCGATTATGCGGTTCCGGTCGAGCATCTCCGTCTCGAGCAATTCGAAAGCCTTCCTCTACCTATCCGCCAGCACCTGTCGGCGCTCGGCCGTGAAGATCTGGCGCTGCGCGCGACCGGCACCTCGACCGACATCAACGCGCGCCACGCCTTCGATCCCGCCAATCGGATCAGCGAGCGCGGCGCGGCGCGGCTGAAACTCAGCGGCCAGACCGAACGGCCCGTTGCCGTGATCTACAGTCATATCTGGTTCGACTTTCCGCACACGTTCGCGATGAAGAATTTTGCGGACATGAAGGACTGGATGGAATGCACCATTCAGCACATCCGCAACTGCACCGACGTGGTCTGGCTGCTCAAGCCGCATCCGACCGAGAAATGGTATGGCGGGTTTTCTCTGGCCGACATCGCCCACGACCTGCCGCCTCATGTGCGGATGCTGCCGTTGAAGACCGATTCGGCGACGACCATGACGGCTGCCGATGCCGTCGTGACGGTCCACGGCACTGTTGGCCTCGAGGCCGCGGCGAACGGTTTGCCGGTGGTGCTAGCGGATCGCAGTTATTTCTCCGATTGGAAGGTCGGCCATGTCGCGCAGAGCCGCGATGACTATCGCCGGCTGCTCAGCAATGTTGCGCAATTGGCTCCGCCTGACGAGGCGGCGCGCGAACGGGCCATGGCGTGCTTTGCGATGGCGCTGGCGCAACCGCCCGGTTTCACCGAGGCGATGCAGATCAGCTGCGATTCCACCGGGCTTGCGCTCTACGATGAGATCACGGAGCGCATCGTGCAGCGGCCGGACGAATGCGCGCGCGAGATCGAGCGGATGGCGACGTTCCTGGCTCAATCCGAAATCGATTCCTATGCGGCTTTTCACCTGGTCGAGGCGGTGCGCCGTCAAGTGGTCGCGGCGTCGGCTGCGGCGTGACGGATTCCCTGTGCAGCGTCGGTAAACCGGACATTCGAGTGTAGGGGCATGCCAGAGCTTGCAATATTGGGCGGATCACCCGCCGTCACAAAGCCGCTGAAGCCTTATGCGACCATCGACGAGGATGACTGCGCGGCCGTCGACAAGGTGATGCGCTCCGGCGTGCTGTCCGGCTATGTCGGCGCCTGGTGCGACGCGTTCAACGGCGGGCCGGTGGTCCAGCAGTTCGAGCGCACCTTCCGCGAGACCTTCCGCTGCAAGCACGCGCTTGCGGTCAACTCCAACACCTCGGGCATGATCGCCTCGATGGGCGCGGTCGGCGTCGGCCCGGGTGACGAGGTGATCGTTCCGCCGACCACCATGTCGGCCACCGCCATGGCGCCGCTGTTCTACGGCGGCATACCGGTGTTTGCCGACATCGAGCCTGACACGTTCTGCCTCGATATCGAATCCGTGAAGGCCGCGATCTCGCCGCGGACGCGCGCGATCCTGGTGGTCAACATCTTCGGCCATCCGGCGAACCTTACGGCGCTGCGCAAGCTCGCCGACGAGCACGGCATCTATCTGGTCGAGGATAACGCCCAGGGGCCGCTCGCCGCTGAGAACGGCCGCTATGCCGGCACGATCGGCCATATCGGCGTGTTCAGCCTCAACTACCACAAGCACATCCACACCGGCGAAGGCGGGGTGTGCACCACCGACGACGACCGGCTCGCGGACCGGCTGCGGATGATCCGCAATCACGCCGAGAACGTCACCGAGCAGTTGAGCGGCGGCGACTTGACGAACCTCGTGGGCTTCAACTTCCGCATGACCGAGCTGCAGGCGGCGGTCGGCATGTCGCAGCTCGCCAAGGCCGAGCGGCTGGTCGGCCGGCGCGAGGCGATCGCGAACGCGCTGACCAAGCGGCTGAGCGGCATGCCGGGGATCACGCCCCCGGCCGTGCGGGACGACTGCCGCCACGTCTACTACGTCTGGATCGCCAAGTACGACGAGCAGGCGACCGGCGTGTCACGCGCCACTTACGCCAAGGCGCTCGAGGCCGAAGGCGTCCCGGTGTCGCTCGGCTATGTCGAGCCGCTCTATCTGCTGCCGCTGTTCCAGAAGCGCGTCGCCATCGGCCGCAACGGCTGGCCCTTTACGCTGACCAACCGCAATTACGCCAAAGGCCTTTGCCCGGTCGCCGAGCGCATGCACGAGCGCGAGTTCCTGGAGCTGCACGTCTGCTCGTGGCAGCTCGATGACAGCGAGCTCGACGCGGTGGTGACGGCCTTCCAGAAGGTCACGGACAATCTCGACAAGCTGCGCACGTACTCGGCATGAGCGTGGTCGCGACCATCGAGGCGCGGATGACGAGCTCGCGGCTGCCCGGCAAGATGGCGATGCCGCTCGGCAACTCGACCGTGCTCGGCGTGCTGATCGACCGGCTCAAGCAGGTGCCGGAGCTCGACCGCATCGTGCTGGCGACCACCACGAACGCCACCGACGACGTGCTGGAAGCGACCGCGCGGAAGCACGGCGCCGATGTGTTTCGCGGATCGGAGAACGACGTGCTCGGCCGGGTGCGGGGGGCGCTCGACTCCGTGAACGCCGAGGTCTGCGTGGAGATCACCGGCGATTGTCCGCTGAGCGATCCCAAGGTCGTCTCGAAAATGATCCATGAGTTTCGCGTGACCCGCGGCCGGAACATCTACGTCGCCAACACGACCGGCCCGGCCTTGGGCATTCCGTCCGGGCTCGACGTGCAGGTGTTCGAGGCGGATGCGCTGCGGACCATCGAGGCGGAATCGATCGATCCGGAGGCGCGCGAGCATGTGTCCGTGCCGTTCTATCGCGCGGACGCCGCCACGCGATGGAAGCCCCGCTTCGTCGAGTTCTTTCCGGAAGCCTTGTGCCGGAGCGTCTGGCTCAGCCTGGACTACCAGGAGGACTACGACCTGATCCGATCGATCCATGACGAGCTGTCCGCCAGGAATGCGGCGTTCGGCGCTCGTGAGATGATCGATGCCTGCCTGGCGCGGCCGGAGGCGACGCGTGCCTGCCTGTCCTTGCGCGGAATGTGAGCTATCGCCGTGGCGCCTTTGTTTCGCGTCGGGATCGTTGGTGCTGGCCGCATCGCCGCGACCTTTGACGTGCCGGCCGGGCCTGAAATCCGCACGCATATGAAAGCCATTCTGAGCGAGCCGCGTTTGCTCATCACCCACATCGGCGACAAGGACCGCCAGAAGGCGTTCGAGGCGGCCAAGCTGTTCGGCGTCAACGCGGAGATCGCGGAGCCGGATGCGGTGGCCGTGGCGGACGTCGATGCGCTATGCATCGCGAGCCCCGACGGCACGCACCTGGCTTATGCGCAGCGCGGGGCCGACGGGCCGGCCCGGGTGGTGCTGGTCGAAAAGCCGCTCGAAGGGACGGGCGAGGTGCGCAACGCGCTCGCCGCCCGGCTCGCCGCGCGAGGCGCCACGCTCGTGCTGCATCATCAGCGGCGCTGGATTCCCGGGCTCGCGGATTGGGTTGGGCAGGCGCGGAACGGAGCGTTCGGGGCGCCATTGAGCGCAACGGTGCATTACACGCGCGGCTTCAGGCACAACGGCGTTCACGCGCTGGATCTGGTGGCGGCCTTCTTCGGTACGGAGATCGGCACGGTCGCCGAGATCGCGGACGGCATCGCCGATTATTCGAAAGAAGATCTGACACGCTCGCTGCTCGTGACCATGCGCTCCGGCACACGGCGGGTGCCGTTGACGATGTTCGGCGTGGACGGCCGCGTGCAGACGGCGTTCTCGGTCACGCTCACATTCGAGCGCGCCAAGGTCGCGGTGTTTGACGAGGGCTCGATCCGGGCCGAGCTGCACCGGCCAACCGAACATGAAATCGCGGGGTTCGCCCCCGAGCTCCGGACAATGGTGAAGTTCGACGACGATCCGCCGCAGCTCCTCGCCGCGGTCTGGCGCAACATCGCCGACCATCTCGAAAGCGGGGCGCCGATCGCCTGCGCGGGCCGCGATGCGCTGGCCGCCTACGATCTTGCGGATGCCGTGCTCGCGAGGTGCGCGGTATGAACACGGTGCGCGTGCTGCTCGCCGGCCACGATTCCGGCGGATTGAACGTCCTCGCGCCGCTGCTGCAGGAATGGAACGATGATGCACGCTTCATTCCGCATTTTCTCGCCGGTCCACGGATACGCCGGGATTTCAGATACCGCGTTCCGGGAATTCAATTTGCTGCAGGCGCCGACGAGCTGACCGAGCGGCTGTTCCATCGTCCGGCCGAGCTCGACGGCTACCTTCAGGGCGTGCTGTCGAAGGGAAACTATGACGCGGTTGTGTGCGGCACATCCGCCAACGCGCTCCTCGAAAAGAGGCTGCTTCATGCCGCGAAATCGGCGGGCGTGCCGAGCGTTGCGATCTGCGACATGTGGTGGGCCTATACCGAGCGCTTCCACGACGGCCAGAACTGGACCCTGCCGGACAGGCTTTGGGTGCTGGACGATGCGATGCGAACGGCCGCGGAGCAGGTGGCGTGGCCGTCGGAACTTGCAATCGACATCGTCGGCAGCCCGCTGTTCGCGCAGCTCATGCGGCGGCGCACGACAAACGGCGGTGATGGCGCGCGGGCGATCCGTTACATCTCCGAGCCGGTCTCCACCAGCTTCCCGGAGGCCGGCATCGACGAGTTCGCGCTGGCGGACATGCTGGTTTCGGCCGCGGCCGCCGCGAAGCTCGCGGCGCCGATCGTGATCCGGCCGCATCCCGTCGAATCGGCGGAGGCTTGGCGCCGCTGGACCTTCGTACGCCGCGCGCAAGGCGTGTCGCTCGACACGCTGCCGGTGGAAGAGGCCGTGGCCGACACCCGCCTCGCGGTCGGCATCTCGTCGATCATGCTGGCGGAGTTGCGCATGTGCGGCGTGCCGGTGGCATCGTTGCAGCCCCCGATGGCCGATCGCAGCTACTTCTGCCTGCCGTTCGAGGATCTCGGCATCAGCCGGGTGAGCAGCGAGCAGGCTCTTGCGCAATGGCTGGCGTCGCCCGCCGACTCGCCCTTGCTGGCGACTTCGGCGGTGCACGCCGCCGCCATCGAGACCGCAACACGGCTGCTCCTCGACTTCGTGTCCGGACGCGGCTGAACGAAGCTTCAACACTCCAGCATTCCAGATCAGGTTGAACGCTTGAGCTCACAGGTCGATACAAGTTCGAAGGTCGTGGCCCCCGGTCGCGTCCTGCTCAACCGCAATCCCAAGCAGTCGGGCGGGCTCCTGCGGGACCGGCTGCGGGCGCGGCTGGACTTCCACCTGAATCAAATCTTCATGCGGCGTCATCCTGGGCCGCTGCTCAACCGTCTGATCGCCGGGATGGGACCGCTGGTCAGGCTGCTGGTGCCGAACGACAAGTGGACACTGGCGGCCAACCTGCCGGTCTGGATGAAGGCTCTTGACGTCGCGCCGATGCTGCCGCTTCCGCAAAGCCGGCGCATCTTCATGCTGTGCGCCTATCGCGGACAGTTCACGCTGGATTTCGCCATTGCGATCATGCTGGCCTGGCGGGGGCATCACATCACGATCGGCTATCTGCCGAAGCTGCAGAGCCCGATCAAGCATCCGATCGAGGACGATCCATCCGCCAAGCCATATCTGGCGGACGTTCTGGCGGGTGTCGAGCGCATGAGCGGTGGACGGATTCGCTGCGCCGACCTCTCGGATGAAGTCCTCGACGAGGTGCCGCTGGATGAGAGCTTCATCCAGGCGCGCGTGAAGAGCGACGTCGTGATGTATTTCCAGAGAGAAACTCTGGACCGGGGCGATCCCGAGATCGGCAGGATCTGGGATCGTTTCGAGGAGCAGGCGCGCCAATCCCAGAAGCTGGCCTGGAACTATCTGGGTAAGAACCGGGAGCAGTTCGATCTCTGCATTATTGCCAATGGCACGACGTTCGAGTCCGCACAGTTTTGCTATGTCGCCAGGATGATGGGCATTCCGTTCAACACCCATGAACGGTTCGCGTTCCGCAAGGTGCGTACGCCCAATCACGCCGACGACTTCCGCAATTTCAGCGACCTCGAAACATCCTGGCGCTATCGCGAACGGCTCGGTTACACCGGCGAGCCGTTCTACACGCAGGCCACAGATCGCGCCTTTGGCCTGCTCGAGGAGCGCCGCAAGGCGTCGCGTGCGACCTGGAGCTGGACGCTGCAGAACTCACCCGATCAGACCACCGATCAGGCGCTCGCCGCGGCGGGCATCTCGGCCGGCTCGACATTCGTTCTCGTCTGCCCGAACGTTCCCTATGACGCAGGCTATGACGGCCTGCTTGGGCTGTTCCCCAGCATGCGCGACTGGCTGGTCGATACCGTGCGCCATCTCCTGGAGAACACCTCGATCCACGTCGTGGTCCGGGCACACCCGGCCGAGGTCGCGCTCGGCGGCGGCAAGGAGCGGAGCGAGGAGATCCTGGCGGAGTTCCTCAATCATCCCCGGATGACGCTGATCGCGCACGATCGGACCGTCAACACCTACGGCCTGATGGAGACCTGCAAGTTCGGTGTGGTGTTCTCCTCCACCACCGGGCTCGAGATGGCGATGATGGGCAAGACCGTGGTGGTCGGTGCCAACCTCTATTACGGCCGGAAGGGCTATACGGCGGAAAGCGACAACCGGGCTGAGTACGACGCAACGTTGACGCGGCTCGCCGAGATGGAGGGAACGCCCGACCTGACCCAGCGGCAAATGCTCGACGCGCGGTTGTTCCACTTCATGCTGCATTTCGTCATGCAGTGGCCATACCCTTACGACAAGCCGTCGGATGTGCTGACGCTGCCGTTCAGCGAGCTATTGCAGTCGGCCGAGATGAAGAAGTACCTGCCGTTCCTTGATGCGCTGACGCTGCCGGATGCGGAATGGCATGAGCGGATTTCAGAATTCCTTGGTGCGGACGGCGACAACCACGTGACCGCGACGCTTTCCGATGCAAGCGGTCGCTGACGAGCCTGCCGCGATGAACAAGCCGGTCGGCATGGCCGAGATCGCTTTCGACGACCTGGGCCGGCATTCGCATTGGCCGCCCCGGCTGCTCGGCCTGGAGCCCTTCGCGGTCCGCTCGAAGACCGAACGCGAGGTGCAGAGGCAATACCAGGACGAGGAATGGGCGAAGCTTCTCCATTTTGTCAGAAGCCTGAAACGCCCGAGCCTCGAAGAAGTGGAGCGGCATCATGTTCAGCATGACGTCGCGCTGCCGTACTACGAGATGGGAAAGTTCTATCTGGCGACCGAGCAGCAGATGCTGGATCGCCATCTCGAACTGTACGCGACGTCGCTCGCGCCGCATCTTGCAGGGGCGTCGTGCCTGGTGGAGCTCGGCGCAGGCTATGGCTCCAAGATATTGGCTCTATCGGACCGGGAGCACTTCTCGGACTTGCCGCTGATCGCAGGCGAGTACACCCAGAACGGCCGCGATGTGATCTCGCTGCTCGCCAAGGCGTCGGGAAAGTCCGTGGCGGTTGGGCACGTCGATTTCCGGCGCCTCGAGATGAGCGGCATGGAAATCCCCCCCGGCGCGGTGATCTTCACCTCGTACGCGGTCCACTATGTTCCCCAGCTCCCGGACGGCTTGGTGGCGTTCCTCTCGAGGCTCAGACCGAAGGCCGTGATCAACTTCGAGCCGTGCTACGAGGACTTTCCGACCGATACGCTGCACGGGTTGATGTGCCGGCGCTACGTCGAGCTGAACGACTATTCCCGCAACCTGGCAACGCTGATGGCGCAGGCCGCTGCGCGCGGCGAGATCTCGGTCTCCACGCGAAAGAATGTGCTCGGCAGCAATCCTTTCCTGCCAATCTCGGCTATCGAATGGGCCCCGGCAATATGATGCCCACCGGCACGACGAACCCGAAGACCAAGACCTATGACTTTGTGTTCATAGGCACCGGCATGATCCCGGCGCTCGAGGCCGTGCATCAGAGCCGCTGCGGCAAGTCGGTGCTGATGATCGATTGCCAACCTGACTTCGGCGGAGCTTGGCTGTCCAAGAAGCTGTTCGGCGTCACCGATATCGAGAACGCCATTCACTATCTGCTGCCGGACAAAATCGCGCCGGACTTCATGCGGGAAGTCTTGAAGTGGGATGTGATCCCGAGCCCGCGGAAATACCGGGTGTTCAACCTGCCGGGCTTCGGGCGTTGCAAATCGCGCTATGACAGCAAGTTCGGACGCATCGCGGCCAAGCTTGTGGAGGAGCCCGGCATCGGTTTCTTTGCCGCGCTCCGCGATGCCCTGCTGCGCGATGCGCCGCGATCCTACTATGTCAGGGGCGGTGCGCCCGAGATGCTGCGCAAGGTCAAGGCGATCCTGACAGCATCGAATGTCGAGGTTCGCTATTCGACGCTCATTGACCGCATCCACATCGACAAGGTCGCGGGCCAGGTCGAAAGTCACACCGCATCGGAAACGATCCGGTCGAAGACCATTGTGATCCCGCACGGCGCGAAGATCAGGGAGCTCACCAGCACGAAGGGGCCATACCCGATCGAGCACAAGCATCATCCCCGACCCGCCGCGCACATGTTCCTGCGCGATGATTTTGCGTCGGACATGTACGAATGCATCTTTACCGCTGACCCGATCATCAAATACGCCCATGACGTGACGCGCTTCACGCATGAGGCGCCGCAGCTTCTCGGCAAGAAGAAGATGATCGTGCTGGCGTTCAAACATGACGTCCAGAACAGCGCCGAGCTTTTTCCGGCGGTGCTCGACAAGCTGAAGTGGGCCGGCATGGCCGGCCCCAACGCGGTCCTTGAAGGCTCGCATTGGTGGGACATCGTGCTGCCGACGCTCGAGGACGACGATCTGGACCGGATGAAGGCCGAATTCGGCGAGCAGGTCGAGGTCCTGAAGACCGACAACTTCGGCGTTGGCATCGGCATGTATGCGGAGCGATGGTCGAGAACGATCAAGTTCCCGCCCGAAGAGATGAAATTGCGGGTCGCCTGAGCGGCCGCACCCCGGAAACCATCAGCACAGGATCGCCGGCAGGATGAGCAGCGAGTTCAAACCGATTGAAGTGGCCGATTACGTTCCGGCCGTGGTGCGCCGGCTGGTGCAAAGGATGAGCGCCGAGCCCCACGACAAGGTCGCGCTTTATGGCTTTGGCGACAACATGAAGTGGTTGTTCCGGCTGATGCGGGAGAGCGGGCGCGACCCCATTCTCTGCGACTGGCGCAGCGATTTCATCGGCTATGACTGCGGCGGCAAGAACGTGGTGTCGATCGAGGCGCTGAACGACGATCCGAACATCCTGCTGGTGGTCTGTGTCGAAGAGCTGCAGGCCATGAAGGCTGCGATGCGTTTCATGATCGATCGCAAGATCGACAAGATGCCGGCGATCTACGATCGCTCCGAGCCGCACAGCCCGTTCCATCAGGAGCAGCCCTTCAAGGGCATCGCCGAACGTGCGCGGGCGCGCGCCGTCTCCATGATTTCGGACGATCAGCTGTTCGATCTGATCCAGTTCATCCGCAACACGACCCATGTCGAGGGCGACGTGGTCGAGTACGGCTCGCTGCATGGCGGCTCCGGCGCGGTGCTGGTCGAAGCGGTCAACCACTACGGCAAGAAGCCGGTCTGGCTGTTCGACAGCTTCGACGGCATTCCGAAATCGCGATACGGCCTGGATCACCGCTGGAACGGCGCGTTCAGCAACAACTCCTACCAAGAGGTCCGCAACGCATTCCGCGATTGCGACAACGTCACGGTCGTGCAGGGCAATATCTGCGAGACCTACGACAAGGTGAAAAACCCGATCTCGTTCGGCTATGTCGCAAGCGACACCTTCGAGACCGGCGAGTTGCTGCTCAACTTCATGTGGCCGAAGCTCTCCAAGGGCGGCATCGTCGCGATCTGCGATTACGGCTCCTATCCGAATTGCGTGCCGCTGACGGTCTATGCCGACAAGTTCTTCGAGAACAAGAAAGACGCATTCATCTACTACCCGCCGAAGTACGGGTTTTTCGCGGTCAAGCGGTGATCGTTGAGCGGCGGAAAAATATTTCGCAGGGTGGGGAGGTGTGCGCTTGACGTACAGAAATGTTCTTGTTATGTTCTCGTTCATCCCCGCTCAGTGAGGGCGTCTCCGGAGACGTGCCGTTGGCGGAGCGGGGACTGCGGCGCCTGCAGGCGAGGCTCGTGACCTCGTCCCAGGGAGCGCAGTCACCGTCCGTCCCCGATGAGGGGGCTGCCTTCAATGGCTGGACGCGAGCGGATGAAGGGCGGCGCCAATGCTTCCTGGATCACGTGTGGATTTGTTCCAGCGGTCCGCTCGAAGAAGCACGGTGGCTGTCGTCAAAATCGCCGCGGTGGAGCGCCGGATGGCGCGCCTGTCGCTCGCAAGCGGCAGGCGGGGCCCTCCGCAAGAGGTGCCCCATGTTCCTGCGCCGGAAGGCGCTCCGCCTCCCTCAGGGAGGGCAAAAGAAGACCGGTTGCGAGGCTCGGCCAATGAGAGAGAAGGCCTACGATCCGCCGGCACGCGCCGAGCGGAGAAAAAAACCCGCACCTCCGATTCAGGCACGGTTCCGAAGCGGTGGAATTCGCCGCGCCAATGCGCGGGCATGTTAGCCCCGAACAGTCACCCAGGGATTTAGCTATCTGATGCCAACCCCCAATCTAGCTCTCACGCTCGAACTCAAGAACATCATCCGCTTGAGTTGGGAGATGCTCACGCGGAAGGAACGGTTTCGCGTGGCTGTTCTAGCCGGCGGGATGGTGCTCGACGGTGTGTTGCAGACCTTCTCGCTTGCGCTGCTGATCCCATTCGTCGGTCTGATGCTCGACCCGACGGCCGTGAAGAGCAGCAGCCGTCTACAACAGGTAGACCAGTTTCTCGGCAGCCCGTCGCCGGAAGCGCTGATCATGATGTGCGCTGTGGCGTTGCTGCTGGCGATCTTATTCAAGAATGTTTTCGAATATTTCTACAGCAGGATGCAAAATCGTTTGATCGCCGGCTTGGAACGTCGTGTCACCGACGATTTGTTGACGCGGTGCTTGAGCGCTCCCTATGCTTGGCATCTTTTTCATAACCCCAGCAGCCTCTTCAACGTTATCGCGATCGACGTCGTAAAGTGGGCGAGGCTTGGACTGCGAAGCCTTCTTTCGCTAACCAGTTCTGGGTTTCTGATTGTTTCAATCCTTGTGCTTCTAGTGTCGATCAATCCGCTCTTCGGTGCGGGGCTTGCACTTTGCGGTGCTGCTTTGGGGGTCGCGCTGTTGGCTCTCGTGAAGACGAAGCTGCGGCGGCTCGCCCAACAGAAGCACGTGGCCAGCAAAGAATCGACGAGGATTCTTCAGGATGCGTTGGGAGGGTTCAAGGACATCAAGATCAACGGCCGGGAAGATTTCTTCGTGAGATGGTATTCTGCCGAGCAGCAAATTTACGCCAATACAGAAGCCGATATCGCAACGTTTCAGCAGTTGCCCAAGTACGCCATCGAAGTCGTCATAGCTCTCATCTTGGTTTCTGTCGGAATCATCGTATCGCTTGACGCGACTCTGCGCGTGGAGATGGCGTCATTGCTTGCGGTCTATGGCGTCGCAATCGTGCGAATGATGCCGATCTTCAATCAAGTCTCTCAGACCATGAATCTGATACACACGGCGGTACCCTCGATCTGGAGCATCCGCAGTATTCAGGGCGAGCTTGCGAAGTTCGAAGCCCGCGATGACGGCGCGCCACCATCTGAATCGATACGGGATTGGAACAGTATCCAGCTTGAAAATGTCCAATATGTATACCCTCGCGGCGAGGAGTCGGTCCTGGGCGGCATTTCGCTTAAGATTGAACGCGGTATGCGGATTGGAGTTGTCGGTCGCTCCGGCGCCGGGAAGACAACCTTGGTGGATCTCCTAACTGGATTGCTTTCGCCGTCCCATGGACGAGTGATGATCGGCGACGCCGAGCTCGGGCCGGGCCGATCCGCCGCGTGGCGTCGGCAGATCGGATATGTCCCCCAGCATCCTTTTCTTGTAGATGAATCGTTGCGATTCAACGTCACGCTGGAGTCCGACCGAAGCCTTATCGATGACCAGAAAGTCATAGAGGCTCTTGAGGTCGCTAACCTTTCTGGATTGCTTCAATACGAATTGAAGGATGGGCTAGATTCGAAACTCGGGGACCGCGGCAGCCGGCTATCGGGCGGCCAACGGCAGCGGGTGGCTATAGCGCGCGCGGTCTATCGCGATCCGAAGCTGCTAATTTTCGATGAGGCAACCAGCTCGCTAGACGCTGAGAGTGAAAACGAGATTTCGATGGCGCTCGGCCGGATTTCGCGGGAGAAAACCCTTGTGGTCATTGCCCACCGGCTCTCGACTGTGAAGGACTGCGATCGGATTCTTGTTCTCGACAAGGGCACGGTGATCGGTTTCGACAACCACGAAGGCCTGATTAGAACCTGTCCGCTGTATCGGCGTTTCGTGGAACTTGGCGACCTATCTCCGAGCGCGCCGAGCGACTATGAAAGTCAGTCCCGAATGGTTGCTGCCATATAGAACAACAGCGTCAGCGCATGAAAATTACGTTGGTTCGCGTCGGTTGCGACCTGCAATCACCTCTCGCATGCCCTTCGCAGGCGCGCTGGAGTGTCTTCCCAAACAACCTTACTCGTTGAGACGCCAAATGCTTGTCCGACTTCTTCGTCGTGCCGTAGGTCTCGATTCTCTCGTGCAGGGACAGCGCCAAATTCAGAGAGAAGTTGCCGCGCTGATTAGCGCCAGCGGAGACGGTAGCCTCAGTGTCAAATTCGATAATGTGACTCCTCGGATTGCGGCCTTTCGTAAGCACGATACTAGTCCGCTTATTTCCCCCTCCGGTGCATCTTGGATGGCTGGTGCCGTATATGACGCGCGCCCAGTCGATTTTGGCGGACGCAAGCTGTTTTATTTTTGCGCACAGCCTGTCTATCGAAGTGACATGCTTTTGGTTATCGGCCTTGCGGAGCTTGTCGATGGCAAAATCAAAATCTATCCGGAACCGGTACTAGTGCCGGATGTCGAAGCATCTGGCATCGACGTCCCTGCCTTTACCGTTTTTAAAGACCAAGTAGTTGGGATTTATTTCGACGGTCACGGACTTGGTGCAAGTGGTCGTGGTGTCGATGGCGACGTCGTAGTGGTTCGTTCAAAGGACGGAACGTCGTTTAGCAAGCACGTGATTAAGACGCCAATGCGCGGCCTGCCCTCAGATCGCGTGGGGGCTCCTTGGCTTTTGAATGACGATGGGACGCTCCGAGTGTACATGAGGGCGAAGACGGGCAGTCGAACCTATCTGGTCAGCGCAGTTCTCGATTTGGATAGTTACGCCATAACTCAGATACAGACGCTTTGTGATTTCCCACGTAATCCGATCACTATCTCGGTCAGCAAGCGATCTTGCGGGTATCTGCTCTTCTATGGCTGCTCATCGGGAGGCGGCTTCTACGTGGGAATATCGAAGGACGGTTTGAAATGGGATTTGAGCCAGGAAAAAATGCTCACTAGTCCCGATAGCGAGTGGGGTTGGGATTACTACAAGGTCTGCGCTAGCCCGGATAATTCTCAGGATGATGTCGTTAGCATGTGCTACACGTCGAACAATTCTCGTCTGTGTATTGGCTTCGGCCACTTTCACGTGAGCGATCTGTCATCGGCTTCGATACCCACGAGAACATGATCCGCACCTGCCTGTTGTATCGGCGCTTCGTGGAGCTTGGCGATCTCTCCCCAAGCGTGCCAGGCGACGATGAAAACGCGGCCGCAATGGTTGCGGCAAAATAGAAAAGAACTGACGACATCGCATGAAAGTCAAAGTCATCGGCGCCGGCTCGATCGGCAATCATCTTTCGAACGCCTCGCGCAGGCTCGGCTGGAGCGTCGACCTCTGCGACACCGATCCGAAGGCGCTGGCCCGCACGCGCGACGAGATCTATCCGCAGCGCTATGGCGCCTGGGATCCGGCGATCACGCTGGTCGAGGCGCGCGAGGTGCGCAAGGGCGGCTACGATCTCATCATCGTGGGCACGCCGCCCGACAGCCACATGACGCTCGCGCTGGCTGCGGTGGAGGAGGGGCCGAAGGCGGTCCTGATCGAGAAGCCGCTGTGCGGACCGCAGCTCGAAGGCGCGCAGGAGCTCCATGATCTGGCCCGATCCAAGGGCGTGGCGATGTTCGTGGGTTACGACCACGTGGTCGGCCGCGCGACGGGCGCTGTCGGCTCGGTGATCGGGGAGGGCGGGCTCGGCGCGATCTCGACCATCGATGTCGAGTTCCGCGAGCATTGGGGCGGCATCTTCGCGGCGCATCCGTGGCTCGCCGGTCCGTGGGAAAGCTATCTGGGATTCTGGAAGCGCGGCGGCGGCGCTTCCGGCGAGCATTCGCACGCGATAAACTTGTGGCAGCACTTCGCGCATCTGGCCGGCGCCGGACGCGTCGTCGAGGTTCAGGCCATGCTGGACTTCGTGCGCGATCAGAAGGTCGACTATGATCGGATCTGCGTGATGAATCTCCGCACCGAGAAAGGCCTGGTCGGGCGCTGCGTCCAGGACGTGGTGACGCGACCGGCGCGCAAATGGGCGCGGCTGCAGGGCAGCGAGGGCTACGCCGAGTGGTGGTGCGGCCGCGAGCCGGGTGTCGACGTCGTGGTCTCGGCCGTCGCAGGCGGCGATGTTACCGAGCAGAAAATCGCCAAGACCCGCCCCGATGACTTCATCGAGGAACTCAAGCATCTCGATGCAGCCCTGAAGCACGATCCCGCAGCGTCGCCGATCGCACTGACGCGCGGGCTCGACACCATGATGGTGGTGGCGGCCGCGCATCGCTCGGCCGAAACCGGCCGCCGCGTTCGCATCGACTACAGCCGCGGCTACCGGCCCGACGCGCTGGTCACGGCATAAGAAAATTGAAGGAGGCTCCAATGACGGAATCGATCGGCCATTTCGACTTTCGGGACCTCTTCGTCCTCGACATGGCCAACAACCACCAGGGCAGCGTCGAGCACGGTCTTGCGATCATCAATGGTTGCGCCGATGCGGTGGCGAAACACGGCGTGCGCGCGGCGATCAAATTCCAGTTCCGCAATCTCGATACGTTCGTCCACGTCGATCACCTCACTGACAGCAAGAACAAGCACGTGCCGCGCTTCCTCTCGACGCGGCTGTCCTGGGCGCAGTTCGGCGAGCTCTTGAATGCGGTGCGCCGCCGCGGGCTGATCTCGATGTGCACGCCGTTCGACGAGGCGTCGGTCGACCGGATCGCCGAGATGGGCTTCGACGTGATCAAGGTGGCGAGCTGCTCGGCCCGCGATTGGCCGCTCTTGGAGCGGGTGGCCGCGACGGGGCTTCCGGTCGTCGCCTCGACCGGCGGGCTTCTTCAGGAGCAGGTCGACGATCTGGTGAGCTTCTTCGAGCATCGCGGCTGCGATTTCGCGCTGATGCATTGCGTATCGATCTATCCGACTCCGGACGAGACCTGCCATCTCGGCAACATTGCCAATTTCCGCGAGCGTTATCCCGGCCGCGTGATCGGCTGGTCGACCCACGAAAACCCGGCCGACATGGTGCAGGTCGGCCTCGCTTCGGCGCTGGGCGCACAGATGTTCGAGCGTCACGTCGGCGTCGCGACCGACAAGATCAAGCTGAATGCCTATTCGGCCACGCCCGAGCAGGTCGACCAATGGTTCGCGAGCTGGAAGCGGGCGCAGGTGCTGATCGGCTCGCGGCGGCGCCTTCCGGCGGTGCCGGAGGAGCGCACCGCGATCGACGATCTCAAGCGCGGCGTCTACGCGCGCGGGCCGATCGAGGCCGGTACGGTGCTGACGCGCGATCTCGTCTACTTTGCCTTCCCGTGCGCGCCGGGCGCGCTGGAGAGCGGCAAATGGAAGGACGGTACGGTCGCCAAGACCGCTATTGCCGCCGATGCCCTGGTGCCGGAGGCCGAGGTCGACATTCCGGGCGACGCCGATGAGAAAATCATCAAGGACGCCGTGCACGAGGTGAAGGCGCTCCTGAACCTCGCCAAGGTGCCGCTCAACAACGAGTTCACCGTCGAGTACTCGCACCACTACGGCGTGCGAAACTTCCGCAAGATCGGCGCGGTGCTGATCAACATCATCAACCGCGCCTACTGCAAGAAGGTGCTGGTCCAGCTTCCCGGGCAGTTGCATCCCTTTCACTTCCACAAGCTGAAGGAGGAGACCTTCCTGGTGTTGTGGGGCGAGCTCCATGTCGAGGCCGACGGCCGCTACAAGAAGCTCGAGCGCGGCGATACGCTTCTCGTGCTGCCCGGCGTCTGGCACCGCTTCTGGACCGAGACCGGCTGCGTGTTCGAGGAGATTTCGACGACAGCAATCGCCGACGACTCGGTCTATCGCGACGAGGCGATCAACAAGTTGTCGTCGGCCCAGCGCAAGACCAACGTCGACCACTGGGGGCGCTTTCAGCTGAAGGACCAACTGCGCGCTGCGCAGGTCCCGAGCCAACAGGTGCCGAGCCAGTAGTCTTCGCCGTCAGTGTTCCGCGCCATCGTCTTCGATTTCGACGGCACCTTGGTCGATTCCAACACCATCAAGGTGTCGTGCATGCACGACACGGTTGCAGGCTTTCCGGGCGGCCGTGAGGCGCTGCAGAAGGCTTTGGACCTGGGCGGGGATCGCTACCGCCTGTTCGCCGTGGTGGCGCGGCAGCTCGATCCGCGCGGCGACCAAGCGGAAGTCAACCGGCGCGGCTATCAGCTGGCGATGGACTATGGGCGGCGTTGTGCGCGGGCGATTGCGGCGGCGCCGGAACGGCGCGGCGCAAGATCGGTATTGGCGGCGTCGAAGCGGCGTGGATTGAAGCTTTACGTCAATTCTGCCACGCCGCGCCGCGATATCCTGGGGCTCCTTCGGACGCGCGGCATTGCCGGCCATCTGAACGGCACGCTGGGCGCTCCCACTTCGAAGACTGACAACCTGCGCAGGCTGATGAAATCGGAGCGGCTCTCGGCGCGGCAGGTGGTCGTGGTCGGCGACAGCATGGACGATCTCACGTCGGCGCGCGCCGTGGGGGCCTGGTTCGTCGCCGTGACGGTCGAGCCGCGCATTCGCGAGCGCGTGGCGTATGGCATCAAGGATTTGAATCTGCTGCTGCCGTTGCTGGATCGGCTGGCGCGACGGCCCATCGCCCGGACAAACCGATGATCGCCGGCCGTACTGTCTTGGCCGTCGTGCCGGCGCGTGGCGGCTCCAAGGGCATCCCGCTCAAGAACCTGCGCCAGGTCGGCGGGCGCTCGCTGGTGGCGCGCGTCGGCGACGTCGTTAAGCAGGTGCCCGAGATCGACCGTGCCGTGGTCTCGACCGATCACGCCGAGATCGCCAACGCGGCGCGCGCGGCGGGCCTGGACGCGCCCTTCATGCGTCCGGAAGAGATTTCCGGGGATCGCATCGGCGATTTCGACGTGCTGTGGCATGCGCTGCAGGCGACCGAGGCGGTCGACGGGCACCGTTACGACGTCGTCGTGATGCTGCAACCGACCTCGCCGCTGCGCATGCCCGCGCATGTCTCCGATACCATCCGGATGATGGTGGACGGTGGTTGGGATTCGGTCTGGACGGTGTCGGCGACCGACTCCAAGGCCCATCCGCTGAAGCAACTGACCGTCGCCGACGGTACGCTTGGCTATTACGATCCGAACGGCGGCGCGATTATCGCGCGCCAGCAGCTCAAGCCGGTCTATCACCGCAACGGCATCGCCTATGCGATGACGCGCGAGTGCCTCGCCGATCAGCGCTCGATCATGGGCCGCAAGGCCGGCGCGCTGGTCATCGAGGGCGAGCACGTGTCGATCGACACCGAGTGGGATATCGAGCTGATCGAATGGATTTTGTCGCGCGAACAACAAAAGCATAAATGAAAGTCCTGGTCTTTCTCGATCACGATATCATCTGCCGTCACTTCGTGATGAGCGGTGCGCTCGATCCGTTGGTGCGGCAGGCGGACGTCCGGTTCGTGTTTCCCGACGACGGCGGCAAGCGCGTCAAGCTCGATCCGGCCAAGCTGCCGCTCGGCGCGCCGCTCGAGAGGCTCGCGATCGATGCGAAGAGGCAGCAGACCTGGCGCTGGCTCCTTTACGTCGACCAGCTCAAATTCCGCCGTGGCGATCACGAGGCGGCCATTCGCAAGTTCCGCTGGAAGCTTCTCGGCTGGAAGTCGGCCTTGCTGCTGACGCTGGCCGGCCTGCCGGTCGGCAGCACGGTGTTCCAGCGGATCGTGAACGAGCGGCTTGCGGCGCAGCCGCCGCGGGCGCTCGCCGCGCTGCTGGACCGGGAGCAGCCCGACCTCGTGCTGCACCCGAGCGTTCTCGACAGCGTGTTCCTCAACGACCTTGTGGTCGAGTGCCGCGGGCGGAGCATTCCGCTCGTCGTCGCCATGAACTCCTGGGACAATCCCTCAACCAAGCGCGCCATGGTCGGCGCACCCGATTGGCTGCTGGTCTGGGGGCCGCAGACCCGCGACCATGCGGTGCGGTTTCTCCGCATGGACAGCGCTCGCGTGGTGCCGTTCGGCGCCGCGCAGTTCGACGTCTATCGCGACCGGCCGCGCGTTGATCGCGCCCAATTCTGCGCCGACCACGGCCTCGACCCGAGCCGCCGCATCATCCTGTTTGCCGGCTCCAACGCGCAGACCGACGAGTTCGCCGCGCTGCGGGCGCTGGACCGCGCCGTCAGTGACGGCCGGCTCGGCAACATCTCGATCGTCTACCGGCCGCATCCCTGGGGCGCCGGCGGCCGCAACGGCACGCGGCTCGCGAAGGCGAAGTTCGATCATGTGGTGGTCGATCGCACGATGCGCGCCTATCTCGACAACATCGCAGCCGGCGGCCAGCACATCTCGCTGCCGGATTACCGCGACACCCATGATCTGCTCAGCGCGATCGATGGCGTCATTTCGCCGATGTCGACGATTCTGCTGGAGGCGGCGCTTCATGCCAAACCGGTGGTGGCCTACACGCCGGCCGGCGACGACGGCTCCGAGCACCTGGCGAACTCGCTGCCGATGCTGCACTTCGCCGATTTCCTCAAGCTGCCGGAGATCGGGCACGCCTCCACGATCGACGACCTGATCGAAGCCACGTCACAAATGGCCGATGTGACCGAAGGCATGACGCGCGGCCGGGAGTTTCAGCGCGCCGCCAGCCATTTCTTGACGCCGTTCGACCGCGCCTGGCGCGACCGGCTGGTCGACTTCCTGCGCGACGATGTGCTCGCGCGGCGCGACGGCGGTGCGCTGCCGCGCGCCGCAGAGTAGCCGCTGGGCGGGACGATGAATCTCACCAATCGCCGTGTGGTCGTGACCGGAGGCGCGGGCCTGATCGGCTCGTTCCTCGTCGAGCGCCTGCTTGCCGCGGGCTCCCGCGTCATCGTCGCCGACGATTTCTCCAAGGGCCGGCGCGAATATCTGGCCTCGATCGCCGACCGGATCGAAATCCGCGAAGGCGACCTCGAAGAGCAGCCGGCGATGGAGCGCGCGCTGGCCGATGCCGAGGTCGTGTTCCATCTGGCGAGCCGCGCGTTCGGCGTCGGTTATTCGGCCGGAAATCATCTCGGCATCCTCGATCACAACGAGCGCATCACCGGCAATCTGATCCGCGTGCTGTCGCGCAAGCCTGCGGCGTGGCTGCTCGTCGCCTCGTCGTCGTGCGTCTATCCGGACGACGGCCCGGACACCGTCACCGAGCTGCCGCTGTTCAGCGGCGAGCCCGAGCTGGCGAACTGGGGCTATGGCTGGGCCAAGCGCATGCTGGAGCAGAAGTCGCTGATGCTGGCAAAGGAGACCGGCATCCCGCTGACCATTGTGCGGCCGTTCAACATCTACGGCGAGCGCTACACCTGGTCGGGCGACGCCAGTTCGGCGATTCCGATGCAGGTGAAGAAGGTCATGGGCGGCGACAACCCGGTGGTGATCTGGGGCTCGGGCGCGCAGCGGCGGAACTATCTGCATGCGATCGACTGCGCCGACGCCATGGCTGGTCTGGTCGAGGCGGACTTCAAAGGCGTCGTGAACATCGGCACCGAGGACACTGTCACGTTGCGCGAGCTTGCCGAAACCATCTGCCGTGTCGCCGGGCGCCATCCGAAGCTCGTCGCCGATACGTCGAAGCCGGAAGGCCGCCGCGTCAAAAGCGCGGACTCGACGCTCCTTCGCAAGAGCTATCCCGGCTTTCGCCGCACCATCAGCCTCGAGCAGGGCATGGATCGCATGATCAAGTGGTACGCCGGCACGTTCGGCGGCAAGGTCGCATGAACGCCATCACCGGATCGCTCTCCGGCAATGTCGATGTGGCGGTCTTCGCCAAAGGTGGCCGCGATATCCGATACGAGAAGCTGCGCAGCGGCGAGGAAGCGCCGCGCGAGTTTTTCTATGGCTTCCTCGATCTCGACCGGGCCGGCATTTCGGCCGCGATGATGTCGAGCGCGGGCGCGGTGCCGGGCGCACTCGGCGGCGCGGCCGATCTTGTGGAACGCGCCTTCATCGCTGCCACCCATTTCGGCGTGCGGCCGCTGTCGAGCCGGTTGCGGGCGCCGTCGTTCCGCAATTCCAAGGTGGTCATCAGCTACACCGATGGATTCTCCTTGAGCCTTGGGCTTGGTTTTCCCCGCAGGCCCGGCCGGCCGATCATGATGGGCGGCTTTCACGCGCTGTCCGATCTCGATGAGCGGGTGCCGAACTGGGCCCGGCCGTCGGTTCAAGGCCTGATCCGGCGTGCGCTGCAGAACCTCGATCACGTCTTCTGCTTCGGCGCCGCCGACCGGCAATGCGCCATGGAGCGTTACGGACTCCAAGAGGAGCGCTCGTCGGTCGTGCCGTTCGGCATCGACACCGACTTCTGGCGGCCGATGCCCGAGGAGCCTCAGGAGGATTTCGTCATCGCGGTGGGACAGGATCCGAACCGGGATTACGATCTGCTCGCCGCCGCGCCCGGCAATCACCGCACCATCATCATCACCCGGCGGCCGGTCAAGATCCCGGACGGCGCCCAACACATCACCATCACGGCGGGCGATTTCTTCGGCTCGGATTCGATCAGCGATCAGGACTTGCGCAAGCTCTACAATCGCGCGCGTGCCGTGATCGTGCCGCTGAAGGACGTCTATCAGCCGACCGGTTACAGCGTCACCTTGCAGGCGATGAGCTGCGGGCGCCCGGTGATCCTGTCCGACATCCGGGGCCTGTGGACCGGCATTCGCGGCGGCGACCACTGCGTGCTGGTGCCGCCGGGCAATGCCGAGAAGCTCGGCGAGGCGATCGGCCACGTCTGGAACGATCGGGACTTCGCCAAACGTGTGGGCGCGGCGGCTCGCGCGAAGGTGCTGGCCGACTACCGCTTGGAGAAGAACGGCGAGGGCGCCATCGCGCTGGCGCGCCGCGGGCTGGCGCTTTGGGCGGGGCGCCCGCAGGCATGAAGGTTTCGATCAATCAGCGCCCCTATGCCGGGCCGTGGGGCGGCGGCAACCGTTTCATCGCGGCTTTGACCGATGCCCTCGGGCAGAGCCAGCATTCGGTGGTGCACTCGCTTGAGGATCGCGACATCGACATCATCCTCCTGATCGATCCGCGCACCCGCTCGCCCAACGTCACATTCGGAGCGGGCGCTGTGCTCCGCTATCTCACGCTGCGCAATCCGCAGGCGTTTGTGGTTCACCGCATCAACGAATGCGATGAGCGCAAGGGCGAGCCCTTCATCAACCACAAGCTGGTCAGGGCGAACTATGTGGCCGACGCCACGGTGTTCGTCGGCGAATGGCTCACCAAATTGCCGGTCTGGCGCCGGCATCTCCGCTCGCCGTGGTTCGTCATCCGCAATGGCTCGGACCGTACGGTGTTCAACGCGAACGGCTTCAAGCCTTGGAGCGGGGAAGGGCCGATCAGGCTCGTCACCCATCACTGGGGCTATCACCCGTTGAAGGGCTTCGACGTCTACCGTGCGCTCGACGAGCTGGTCGGGCAGCCGGAATGGCGCGACCGTGTTGCTTTCACCTACGTGGGACAGCTGCCGAAGGGCTTCGTGTTCAAGAACGCCCGTTATGTCGAGCCGCTCGACGGCGAGGCGCTTGCCGCGGAATTGCGTTCCCATCACGCCTATCTCACCGCGTCGGTCAACGAGCCCGGCGGCAACCATCAGAATGAAGGCGCGTTGTGCGGCTTGCCGCTGCTCTACCGGAACTCCGGCTGCATGCCGGAATACTGCGAGGGCTTCGGCGTGTCGTTCTCAGGCCCTGACGATTTCGTGCCGGCGCTGAGCCGGCTCAAGGCCGAGTATTTCTCCTTGCTGGCGCGGATGCCGGGCTTCCCGCATACGGCCGAGCGCATGACGCGCGAATGGCTCGCGCTCCTGACATCGCTGGTCAAGGAGCGCGATGCGATCGCCGGCCGCCGCCAGCTGCTGCGTGATCCCTGGGCTGCGCTCGCCACGCAGATCCCGGTCTGACCGTCAGCCGCAGCGCCTGAAATGGGATATGGCGGCGATCTGATCTGGAGCGGCGTCTTCCGCGCGTTGCACGCGCATGATGGACGCCCGGTGATCGTTGCGAACACGCCGAAACTGTCCGATCTCCTGATGGGGCGGATGCACGATCAGGGGGCAAGCTTCGCGGACCGGGCGCTTTTTCTCGGCAATCCGCGGGTGACGTTCCTTCCCGCGAAGCCGAAGGGATCGCTCAGCCGGATGTTCGATCTCGCCTTCGCGGGCTTTCTGAAGGTCACGGGGCTCCGCAAGGCTTACGAGAAAGCGATCTTCGCGCTCGCCGAACGCTCCAGGAAAGCGGGCGCAGAGCGGCTGGTGCATGTCGACATGCTGATCCACAGCTACGCCGACAAGGAGTTCAAGACGCACTTCGTGTGGAAAGAGGGCGGTCACGCGATCCAGACCATCCTGCATGGCTTTGGTGTCGCGTCGGACGTGGTTCGTCCCGAGCTTTACCTCGAGGAGAAGGAGCAGCGCCGCGCCGCCGCGATCCTGGCCGAGGCCGGCGTCGTCGGGCCCTGCATCGTCTGCGAACCGGATTCCAATCCCGAATGGTTCGGCGATCTTCGCCTATGGCCGCGTGAACGGTGGGTCGAACTGGTCGAAGCGCTGCACAAGGCGCGCCCCGACATCACGATCGTCCAGGTCGGCGTGCCCGGAACGCCGCCGCTGCCGCATGCCGTCGATATCCGGGGCCGGACCACATTCCGGGAGGCGGCGGCCGTAATCGAGCGCAGCACTCTCTTCATCGGCACGGAAAGCGGCCTGATGCACACCGCCCGCGCCGTGGATGCGAAGGCACTGATCCTCTGGGGCGGCGTGACGCTGCCGGAGTTCGCGGGCTATCCGGACAGCCATCGCATCATCTGCCATCGCGTCGCTTGCGCGCCTTGCGGGCAGTTCGGCTGGTGCAACAACGGGCGCATCTGCATGCGCAGCATCACGATCGAAGAGACGCTGAACGCCGCCTTGGAATGCTTGCCTTCCTTGCATTGACGCGATGACCGCACCCAAAACCAAGATCACCACGCTCGAAGCCTGCCGCGGCCTCGCGGCCGTGCTGGTGGTGCTGTATCACGCCAGTGGCTCGATGTTCGAGGTCTACTTCGGATATCCCGCCGTTGGCTGGTTCCGCTTCGGTCATGCCGGCGTGGACTTCTTCTTCGTGTTGTCGGGCTTCATCATTCTCTATGTTCATGCCGACGACCGTGGCCGGCCGGAGCGCCTCCGCAACTACGCCTGCCGGCGCGCCGTGCGCATCTATCCGATCTACTGGGCGGTGACCGTGGCGATGATCGCCGCGTCCTTCGTGGTGCCGTCGATCGCGGCCTTGCCGGCGATGGCACCCGACCGTCTCTTTCTGTCGTTCCTGCTGCTGCCGCAGTCCGGCTATCCGCTGGTCAGCGTCGCCTGGAGCCTTCAGCATGAGATGCTGTTCTATGTGCTGTTCGGCATCATGATCCTGAACCGGAACCTCGGTCTCGCCGTCTTCGCGATCTGGGCAGGCATCATCGCCTGCTGCATCTTTGTCGAGCCGCAGACGACGCTGCTGCAGTTCGTCGGCCGGGACTTCAACATCCTGTTCTTCGTCGGCATGGCCGCAGCCATGGCGGTCCGGACGCGAAGCATCCCCTGGCCACGAATGATGGTCGTGATCGGCGCCGTCATATTCTTTGCCGGCGGGGTTCTGGAGAACGGCGGACTGGATCTGAAAGAGCTGCTCGGCCGTATCGTCTATGGCACCGGAGCGGCGCTGATGGTCATGGGACTGGTCGAGTGCGAGCGCAGCGCCGGCTGGAAGACACCTTCCTTGTTTTTATGGATCGGCGCCGCGTCGTATTCGATCTATCTGGTCCATCTCAACGTGCTGATCGTGGTCCAAAAGTCCGCCGGCGCACTGGGCCTTGGCGCCGTGCTGCCGGGACTCGTGGTCCTGGCTGGCGTTGTCCTCGCCACCGTCGTTGCCGGGCTGATTTGCTACGCCCTGTTGGAACGTCCCTTGCTCGCAATGCTGCGGCAATGGACTGCGCCACAGACCGAAACCGCCGCACGGGCCGCTGGCTCGTCGGTGTCCTGATCGGCGGCCCGTTGCGATGACGAAGACTCAGGCTCTGGCCGGCGGTCTGAATGCCGCCTCTGTGGAGGAGAGGGCTGGAAGCCTCCGGACGCGGCTCGCCGACGTGGCCGTCGTGGTCCTGCTGGTCGGGGCCGTTTTCGCGATCGGCCTGATCGATCCCAACGATCAGTTCCTCTCGACCAACGACATCTACATCTTCAGGCAGATCCACACCTATTTCGATTTCTTCTCCTGGCTGCCGCAGGACGTCGCATCTTCCGAGGCTGTGCTCGACAAGGTCGCGCGTTTCGTGTTCTGGGTTTTCTATTATTTCCACGGCGCACCGCCGCAGCTCTATCAGGCACCGCTGTTTGCCGCGATGGACGCCGTGAAGATCCCGTTCCGGCCGTTCTACGGACAGGTCATGGTCAGCGCCTATCTGGCGCTGACCGTCGTGTTATTCTGGTCCTGCCTGCGGCGCGCGGGGGTCACCAAGCCGATCGCGGCGACTGCCGCGTTGCTGGTCGCCTGCTCGCCGATGCTGACCGGGTTCTCACGCGGCTTCGGCACGATCTGGCTGGTCAATGCGGCGTTCTGTCAGGTGCTCGCCGTCCATGCGTTTCAACGGCTGCGGGAAGGCCGCGGCCGCTGGTTCCTGGGTCTGGTGCTGACGCACATCATCATGTCGGACCCGATCTCCTTCCTGATTGTCGGGCCGCTTCTGGTGGCGTGGCTGCTGCCTGATCCATGGCAGGGGCTTGGGAAGGCAGGCGAGTTTGTCCGCCGACGTCTGCTGATGCTGTGGAGCTGGAAGATATGGCTCCTGCCCGTCATGGCTGTTGTTGCGGTGCTGTTGTGGAACGTCGTACGCGCCCGTTACGCCGCGGCGATCCCGGGCGAGGCGACACTGTTCGTCTATCCCTTCGTCAAATACATCGCCGGGGCCGTCGGCCAGACGCATGGCGGGTTGTTCGGGCCGCAAGACTGGCTGCGGGTGGCGGTCATCTCGTTCGGCATCTTCGCGCCGATCGGATTCCCTATCCTTCTTGGAGCCGGTGTCTTCGCTCGTTCGAACAAAGCCACGGACCCGCTGCTGCTGGGCTGGGCTTTGATTTCATCAATCGGCTTCGGATTGATGTTCTATGTGTTCTCGTATCCGGCGATGGGCAGCCAATTGATGCCTTACGTCGGCTACCCGGTCTACACGATCTTGCCATTCGCCACGCTGCTGGCGCTCGCCGCGGACCGCATCGCGTCCGGATCGGCATGGCGCAACCATCTGGCCACCGCGTGTCTTGCGGTGTTCGCGGCTTTTGGCCTGCTCACGACCGTCAATTACATCTGGCAGAAGCCGCTCGTTCCGGGATCGGCACTGCTCGCATTCGACGCCCCGGGCATGGACTTCATCGGACTGCGCCGTCCTTATTATGGTGACGAGGCCGCCGGCGCCGCGGTGCGTCACGTGCTCGCCCGGACAGTTGCGAGCGGCAAACCGGCCGCGCGCCTGCTCTATGTTCGCAAGCCCGACAACGTGCGCTTCGATATTTTCTGGATGTACGCGGGCCTCGAATACGGCGGCCGCTGGTTCGAGCTGCATCGGGGCGCCATGCCGAAGCTTGATGCGCGGGTCCTTGAGCAGGAGGCCGGTGCCAAGTCCTCCGAATGGGCGATGCGAAAGATCGAGCCGGTGCATCGGACGGTGGAGAGCACGACGGCGCTTCACGACGCACAAGGCGGCAGTTGCACCGCACAGGCCTGTGTCGTGCTGGACGTGACTGGAAGCGCCAGCGACGACGAGTTGCTTGGCCGCCTCGCGGCGGCGCCCGACCTGCAAATTCGTCGTGACGACACCACCGCCTATAACATTTCGATCATCGGCGACCGTTCGTTGCTGCCGGCTGCCGGAGTGACCGACGGTCGGGCGCTGGACCAGGGCTTTCGAGCGAGCTTTCCGAGCCTGTGGGACCTGATCCCGCCACGCGAGCCTCTTTACTTCCTCAATCAATTCAAGCGCGCGACGGCGCACCAACAATGACTCTGACAGTCGACGATAAGCCGCCAGCCGGCGCGGGCACTGCGCTTTCGCCGCGGAAGTCCCGCATCCGTGAGCTCTATGAGCGCCTCGCGCCCGCGCGCGGCGAATGGCTCGCGCGCAACGAATACTACTATGCCGACGATCGCGCCTATATGCGCTTTCTGGTGCCGGAAAAATTGCGCGTGCTCGAGCTCGGCTGCGGCAACGGCCAGCTGCTCGCGGCGCTCTCGCCGTCCTATGGGCTCGGCATCGATATCAGCCCGGCCATGGTCGAGGAGGCGCGCAGGATTCATCCCGAGCTGAACTTTATCGTCGGCGATATCGAGGACCCGGGCTTTCTCGAAACCATCGAGGGCAAGTTCGACGTCATCATCCTCTCGGACACGATCGGCTACCTGGAGGACTGCCAGACCGCGCTCAGCCAGTTGCACCGGTTCTGCCTGCCGGAGACGCGGCTGATCATCGGCTACTACTCGAAGATCTGGGAGCCGGTGCTAAAGCTCGGCGAACGCCTCGGGCTCAAGATGCCGACCGTGGAGATGAACTGGCTGTCGTCCGAGGACATCTCCAACCTGCTGATGCTGGCCGATTTCGATCCGATCAAGATGGAATGGCGGCAGCTCGTTCCCAAGCGGTGGCTGGGACTCGGGCCGCTGATCAATCGCTATCTTGGCACGTTGCCCATGATCCGGCGGGGTTGTCTTCGCCACTACGTCGCGGCGCGGTCGCTGGTCACCGCGAAGGATGATCGTCGCAGCAGTCCGTCGGTGACGGTCCTGATCCCGTGCCGCAACGAGGCGGGCAACATCGAGCCCGCCATCAAGCGCGTTCCGCGCTTCGCCAACGAGATGGAGTATCTCTTTGTCGAAGGCCACAGCAGCGACAACACCACGGACGAGATCAAGCGTGTGATCGCGGCCTATCCCGACCTCGACATCCGGCTCATCCATCAGGACGGCAAGGGCAAGGGCAATGCGGTACGCCGAGGTTTCGCCGAGGCGAAGGGCGATGTGGTGATGATCCTCGACGCCGATCTCACGATGCCGCCGGAAGACCTGCCGAAGTTCTACGCCGCCATCGCGTCCGGCAAGGGCGAGTTCATCAACGGCTCGCGGCTCGTCTATCCGATGGAGAACGAGGCCATGCGGTTCCTCAACCACATCGCCAATTGGACGTTCTCGAAGCTGTTCTCGTGGCTGTTGAACCAGCGCTTCACCGATACGCTGTGCGGCACCAAGGTGCTGTCCAAGGGCGATTATGAGCGGATCGCCGCGAACCGCGCCTATTTCGGCGATTTCGATCCGTTCGGCGATTTCGATCTGCTGTTCGGTGCGGCGAAGCTCAACCTGAAGATCGTGGAGGTGCCGATCCGCTACGCCGCCCGGACGTATGGCGAGACGCAAATCTCCCGGTTTGCCGATGGCTGGATGCTGCTCCGCATGGTCGGAGTGGCTTACCGGCGGCTCAAGGCGTTCTGACGTCGTGCTGCAATCCGACACCGTGACCAACGAGATCTGCGGCGACCTGCGGCTGAGTACGGGCGATCGGCTGCGCTATCTGTGGCGCAACGCCTGCCGCAACCTTGCAAGCCTGGGGCGCGGGCCGAAGACCCGCGCGTTTCGTCCGGACCTGCAACGTGCCGACGCAGTAATGACCGGGCAGTCGCCCGGTCGGCTGCAGACCGAGCTGTTCATCGAATCCGAATTGCCCAAGCTGCTGCCGCCGCGCTCCATCGAGGTGCTGGAGATCGGCTGCGGCGCCGGCACCATGAGCCACCGCCTGGCTCGGCTCGGCTACAGCGGCCGCTACACCGGCGTCGATGTGCAGGATCGCTTCCGCCGCGATCACCCGCCGGGGTTCGCTTTCGAGATCGATTTTCGTCTGATCGACGCCCACGTGTTTGTGCCGCCGCGGCCGGTCGAGCTTCTGTTTTCCAACTCGACGTTGGAGCACGTCCCCAACGATCGAAAGCTGATCGAGCGGCTGCCGCAGTTCTTCGCGCCGGGCGGGATCGAGGTTCAGGTGGTGCCGAGCGGATCGAGCCTTGCGGCCTACCTGTGGCACGGCTATCGGCAGTACACGCCGGCGGCGCTGGCCGAGCGCTTCGGCGAGCGTGTCGAGATCGTCCGGCTCGGCGGGCTCGCGAGCCTGCTGCTGCACATGGTGGTCATCACCGGGCCGGAAATGCTGCTGCGGCGTTCGCTGCGCAAGGCCGTGCCGGGGCTCTACCGCGCTTGTCTGCGCGCGGCGTTGCGGGTCGATCGCATCGTGCCGTTCTGTCCCACCGCCTATGCGGTCATCCGCCGGCACTGACGCATCGCATGGCCGAAACCGCCGCTCGCAAGACCATCCGCTCGCTTTATCGCGGCGTCGTCGGCGCTGCCACGATGGCGGCGCTGCCGCTGCGCGCGCGCCATGGCAAGCTCGCGGTCTACTACGGCGGCGCGCGGGCAGGGGATCACGGCGGCACGCTGGTCAAGGTCCGCCTGCTGCAGACCCGTTACCCGGAAGCCCGTGTCAGGTTTTCCCTGGTCTACATGCTGTCGAATGCGATCTATCTGCCGCAGCCGGTGATCGGCACGCTGCGCAGCGCGGGCATTCCGGTGGTGCTCAACCAGAACGGTGTGTTCTATCCGGGCTGGTATCCGTTTGACTGGCAGGCCGAAAACGCCCGCATGGCCCGTGTCCATGCGGCGGCCGACCACGTGTTCTATCAGAGCGAGTTCTGCCGCCGCTGCGCCGAGAAATTTCTGGGGCCCCGCACCGGACGGTCGGAAATTCTGTATAACGCTGTCGACACCAGCCATTTCACGCCGCTGTCCGGCGACACTCCGCAACGAAAGCCCGATGCTCCGTTCACGTTTCTGGCGACCGGCAAGTTCGACCTCGCGATCGGTTATCGCCTGATGTCGTCGATCGCGGGGATTGCAGCCGCGCGGCGCGGCGGGCTCGATGTGCGGCTCAAGGTTGCCGGCGGGGTCGATCCTGTTGTGCGCGCGGAGGCGCAACGCAAGATCGACGAACTTGGTCTGGCCGAAACGGTGGAGTTCCTGGGGGCTTATAGTTCGACACAGGCGCCGATGATCTACCAGAGCGCCGATGCGTATCTGATGACGAAGAACAACGATCCGTGTCCCAACTCCGTGCTAGAGGCGATGTCGAGCGGCCTGCCGGTGCTGTATTCCGCATCGGGCGGTGTGCCCGAGCTGGTCGGTACCGAGGCCGGCATCGGGCTTGCGGTGCCGGAATCGTTCGAGCAAGACGTCGTGCCGGAGCCCGCAGCGATCGCCGAAGGCATGAGCAGGATCATCCGGCAGCAGTCGGAGTTCGGCGCGGCCGCGCGGCGGCGCGCCGTGGAGCGGTTCGATCTGCCGCAGTGGCTCGCGCGGCACGACGCCGTGTTCCAGGACGCGTTGAGGAATGCGGCATGAAGGCTCTTGGGCTGAAAATCGCCAACGTGCTGGCGCTGGCCTGGCAGCTGCTGCCGATCCGGCTGCGCCATCTGCTGCTCAAGGGCATGTTCGTTCTGGAGTCGCGCGGGCCCGACACCGGCGCGGCGATGAAGCGGCTGTTCACCCTGCAAGACGATCTCGATCACGTCGTCAACGAACGCGCGATGATCTACGGCAAGGGCGAGCACCCCAAGCATCGCCTGATGCGCTACCACGACTTCTTCGTCGAGAACATCGCCGACGGTCAGCGCGTCATCGATATCGGCTGCGGCTATGGCGCAGTGGCGCGCTCGATCGCAAAGGCCCGGCCGAAGTCGCAGGTGACCGGCGTCGACTACGACCCGAAGCGGCTCGCCGAGGCACGGGCCAGGGACAATCCGGCCAATCTGTCGTTTGTCGAGGCTGACGCGACTCAATCGGTGCCGCCGGGTCCCTGGGACGTGGTCGTCCTTTCGAACGTGCTGGAGCACATCGTCGACCGCCATGCGTTCCTCACCGCGCTGATCGACAAGACCAAAGCAAAACGCTTCCTGATCCGCGTGCCGCTGTTCGAGCGCGACTGGCGGCTGTCGATGCGGCGCGAGGTCGGCGCCAACTACTACTCGGATCCCGATCACGAGATCGAGCCGACCCAGGAGGAGTTCCGGAAGGAAACCGCCGCGGCAGGCCTCGTCGTCGAGCAGCTGAACACGCCCTGGGGCGAGATCTGGTCCGTGCTGCGCGTGGGTGACACGCGGCCATGAGCGCGCCGGAGCTCACCATCGTTGTGCCGTGCTACAACGGCGGCCGCTTCTTCGATCAGATGTTCGCGGGACTCGACCAGCAGACCTATCGCAATTTCGAAGTCATCGTCGTGGATGACGGCTCGACCGAGGACGACACCAAGGCGCGGCTGCAGAAGCTGCCGGCCGGCGCCAGCGTCATCCACCAGGAGAACAAGGGGCTCGCGGCGGCGCGCAACACCGGCTTCACGGCCGCGCGAACCGAATTCGTGCTGCCGCTCGACTGCGACGACGTGCTCGAGCCGTCGTTCCTGGCCGAGGCCATGGCGCTCCTTACAGCCGCGCCGCCCGAGGTCGCCTTCGTCTATTCGCACATCAAGCTCACCGGCGGCCGCGAGGGTGTGCACAAATGCGACTTCGATCCGTTCGACCAGCTGTTCCTCAACGAGCTGCCGTATTGCCTGCTGATGCGCAAATCCGCCTGGGCCGCGGTCGGCGGCTACGACGAGTCGATGCGCGACGGCTACGGCGGCTATGCCGATTGGGATTTCAACATCCACCTCTCGGTCTTGGGCTTCCGCGCGGTCCGTATCGACAAGCCGCTGTTCATCTACTGGGTCCGCCCCGACGGCATGCTGGTCAGCCTTTCGGCCCGCATGCACGGCACGATCTGGCGCTACATCCGGACGAAATACCACGACGTGTACAGATTTTCTTCGCTGTACAAGCGCTGGCGCGAGCACCGCTCGATCTCCTCGGCCATCCGAGCCATGGGACTTTTGTTCCTTGCGACCGTGCTGCCGTTGCGGTGGTTCGACGAGCTGTTCTACCGGCTCCTGGTCGCCGCGCACCGGCGGCAGACGCAGGCTTATCTCGCCGCAAATGAATCACAGCGGTCGCTGATCGCCCGCTCGAAATGATATTGAAGGACAGACGATGAGCCAACGAGTTGCCCTGATCACCGGGATCACCGGCCAGGACGGCGCCTACCTCGCCGAGTTCCTGCTCAAGAAGGGCTACGAGGTGCATGGCATCCGCCGGCGCTCGTCGTCGTTCAACACCGGCCGCGTCGAGCATCTCTACCAGGACCTGCACGAGGAGAACCTGCGCTTCATCATGCACTACGGTGACATGACGGACGCCACCAACCTGATCCGCATCGTGCGCGAGACGCAGCCGCACGAGATTTACAATCTCGCGGCGCAGAGCCACGTCATGGTGTCGTTCGAGACGCCGGAATACACCGCCAACTCCGACGGCCTCGGCACGCTGCGGATGCTGGAGGCGATCCGCATTCTCGGTATCGAGAAGACCGTGCGCTTCTATCAGGCCTCGACGTCCGAGCTTTACGGCCTGGTGCAGGAGATCCCGCAGCGCGAGACCACGCCGTTCTATCCGCGCTCGCCTTATGCGGCAGCGAAGCTCTACGCCTATTGGATCACGGTGAACTACCGCGAGGCCTACGGCATCCACGCCTCGAACGGCATCCTGTTCAACCACGAAGGCCCGACCCGCGGCGAGACCTTCGTGACCCGCAAGATCACCCGCGCGGTCGCCGCGATTGAACTGGGCATCCAGGAGAAGCTCTATCTCGGCAATATCGACGCCGCGCGCGACTGGGGCCACGCCCGCGACTACGTCGAAGGCATGTGGATGATGCTGCAGCAGCCCGAGCCCGACGACTATGTGCTCGCCACCGGCGAGGCGCACACGGTGCGTGAGTTCGTCGAGAAGTCGTTTGCGCATATCGGCAGGAAAATCGAATGGCGCGGCACAGGCGTCACCGAGACCGGCGTCGAAGCCGGAACCGGCCGCGTGCTGGTCGAGATCGATCCGCGCTATTTCCGCCCGACCGAGGTGATGCAGCTGCTCGGCGATCCGAGCAAGGCGCGCAAGAAGCTCGGCTGGCAGCACCGCACGAGCTTCGACACGCTGGTGCAGGAGATGGTCCGCGACGACCTTGCGCTGATGCGCAAGGTGCAGGCCAACAGCCGCGCCCGCGATTAAATCTGGCGTAAAACCCAAATACTTTCAACATCTTACTGGCGCTGATGCCCGGGCGTCGGCGCGCGTTCATTCGGTCAAACGCAAAAACATGTGCGGCATCGCCGGCCTGGTCGACCTGAACGGTCTGCGCGCGGAAGACGCTGCGGCGCGCAGCGGGGCCGCGCTCAACCGCATCCGCATGCGCGGGCCGGACGGCGAGGGCACCTGGAGCGATCAGCATTGCGCGCTGGTCCACACCCGTCTCGCCATCATCGATCTGTCGCCGCTCGGCGCACAGCCGATGCGCCGCGACGGCCTGGTCATCACCTACAACGGCGAGATTTTCAATTTTGCCGAGGTGCGCAACGAGCTTTCGAGCCTCGGCCACACATTCAAGTCCAACTCCGACACCGAGGTGCTGCTCGCCGGCTGGCGGCAGTGGGGCGAAGAGCTGCTGCCGCGCCTCAACGGCATGTTCGCCTTCGCGATCTGGGACGCCGAGGCGCGCACGCTCTATGCGGCGCGCGACCGGTTCGGCGAGAAGCCGCTGCTCTACGCGCAGTCGCGCGACCGGCTCGCCTTCGGCACCGACCTGATCGCCTGCGAGGCGATGCTCGGCGAGACCCGGCCGGTCGATGCCGCGGCGCTCCGCGCGCTGTTCACGCTGCGCTTCGTGCCGGAGCCGTGGTCGATCGCGCGCGGCGTGCGCAAGCTCCCGGCCGGTCACTGGCTGCGCTTCAACGCGCAAGGCCTGCTCGTCGAACCCTGGTACGACCTCGCGGCGGTGCGGCGAAACGCGCCGATGGATTGGGCCGACGCCGAGGCGGGGCTCCGTGCGCGGTTCGACGCCGCCGTGCAGGCGCGGCTCGTGTCCGACGTGCCGGTCGGCGTGTTCCTGTCGAGCGGCATCGACTCGGCGCTGGTCGCAGCCTCGGTCGCGGCATCGGGCCGCAAGCTCAAGACCTTCACGGTCGGCTTCGCCGGCGCCAGCGATTATTACGAGGAGCGGCCGATGGCAGCCGCCGTCGCGCGCCACCTCGGCGCCGAGCACACCGAGATCGAGGTGAGCGGGCAGCGCGCGGGCGAGGTGCTCGACCGTGTGTTCACTGGTCTCGACGAGCCGTTCGCCGATGCGTCGGCGGTGCCGACCTTTCTGGTCTCCGAAGCGACGAGAAAGAACGTCACGGTCGTGCTGACCGGCGACGGCGCCGACGAGGTGTTCGGCGGCTATCGCCGCTACTGGTCGGAGCTGCATGTCGGCTTGTGGAATCTGATGCCGGGCGCGCTGCGTCGCGGGCTCACTGGCCTGGCGATGCGCCTGCCCGAAGGCAAGGACAACCGGCTGATGGAAACGTTGCGGCGCGTGCGCCGCTTCGCGGCCACCGCCGATCCCGATCCGGTCCGCCGTCAGGCCGCGTTGATGCGGCTCGCCTCCGAACAGGAGCTTGACCGGTTGCTGGGGCCCGCGCCCGGCGAGGCGATCTCGCTGGAAGATCTCGTATTGGACCGGCGCGGCGCGTCCGCGTTCAGCGATCCGATCAACGCGATGCTCGCCTGCGACGTGTCGCTCGGCCTGCCGGGCGACATGCTGGTGAAGGTCGATCGCATGAGCATGGCGAACGCGCTCGAGACCCGCACGCCTTATCTCGACGATCGCGTCGTCGAATGGGCCTTCGCGATGCCGGGCTCGCAGAAGCTCGCGCTGCAGGGCGGCCGGCCGGTCGGCAAGCGCATCCTGCGCTCGGCGTTCCGCGACCGCCTGCCGGCCGAAGTGTTCACGCGGCCGAAGCGCGGCTTCGAGATGCCGGTCGCCGCGATGCTCAACGGCGCGGCGGCCGGGCGGCTCGCCGCAGCCACCGATCCCAAAGCGCTGGCGCGGCAGGGCCTGTTCGACCCGGGCCAGATCGCCGCCTGGACGCAGGAACTCGCCGGCGGCCGTCGCGACACCTCGTGGCAGCTCTGGACCCTGCTGGCGTTCCAGGAGTGGGCGCGCCTGCACCGCCGCCCGGAGGCGCTCGCCTGATCGGCTCCCGCACGATTTTGGCGATTGCGCCAAAGCTACGGTGACGCGGGCATCGCGCTGTGCGACAAGTCACCATTGGCCTTGTTCGGAACGCGGGACTGGGGGTCTCCATATGATCGCCATTGTCGAGCTGTCAAAGCTGGTAAGACACGGCGACTTCAGGAACCCGCATGATATTTGGATGGCTGACGATATGGGTTCGGCGCCTGGACGCGCGTATTCGCTATCGCGCTGGCGAGATCGTACGCCGGATTGTCAGAAAGCTCGTCGAGACCGTGATTACCGATCTCGATCTGATGTGGCAATTTCGCGAGGTCATGTCGTCCGCTGAATTCGAGCACGACTACCTGTCGCGCGCGAGAGGCTTCAAGGGCAGGAGCGACCTGCTGCGCTGGACCTTGGATCAGGTCAACGTGGATGACGGCCTGTTTCTGGAGTTCGGCGTCTACAAGGGCGACTCGCTCAATCTGCTTGCTGACATGAAACCAGACGTGATCTGGCGCGGCTTCGACTCGTTTGCCGGATTGCCGGAAGACTGGACGCTTGGGGCCAAGGCCGGCGCCTTCGATGTCAAACACAAACTGCCGCCGGTCCGTTCCAATGTCAGGCTTGTGCCCGGCTTTTTCGACAAGACACTGGACCCGTTCCTTGCGCAGAACCCGGGCAAGAAGGTCGCTTTCCTGCATGTGGATTGCGATCTCTACAGCTCTACCAAGACGGTGCTTAACGCTCTTCAGGAGCGGCTGGTACCGGGCACCATCATCCTGTTCGACGAGCTCATCAATTATACGGGGTGGCAGGATCAGGAATACCGCGCCTTCATGGAGTATGTCGCGGAGCAGAATGTTTCGTTTGAATATATCGGCTATGTCCGGACAAGCTGCCGCGTGGCCGTCAAGCTGACGGCCGTGGCGCAGCGGCTCGACGCGACGCCGCGCGTCATCGCATCCGGCACCTATGCCTAGCTTTGTTCGGCGGGCGGCGTCGAGGATCGCCATACCGTGGCGATCTCCGAGCTGCCGGAGCTGATCAGCCACACCGCGCCGCCGATCAGGCCCGTGGCGAACATCACGGCGCCGAGCAGCACCGACACCACCAAGCCGTCGGCCGCCGGCAATCCGGCGTAGGAAAATGCCATCACCAGAGCGCTCTCGCGCACGCCCCAGCCGGCGATCGAGATCGGGATGGTGGCAATCAGCATCACCGGCAGCACCAGCAGGAAGGCGTCGCCCAGGCTGATGCCCGAGCCGATGCCTTGCGCGACGCCCCAGGCCTGCACGGCGGTCAGCGCGTGGATCACGAATGACACCAGCACGATTGCTGGCGCCGATCCGCGCGCGGTGAGGAGCTTGCCGGCGAGCACCGAGAGCTCGGCGAGGTTCCGCGTCAGCCTCCATCGCGTCAGCGCCGGCCAGTGGCCGAGCGCGAGGAACGCGAGCCCGCCCGCCAGGAACCCAAGTCCGATCACGACCAGCACGATGCGTGCGAGCGGATCGGCGATCAGCCCGAACGACCAGTAGAGTCCCACAGCGACGCAGGCCGCCAGCGCCAGCACGCCGATGTAGCGGTCGAGCAGCACCGAATAGGTGGAGCGTGTCCATCCGGCGCCGGCGCGGGCCAGGAGCCAGATGCGCGCGGCATCGCCGCCGACCGTGGACGGCAGCACCTGGCTGAAGAACGTGGCGATCAGGTTGAAGCGGATCGATTGCGGCGCCGCCATCGACGCGCCGCAGGTGAGCGCGATCTGCCGCCAGCGCAGCGCCACCAATGCAACCTGCACCAGACAGATGGCGATCCCGGCTGCGAGCCAGGCGAGCTCGAGCCGGTTCAGCCGTTCCCCGATGGTGCTGAGATCGATGCGGCGGAGCGAAAAATACAGCAGCAGGGCGGAGACCGCGAGTTTCACTGCAATCAACAAAAACCGCCGCATGGCAAAATTCGCACTCATGAGGAACCGGCCGCACGCAACCATCAATCCAGTTAAAAAGCAACGAGACGCGGCCGAAATTGATTGGTATTGGGCGCCCGCGAGGGCATATTGGCTCGAAATCCGGCCGGGTTGTCGCCACCGCCGCGAGCCTTGCAAAACTGCGGGAAAGCTGCGGGAAAAAAGGGCTCTCACCGAACGACAGGGTTCCACATCATGCCACGTCTGTCCGATCTCAAGGTCCAGCTGTTCACCGACGGCGCCGACAAGGCGCAGATCCTGGAGATGGCCAAGCAGCCCTGGATTGCGGGCTTCACCACCAACCCGTCGCTGCTGAAGAAGGCCGGCGTCAGGGACTATGCCGAATACGGCCGCGACCTGGTGCGCGCAGTTCCCGACCGGCACATCTCCTTCGAGGTGTTCTCCGACGACATCCCGGAGATGATCGCGCAGGGCCGCCTGATCGCGACCTGGGGCAAGAACGTCCACGTCAAATTGCCGGTCACCAACACCCGCGGCGAGCCGCTGTATGACGCGGTGCGCGCCATGTCGCGCGACGGCATCAAGATCAACATGACGGCGATCTTCGCGCCCGAGCAGGTGGCGAAGGCCGTCGATGCGCTCGCTGGCGGCGCGCCGGCCTGTGTCTCGGTGTTTGCCGGAAGGCTTGCCGATCTCGGTATCGACTACCGGCCGATCATGCAGGATGCGATTGCGCGCGCCCGCAAGACGCCGAACGTCGGGATCATCTGGGCGTCGACCCGCGAAGTGTTCAACGTGGTCGAGGCCGATGCGATGGGCTGTCACATCATCACCGCGCCCGCCGATGTCCTGAAGAAGCTGCCGGCGCTCGGCACGCAGAATCCCGCCGAGCTGTCGCTCGGGGCCGTCAAGGCGTTCCGCGACGACGCGATCGCGGCCGGCCTGAAGCTCGACGTGCCCGCAACGGCCGCGGTCTAGAGGCATGTCCCATCTGAATTGAAGCACGCCCGCTCAACGGGCACACTGTCACCCCCGCGCATAGCCGTCCGAAGGACGGCGTCGCTTCGCTCGCCTATGACGCGGGGGTCCATGACCCTGCTTCGACAGCGGAAGTCTTACGTAAGACTACCTTCAACCGCGCCCGCTCATGGATCGCCGGGTCAAGCCCGGCGATGACACCGCCGTCGTAGAACGAGACGCAAGCCAACTGGGAATGTTCTAGCTCGCCGCAGTCTCTCGCTCGACGTAAATCACCGGTGTATTCTGGCAACGGCCGTGTCCCGCCGTGGGGCTGTGTCGGTGGGGGAGAAATCTTTGGACGTGACGTCTTTGAACGAAGCCGGCGATCTCTCGATCTGCGTCCTGACCGCGGTCTACAACGACTGGCCTGCGCTCTCCCGGCTTTTGACCGACATGGAGACCGAGTTCGCGAGCGATCGCGTCCGCATCGACGTGGTCGTTGTCAACGATGCCTCGACCTTCGACATGGAGCAGGATTTCCGCACCTGGACCGGCAAGCCGGTGATCCAGTCGATCAGCGTGCTCGACCTGCGGGCCAATTTCGGCAACCAGTTCGCGGTCGCGACCGGGCTGCGTTACGTCGCCGAGCACCGCGCCTTCGATGCCGTGCTGGTGATGGATGCCGACGGCGAGGACACCATCGCCGACGCGCGGCGCCTCATCAGGGAATGGCGCCAGCACCGTGACTCCATCGTCGTGGCCCGGCGCGAGAAGCGCTCCGAGTCGGCGCTGTTCAAGCTGTTCTACGCGCTCTACCAGTTCACCTTCCGGCTGCTCACCGGAAAGACCATCGCGTTCGGCAATTTTTCGGTGCTGCCCCATACGCAGATCCAGGCGATCGCCGGCCGGCCGGAGCTGCCGCATCACTACTCGGCGACGCTGCTGCGGACCAAGCTGCCGCTGATCGAGATCCCGACCGAGCGCGGCCGCCGCTACGCCGGAAAATCGTCGATGAACTTTCCCGGGCTCGTCTTCCACGCCGTCGCGGGGCTGTCGGTCTTTTCCGAGGTGCTGCTGTCGCGGCTCCTGATCGCCACCGCAACGGTCGCCTCGTTCTGTGCGATCGGCATCATCTTCGTGGTCTGCTTTCGCCTGTTCACGAGCCTCGCGTTCCCCAACTGGGCGACGACCGTCATCTCCTTCCTGGCGTTGCTCGCCTCGCAATCGATCCTGCTCATTCTCTCGTCCGGGTTTCTGCTGCTGATGGGCCGTTCCTCGATCCTTCTGACCTCGCTCGAGACCGCCCGCATGGTGCGCGGGATCCGCACCTACGGGCCGGTGCGAGCCGCCGAGACCCAGCGCTCCGCGTCGCAACCGGACGACATTCTGGCCAGCAATGTCGCGAATTGAGCGCGTCACGAAGCGGCTCGCGGCGTCCGAGCGGATCGTTTTCATCATCGGTGCGCTGGCGTTGCTGGTGCTGATGGCCTGGCCGAGCGTCGGCTCGATGCCGACGCGCGCCATGCCGCCCGAGATCGACGACACGCTGTTCTATCTGGTGCGCGGCCAGTATCTCCTGGAATGCCCGCGCCAGGATTGCGCCGGCGCCGAGACCATCCGGGCGCAGCTCGACAGGATGCTGGCCGAGCATCGGGCCGACTACGAGCCGTCCTACCAGAAGTTCGTGTTCTTCAGCATTCACGCCCCGCTGCACATCGCCTTCATCGGCGCCTTGCGGGCCGCGGGTCTCGACTGGATGACGGCGCAATGGGCCTTCATCGTCGCGGGCATCTTCATCATCACCTGCGGAACAGTGCTCTGGCTGCGCGCCGCGTTCGGCGAGGGGCCAGCGGGCCTCGCCGCGCTCCTGGTGGGGACGACCTATTTCGTCGGCCAGGGCTTCATCTGGATCGTGCCGTCCAATGTGACGCTGGGCTTGGGCCTGCTCGCCTGCGGGCTCGCCGTCTCGCACGACCGCCGCGCCGCCGTGTGGCTCGCGATCCTGTATTGGGTCATCGTCTTCATGCACGTCACAGGGCGGGGCGTCGCCATTCTGGCCATGGCGACATATGTTGCCGCGGTGGGCCCACCGTGGCGCAGGCGCGATTTCGTTCCGCTGCTGTCGGGGCTCGTCGCGATCGGCGTCTACATGGCGCTGCCCTATATCTTCTCGCGGCCCGACTTCCGCACGCCGTTCGGCTACGAGGGTTTCACCGGCAATCCGCTCGACGTGATCCTCGGCAACATCATCGAGACCGATCGCGTCACCGGCCGGACCACGCTGATTGCCGGCGGCTTCATCGGCATGGCTATCGTCGCTGTGATTGCGCTGATCGCTCTGCCGGCCGAGCGCCGCCGGCCGGTTGCGGTGTTTCTTGCGCTCGATGCCGGGCTCTGCGTGTTATCGCTCCTGCACATCAATCCGCGTATTCCGGCCGAACTGTTCGCCCGGCTGTGGGTGCCGATCGCGGTGACGCTCACGGGCGCCGCAGCCTTCCTGCTCTGGAAGGGACTGCCCTATGTGTTCTTCCGGCGCGCCGATGTGGCGCTGGTGGCGAGCGGGACTGCGGGCGACAGCCGTGGCTTCCTGCAGCCGGACAGCTGGCGACTGCTCGCATCCGTCGCTTATGTGGGGCTCGCCATCGGGGCGCTGATCCATATCGTGGCCGGGCTCTATCTGATCGAGCGCGCGCGCGTCATGGTCACCGGCCGCCATGACTTCGCGTTCAACCGCGCGCAGCCGGCCATGCTGGTTGCGGATCATTGCCGCACCGTGGGTTATTCGCGGACCGAGGCCGTGCATGCCTACTGGCTCTACGGCGCGATGAAGTGCAAGGCAGCGGTCGCCATGACCACCGAGGACCTTGGCAAGATCGCCGACCTGTCCCATGCGGTGGCCTTCAGCCCGATGGCGCAGTTCCAGGGATGGCAGCCGATCTCGCCGGGGCAGGGCTTCACGATCCGCAACAGCGATGGACCTGCGTCCTCGTGCGTGGCTCCGGTCGACCGCTCCGCGGCCGTGTTCGCTTGGCTGCGCGCGCGCAACGGCACGGCGACATTGGTGGTGCGCAACGGCGCTGCGCAGCAGCAGGTCACGGTCGACACGACGCCGCGGTGGATCGATCTCGGGCCGCTTTCGGATCCGCGCGGCGCGCTCGTCCTTGAGGCAGGTTCTGGCTTGGCTGAGATCGGCGGCCTGCGTCGCGGCACGCCCGGCAATATGCTGTGGCCCTGGGATCAGGGACTCGAGGTCGAGTTCGTGCGTGACATCCGTTATCAGTCCCGCAGCGTGGTCAAAGAGGTGTTCCAGTCCGAGGCTCTGCTCAACCTCCGCAACCGCTGCATGAACGTCATGGACGATCACGGACTGACGGTGTTGATGCGCGTGGCGCCTGCGAGCAGCAGTGCGTCTGGGCGCTAGGTAGTTCTCAGCTAGGTTGGGTCGCCTGCTACAACGGTGGTGTCATCGCCGGGCTTGACCCGGCGATCCATGAGCGGGCGCAGTTCAAGACAGCCTTACGGCAAGACTTCCGCTGTTGAACTTGGGTCATGGACCCCCGCGTCAAGCGCGGGGGTGACAGCGTGCCTGTGGCGCGGGCGTGCTTCAATTCGGGTAGGAAGCGCGCTTCAAGTCGGCGAGTCCTCAAGACGCGATCCGCGCGTAGAGCCACATCGGCATCGACAGCAGCACGCTGTCGCGCATCCACCACAGCCACCGCAGTCTCGTGTCGGGCTGCGACGACTGCGGCGAGAACCAGAAGCCGGCCGGCTGGATATCAAGTCCCTCGCAGGGCTTCACACTGATCGAAGCACAGGCTTCCTCGCACGCAAACCGAAGGTCGCGCACCGCGCGCGCCCTATGAGGCGGCGCAGCGCAGACCCATAGCTCTGAAACCCCGCGGCTCTTGGCCCACTGAGCGGCGCCGCGGGCGATGCGAAGCGTCGGAACCCGGACCGGATGCTTCTCCTCCACCAGAACGGCCTCGATCCGATCGTCGAGCGGAAGGACATCCTGCTGCGTGTAGACTGCTCCGCCGACGCGTCGCGCCGTGGCGGATGCCGCCATAGCGATCACCCGGTTTCCCGCAAGCGTGTTGGGAACACCGAACGCGAAAGCGACCACGGCTGCTGTCATGCGCCTTTAAAAGCCCTCTAAAGCGCTGGTAACGCTCGCACTTTACGATCTGCCGAAAAGGTGCGATAGCTAAAAGCTTCGGCAAGAGACGGGGCAAGGTCCATTCACGAGATGCCACTTCAGGGCACGATTTCCCCAAGCGATCGTACTGGAAGCGATCGCACTGGTCTGCCGTCGTTCAGCGGCCGGTCGGTCTGCCTGATCACGCCGCCGTCGGCCTTCCTGCTGGACGAGCGCGTGTTCGTCAGCCTCGGCATTCTCAAGGTCGCGGCGAGCCTCGAGGCGCAGAGCTGGCGCGTCAATCTGCTCGACCTGTCCGGTGTCGCGAACTTCCTTTTGCCGCTCGAAGATTATCTGGCGACCTCTCAGGACTTGGCGATCGGCATCACGGCGACCACGCCGCAGCTGCCGGCGGTGATGCAGATCGCCGCCACCATCCGGCGGATCCGCCCCGACATCCGCCTCATCCTCGGCGGGCCGCATGTCACGCTGGTCTATTCGGCGCAGAAGCTCGAGAACAAGCGCGGCGTTGCGGGCGGCCGCGGCCGGCGCGCGGCCGAGCAGCTCGAGGCGATGTTCGACGTGCTGTGCAGCGGCGACGGCGAGCTCGCGATCTTCGAGGCGCTGAAGGACGATCCGCCCAAGATGATCGACGGCGACGATCCGAAGGGCGGCCTGTTCCTCACCGACGCGATGTTCACCGAGAGCCCGCTGCCGGCGCGGCATCTCGTCGACCTGAAGTCGTACCACTACAACATCGAAGGCCACCGCGCGACGAGCCTCATTGCTCAGCTCGGCTGTCCGTTCGGCTGCGGCTTCTGCGGCGGCCGCAACAGCAAGAGTCTCCGCCAGATCAGGAATCGCTCGGTGGAGTCGATCCTGTCCGAGGTCGAGAACCTGCACCGCGACCACGGCTACACCGGCTTCATGTTCTATGACGACGAGCTCAACGTCTCGAAGAGCTTCGTCGAGCTGATGAACGGCTTGAGCGATCTGCAGTCGCGGCTCGGCGCCGAGTTCCGGCTGCGCGGCTTCGTGAAGTCGGAGCTGTTCACCCTGGAGCAGGCGACAGCGATGCGGCGCGCGGGCTTCCGCTGGCTCCTGTGCGGATTCGAGGCCGCCAACGAGCGCATCCTCGTGAACATCGACAAGCGCGCCAAGCTCGCCGACAACGACCGTTGCGTCGGTTATGCGAAGCAGGCCGGGCTGAAGATCAAGGCGCTGATGTCCTGCGGCCATCCGGGCGAGTCCGAGCAGACCGTCACGGATATTCGCGACTGGCTCATTCGCAGTCAGGTCGACGACTTCGACTGCACGGTGATCACCACGTATCCCGGCACGCCGTATTACGATCTCGCCGTGCGGCATCCGACCGAGCCGGACGTGTGGACCTACACGCATCCCAAGACCGGCGACCGGCTGCATGCGCGCGAGGTCGACTACACGGTCTGCGCCGACTACTACAAAGGCGATCCGAACGGCGGCTATCGCTCGTTCGTCTACACCGATCATCTCAGCGCCGAGCAGCTGGTTGGCTTGCGCGACATGGTCGAGCGCGACGTGCGCAGGATTTTGAACATTCCGTTCAACGCTGGCGCGCCCGCAATGCGCTACGAGCACTCGATGGGGCAGGGGCTCAATCTGTCGCTGCCGGATTTCATTCACCGTTCGAGCGAAACTCAGGCTGCTTTGCAGCCCTGAACAAGGTCCGCACGCTCCAGTCCGTAGGATGGGTCGAGCGAAGCGAAACCCATCGTCTCTCCGCGGCATCTCGGGCGGTGGGTTTCGCTTCGCTCAACCCACCCTACAGTCCGGCTGCGGGATATTCTGTCCCCACTCTGTCAACACTCAAAACGGCAATAATCTTTTCTTCTCTTCCCAACCCTGTATTCCGGGCATGCCTTGCTCAGTAGAGGGCGCTTCATGAGGCGGTCATGCTGCGGAGCAGGGTGTGGCGCCCGGGTTCTGTGTTTACGCAAGTCAGAACCAGGGTCGTCTCGGACCACCGCCCGCGCCGTCGCAAGACGGGGCTGCCTTCAGTGGCTGGACGCGGACGGGCTGAAGGGCGGCGCAAGCCGCCTGGATCAGGCGAGGTCAGCTCGCTGGCCCGAGCCCGGAAGAGCGGTCCCGAGACGAGAGACGCCACAGTGGAGCGCCGGAGGGCGCGCCTGCCGCTAACACGGCAGGTGGGCGCCTTCGCCAAGGTGCCAACGTGACGTAGCGCCTGAACCGGCGCTCCGCTCCCTCTTTGGAGGGAAGGAAGGAAATGAAGGCGGCGCCCCGCGCCTCACTGACACCCGGGGCCGATGGAGCTCGCCCGTATGCCTTCTCAAGCAGCAAGTGGATCTGAACACGCGCCCCGCCCGAGTCGCGTATTTTTCCACAGGCCGCCGCAACACTTGGCGGGCCTTGTAACGCATTGGCACAAAACGTGTTTGACCAATTATGTAGGTAATATTCGCCAGCCGGGCTGGGGCATGCTACTTCACGGGCCGGGGTCACTAAGTCGTTGGGGAATAGAGCAATCATGGTGCAGGCCGTGAAAACCACCACGCCGCTGCGGATTGGCGTCATTGGCGTGGGGACCATGGGCTCCAACCATGCGCGCGTTCTGGCCGGCCTGCCCAACGTTCAGCTGATCGGCGTCGCCGATCCGGATCGCGGCCAGCGCGATCTGGTGACCCGCGTGCTCGGCTGCCCGGCGGTGACCGAATACGAAGCCTTGCTGCAGCTCGGCGTCGATGCGGTGACGATCGCGGCGCCGACCCATCTGCATCACAAGATTTCGCTCGATTGCATCGGGCGCGGCATCCATGTGCTGGTCGAGAAGCCGATCGCGTCGACCGTCGAGGAGGGGCGCGACATCATCGCCGCCGCCAAGAAGGCCGGCGTGACGCTGATGGTCGGCCATGTCGAGCGCTTCAACCCGGCCGTGACCGCGATCAAGCAGGCGATCCGCGGCGAGGACATTCTCTCCATCGGCATCACCCGCGTCGGTCCGTTCCCGCCGCGCATGTCGAATGTCGGCGTGGTGATCGACCTCGCCGTGCACGACATCGACCTGATCCAGTGGTTCACCGACTCCGACATCGTCGAGGTGCAGCCGCAGCTCTCCAGCGCAGTGGCCGAGCGCGAGGACATCGCGCTCTTGCAGTTCCGCACCGCCTCGGGCGTGCTCGCCCATATCAACACCAACTGGCTGACGCCGTTCAAAGCCCGCAACGTCACGATCGCGACGCGCGGCAAGTACGTGACGGGCGATCTGCTCACCCGCCAGGTCACCGAGTGCTTCGGCTTCCAGCCCGACGGCGCCTATTCGATGCGGCATGTGTCGGTCGGACATGACGAGCCGCTGCGTGCCGAGCTGCTCGCTTTCATCGACGCGGTCCGCACCGGCAAGCCGCCTGCGGTGACCGGCGAGGAGGGCGTTGCGAGCCTCGAGATCGCGACGCGTTGCCTCGAGCACCGGCCTGCCGTGACGACGCCCGCCTCGCACAAAGGCCCGCGCCGGGTCGCCGGCTGATCGCTTCGCGCTTGCCATCCAGGAATTTCATACGTCGATGAACCAAAGCGTCCGCCCTTCCGCCGCTCCGATCCCGTTCATCGATGTCGGCGCTCAGCGCCGCCGGCTGGGCTCGGCCATCGATGACGCGATCACGCGGGTGACCACGCATTGCCAGTTCATCCAGGGCCCCGAGGTCGGCGAGTTCGAAGCCCGGCTCGCGGAGTTCTGCGGCGCCCGCTACGCGGTGGGCTGCGCCAGCGGCACCGACGCGCTGATGCTGGTGCTGATGGCCAAGGGCATCGGCCCGGGCGACGCGGTGATCTGCCCGGCCTTCACGTTCTGCGCCACCGCCGAAGTGGTGGTGCTGCTCGGCGCCACGCCGGTGTTCGCCGACGTCGACGAGAAGACCTTCAATCTCAATCCGGCGAGCGTGAAGCGCGCGGTCGCGACCGCGCGGCGCATGGGGCTCAGCCCCAAGGCGCTCATTCCGGTCGATCTGTTCGGCCTGCCGGCCGATTACGACACGCTGCTGCCGTTGGCGAAGGACGAGAAGCTGTTCGTGCTCGACGACGCCGCGCAAGGCTTCGGCGCCACTTACAAGGGCCGCAAGCTCGGCACCATTGCGCCGGCGACCGCGACGAGCTTCTTTCCGGCCAAGCCGCTCGGCTGCTACGGCGATGGCGGCGCGGTGCTGACCGACGATGCCGAGCTGGTCGAGGTGCTGAAAAGCCTGCGCGTGCACGGGCAGGGCACGGACAAGTACGACAACGTCCGGATCGGCATGACCAGCCGGCTCGACACCATCCAGGCCGCGGTGCTGATCGAGAAGCTCAAGATCTTCGCTGACGAGATCGAGGCCCGCGACCGCGCGGCGCGGCGCTATGCCGAAGGCCTCAAGGATGTCGCGATCGTTCCGGCGATCCCTGAGGGCCTGACCTCGATCTGGGCGCAATACACCATCCGGCTGAAGCCCGGTGTCCGCGACGGGCTTGCCGCAAAGCTTAAAAGCCAGGGCATTCCGACCGCCATTTACTATCCCAAGCCTTTGCATCGCCTGGAGGCTTACAAACGCTTCCCGGTGGCGGATAATGGCATTCCGACCACCGATCAGCTGGCTGAGGAAGTCATCAGCCTGCCGATGCACGCCTATCTTGACGTCACGACGCAAGATCGGGTGATTGAGGCGGTCCGCGCCGCGCTTCGGCCCTAGATTCGGCCTCCAAACGCGGTCCTGTTGTTGGTCCATGCAGTTTGTGCTGCCTCCGGGGATGGATGCTGGCCCGCGCGTTCGCGATTGCTTCGATGCTGATGCTGAGCGGCTGCGCCCTGTCGGGGCTGCTGCCGGATTGGACGTCGACCGATGTTGCGGGCCCCGAGCCCGCCTATAAGTTTTTGATCGCCAACAAGCTCAACGAAGTGATTGGCGACGGCAATCCATCCGACACGCTGCAGATCTCCAAGGCCGAGCGCCTGGAATCGTTGAAGGGCGCATCCTGGCGTGTCTGTCTCAAAGCGCAGAAATTCCCGCTGCCGCCGCGTTATTACGCGGTGTTCTTCCAGCGCGATCAAATGGTCGACTCCCGCCTGTCGGTCCTGATCGACCAGTGCGAGGTCCAGTCCTACGGGGCGTTCGAGTGGAAAACCGAAGCCAACAATCCGCCGCCGGCGCGATGATCCGAACGATTGTCTGCGCATCAACTCGGGTTCCGCATCTTGTCCTGCGCTACGGCGATGACGTTGCTTTTGTCGCGAACGGCTGTGCTTCCTCCGTTGGTATGACGACGAAGCAGCCGCAATGAGGCTTGATGGCCGTCTCGCGTGCGGAAATTCTCCGAAGGTTTGAGACAAAGGCTTCGAGGGACAGTCTCGCAAACCATCCACAGCTTCGACGCCGAACCGTGGCGGATTGGTCACGAGCGTATCGGGTCGTTCGATTTTGGAGCACCTGTGGTGAAGCATCAGGTGTCGGCGACGGAAAAAGCAAACGGCTGGGCAACCGCGAGGTATTTAAGTCGGGAGTTGGAGCTGTCGTATGTCGACTTTAGTTTCAGTCGAACCGTTCTCGATTCCCCGGTAGAGCTATGCCTCTTGTTTTTCCTCTAAACGCATGTGAACGTGACTATTCACTCAACAGATAGGTTTCACGGCTACTTGGGGGCAGGAAGACGTGTCACTATTAACGGGCGTTGTCCGTAGAATATCGATCAACAGATAGATTCTACGGCTACGTGGGGGCAGGAAGACGTGCTACTTTTAACGGGCGTTGTCCGTAAAATAGTTTCTTTGTGACGCGGCCATGAACAAGGGTCGTATCGCGTACGTTTTCCTCGAGCCGTATGTCCGACATCACGGTGGATACGCTCATGCGGAAGGCATCATACGTCATCTCCTCGCACTGGGCTGGCAAGTCGATCTGTACGCGCCCCGATACAAATCATCCGGGGTTCCAGCGAGTTCAGCGCGACGGCTTGTGGCGTTGCTGGGATGCATAGGCAGGTTCGGCCTCCAGTCCTTCCGGAGCGATATTGCCTATATTCGTTATCACCCGCTCTCGATTGTGCCGCTTGTGGCTGCTTGGATATGTGGCATCCCGATCGTCTTGGAGATCAATGGGCCGTGGGACGACGTGTTCGTCAACTGGCCCAAGCTAAAGCGGCTTGCTGAGCTGCTGCATCGATCATTCAATCTGCAAATGAGGCTTGCCGATGCGATCATTGCGGTAACTCCGCAATTGACGGCTGCCGCGAATGCCATTGCCGGTGGCCGAGCTGTCCTGATTACGAATGGTGCCGACAGCAATGTGTTTCAGCCGGGAGTTCGGCGGCCTGAAGGCATGGCTTTACCCGAACAATACGTGAGCTTCTGCAGTTTTTTGTCACGTTGGCAGGGCGTCAGCACAATTGTCGCGGCAACAGCAGACCCGTGTTGGCCGGACGGGTTGCCTATCGTGATCGCCGGGGATGGTCCGGATCGAGCGGAAATATCGCGCGCGATGGAAGCGTCGCCTGAACGAATCAAATATTTTGGTCTGTGCACCGAGACCGAGGTTGCTTCCATTCTTGCCAACAGCGTCGCTGCTGTCGTCGCGGTAACAAATTTGCGGGGCAGGGCGGACACCGGTCTTGCTCCCATCAAGCTGTTTGAAGCAATGGCGACAGGGACTCCGGTGATCGTGACCGACCTCCCGTTCCAGCGTGAAATCGTGCGGGAGAGCCAATGCGGGATCGTGGTCGAGGCCAGCGATCCCGCTGCCTTGGCCCGCGGCGTCTCGCAACTTTTTCGCAACCCCGACGAAGCCAAGCGGATGGGAGCGGCGGGACGGCAGGCGGTGCTTCAGACATTTTCTTGGAGAACGGCCGCCGAAAAGACGTCGACATTGCTCGAATCCGTCATTTCCGCGCGTCGAGCGAAGAAACGCGACATGGCCTTTTGATGAGGGTGGCCTTTCGATGAGGGCCCTTGGCATTGTTTTTGGAGGGTCGCGGAAGCTGTGGCGCCTCGCGCGGCCTGGCGAAACACGCCCCTCTATCGAAGGCGAGCACAGAAACGGTTCCGATTGTCGTTACCGTTGGGTGCGACCATCGAAACTCGTGAGCTTTCTTTCAGTGCTGTTGGCGACGGCTGTTTTCGGTTGCGCCGGAGTGCGCAATGAAGTCGTGCCAACGGATATTCCGCCCGTGCCCGACGCGGCTCAACTTCTGCTATATCGCCCGCCCGACGCCGCATTGGGAGCGGGCACAGCTGTCGTGACAGTCGATGGTGTCGAGGTGGCCAGCCTGGGTCGATCGGAATACAAGCTCGTCAAGCTGTCTCCTGGAATGAAAAGCATGACGGTCTCCGGGGGCTTGCTATCCGGCCAGAACAAAGTGAGCTTTCAAGCAAAACAAGGCGAGATCTATCGTCTGGCGGTCCGTTTGCGTGCCGAGGCCAGCAAATCCCTGAGCGTGGGCGGACCGAAACTGCAGGTCCTGGAAGACAACGGGACATTTTCCTTTTTTAAGATGTGATGACTTTCGACAATCAGTTTCGCATTGGCGCGCCGCAACCGCATCGGGCGTTTTGCGTGTCTGCGTGTTTCCTGTTTCGCTCTGATCCAAGACCTCCGTGGCCGGCGGTCGATTGCGCAAGCGAAAATGGCGAGACCGGCAAGCTGCGCTGGCGGTGGAGCTTGCAAGTGAGTCTAGCCCGCGCATCCTTCAACGTCGCGGTTCGTGGCGAGGCTGATGGGACTTCATGCGCGCCGGAGCTCATGTGCAAATGCGAAGCGTTGCAAATTCAGCTACTCTGTCTCGCGCCTCGCGCACGAAATGAACAGACGCCCAGCCGTGGCCGAGCCTGGCGAAAAGAGTCGTAGCATCTGATGTTGTTCAACAGTTTTTCGTTCTTGTTTGGCTTCCTGCCTGCCGCGATGGCGATTTATGCGCTGGTGGCGTTTCGATGCGATCGATGGCGATTGCAGGTGCTGTTGCTGCTGTCGGTCGCTTTTTATAGCTATTGGGATTGGCGCTTTGCGCCTTTGCTTCTTGTATCAATAGTCCTGAACTGGTTAAGCGCCGAGTTATTCAGTCGGCGAAAACTGGCTTCTGCCATCACGGCGGCAATCGTTCTGAATTTGGCGGTTTTGGCCACGTTCAAATATTTCAACTTCTTCGGCGACACGCTGGAGACAATTCTCGGTGTTTCGGCACCTCGATCCAGCCTGCCCCTTCCGCTCGGCATTTCCTTCTTCACCTTTCATCACGTCATGTATTTGACGGACCTTCGCAGGGGCAAAGCACCGCGCCTCGATCTCACGCAATATGGGCTGTACATCGCCTTTTTTCCGCAAGTGCTGTCGGGACCGCTGGTGCGATGGCACGAAATCATCAATCAGTTCCAGGAAAAACCGTATCTGCGGCCCGATGCCTTGGAGCGCTTCGAGCGTGGCCTGATGCTGCTCGTTCTGGGGCTCGTAAAAAAAGTGCTGATCGGCGATCCATTATCGGAAATCGCCAGTCCGATCTTTGCGAAGGCCGCAACCGGGGCCGTGATCGGCTTCTCCGATGCCTGGGTGGGGATGCTCGCATTCTCGTTTCAGATTTATTTCGACTTCTCCGGCTACACCGACATGGCGCTGGGCATTGCCCTCATGTTCGGCATCGTTCTTCCCACGAACTTCAATGCACCCTATCGCGCGACCTCCCTGCAGGACTTCTGGCGGCGCTGGCATATCACCCTGTCCCGCTTTCTGCGCGACTACCTCTATATCCCGCTCGGCGGAAACCGTTTCGGGCTTGGTCGACAGCTCTGGGCGCTGCTCGCGACCATGGCGCTCGGCGGCCTGTGGCACGGCGCGGCCTGGACATTCGTGATCTGGGGCGTGTTGCACGGCGTGGGACTGGCTGCGGGCGTGCTTTGGCGGCGCGCAGGATACGGGATGCCGACAGTCTTGGCGTGGTTGCTGACGTTCCTGTTCGTCGATGCCGCGTGGATCATGTTTCGAGCCGAGAGTTTCAGCGCCGCGCTGGCCATGTACCGCGGATTGATCGACGTCAGCTGGATCATGTCAGTCTATTGGCGCGGCCTTGCCCGGCAGGCATTCACCTTCCTTGAATCGATGGCGTGGCTTGATCGTAGCTACCTGCTCCTCAGTGCAGCTTTCGTGATGTCCACGTTGGGGCCGACTGCACTGCGTTTGGCCGAGGTTCTGCGGCTACGTCCGTTGACCGCAATGGGAATCGCTCTGCTCTTCGTGCTCGTCATCTTCAAGCTCGCGGATGAGGGCAACTATCAGTTCATCTACTTCCAATTCTGACGCGGCTAACAGCGGCGAGGGCTGTTTCAGCAGCCGTGGAGATGTCCACGCTCATCGGATGGCGGCGGCCATGCCGCGGGCGAAGATGGCGTTGCCCTTGATGCTGAGGTGAGTGAGATTTGAATATACTTCGCGCCTCGAATAATAGGGGCTCGTGTCGATGCAGTTGGAGCCAAGCTCCTCGCGGCAGGCGCGTTGACCAAGATCGAGCAGCAACTGCACATCTTCAGGACTTTGGCCAGACTGTTTCACGCCGGGCACGTAAACCGGCGTCACGAAGGCATACACGGTCTCTGCCAGAGCGCTGCTGCGCGTGACCAACTCGCGCAGCAATTCCAGGAACAATGGCATTACGCGTGCCGCATCCGCTGGTCGCGTGAAATAGTCGTCGGGAACAGGCAGGATCACCACATCCGGATAATCATAGTTGTAGGCTGCATAGATATCTCTGGTTTTTGCCAACCACTGCCGACCGTTCGGGTGCATGGCAATGTAGCTCGACAACCGATGCGGATAACCGCTCTGGCATAGCCCAGCCTTCGGTTCGCTTGGAGAGATTTTGGCCAGGTGCGCAAACTCGTTGATGAGCGGAATTTCGATCACGATCGCCTTGGCTCGTAGCGACCTGCGCTCCAATTCGCAGATTGCGTTCTGCTTGATGCCGAGCATGCTGGCGCCGACCGTCGAGGCGTTGACCGTGGGCCTACCTGTTTCCGTTGCGAACACGCTCGGAAAAGCGAACTGCGACGCCCAACTATACCCGAACGAGAAAGATGAGCCGACGAACAGCACGGTTTCTGGCGTCACCCGCGCCGACAAGTAGGCTCCGGTGAGATCAGGAAGCGTCATGCTCCGAGGGAAGGAACGGACGTCATAAATGCGCTCCTGATTTGCGGAGAGCACCAGAGCACTAAGCGCAGAGCAGCAGAGCGCAAAGAACACCGGAATGGACCCCAAAAACCAGGGGATGAAGCGGTTGCGCGGTCGCCAATAATTCATGCGTGACGCTGGTCGCTGACAAGCCGGCAGTCAAGAGCCGTGTTGACCGGTCTGGCCCGTATTGGTTGAGCAGATTCAATATGATATCGCACTGTTGGGCATTTCCATCATGCTTCGCGTGAAGGTTGAAAAGGTTGACGTTCATCTCGTGAACACGCTAAAAGGTGACGCGAGATTATGAGGCTGTACCACCCTGTGGTGCATACCTGCATTGCACTCGGTCTGGTGGAGTTTGTTTCACCCGGACTGCGGTAGCTTGGGCGACCGAACTCTCCAATACTGATGCACATGTCACCGAAAACTTTCGCGTTGATTGGCGTCGCGGGCTACATCGCGCCTCAGCATTTGAAGGCGATCAAGGCCATCAATGGCGATCTGACCGTGGCATTCGATCCGCATGACTCCGTTGGTGTCATGGACAGCTATTTTCCCGAGGCGCGTTTTTTTGTGGAATTCGAACGCTTCGACCGTCACGTCGATAAGCTGCGGCGGCAGGGCGGGCAGATCGGTTACGTGAGCATCTGCTCACCGAACTACCTGCATGATGCCCACTGTCGCTTCGCTTTGCGTTCGGATGCCGATGCGATCTGCGAAAAGCCGCTGGTGCTGAATCCGTGGAATCTGGACGCACTGGCAGAGCTGGAGCGCGAGAACAATCATCGGATATCGAATATCCTGCAGTTGCGGCTGCATCCCACCGTCCTGGCCTTGAAGCGGGAAGTCGCAGCATCGCAGAAAAACGAGTTCGTCGTCGATCTCACCTACATCACGCCGCGCGGGCGCTGGTATCACACGTCGTGGAAGGGCGATGAGCCCAAATCGGGTGGCATTGCGACCAACATCGGTGTGCACTTCTTTGATCTTCTCATCGATGTGTTCGGTCCGGTCAAATCGAAGGTCTTGCACCTGCACGATCGCAACCGTTGCGCCGGATATCTGGAGTGTGGGCGTGCCCGTATCCGCTGGTTCCTGTCCATCGACCGTGCCGATATCCCGGCCGAGGCCGGGGAGAAGGCTGCCTCATACCGCTCGATTGCGATCGACGGCGCCGAGCTCGATCTCTCCGGCGGGTTTACCGACCTGCACACCCGCAGCTACGAGGAAATCCTCGCGGGCCGCGGATTCGGAATCGAAGATGTCCGGCCATCCATCGAGCTGATCTCCAGCTTGCGCTCGTTGCCAGTGTCGCCCCCACTCGGTGAGATGCATCCTTTGGCCAGCCGCATTCTGGCCAAATGAAGGATCTGCACACAGACAAACGGTTTCCCGGCGTTCTCATCCACGAGAGCGCATGGGTGGACGAGCCTGTGGCGATTGGCCCGGGCAGCACGCTATGGCATTTCTGTCACGTCCTGGGGGATGTGAGCATCGGCGAGCGCTGCACGATCGGGCAAAACGTCATGATCGGTCCGCGCGTGACGATCGGAAGCGGCTGCAAAATCCAGAACAACGTCTCGATCTACGAGGGTGTCACGCTCGAAGACGACGTGTTCTGCGGACCCAGTTGCGTCTTCACCAATGTTGCAAACCCGCGTGCTTTCATCTCGCGGCGGGCCGAGATCCGCCCGACCATCGTTCGCAAGGGGGCGACGATTGGTGCAAATGCCACGATCGTCTGCGGCCACGAGGTCGGGGACTACGCGTTCATCGCGGCAGGCGCCGTGGTCACACGCGATGTGGTTCCGTTCGCCCTGATGGCCGGTGTTCCTGCCCGCCGCATCGGCTGGATGAGCCGCGCGGGGGAACGGCTCGATGCGTCGCTGGTCTGTCCGCGTGATGGCAGCCGGTACGTGGAGCGAGCCGGTCGTCTCCAAACGATAACCGAGTGACGGCCGTTCGTCTCATTGCCCGGCTCGATGTGAAGGCGCCGTGGCTGATCAAGGGCGTCAACCTCGAGGGGCTGCGCAAGATCGGCAATCCCGCCGAATATGCGCGCGGATATTACCAGGCCGGCGTCGATGAAATTCTCTACATGGACATCGTGGCCTCCTTGTACGACCGCAACAGCCTCGGCGACATCGTGCGCCAGACGACCGAAGAAGTGTTTGTTCCCATCACCGTCGGCGGCGGCATCCGCTCGCTCAAGGACGTCGAGACGATGATGCGCTGTGGCGCCGACAAGGTCGCCGTCAACACCGCCGCCGTGCGGCGGCCCGATCTGATCAAGGAAATCGCCAACGTGTTCGGGTCGCAATGCATGGTGCTCTCGGTCGAGGCCAAGCAAAGCGCACCGGGCAAGTGGGAGGCCTATACCGACAACGGACGCGAGCACACCGGTCTCGATGTCGTCGAGTGGGTGCGCCGTGCCGTCGATCTCGGTTCAGGCGAGATTCTGCTGACCTCGGTCGACCGGGAGGGGACTCGCAAGGGCTTCGACCTCGCCCTGACCCGCGCGGTATCGCGAGCGGTGAACGTTCCGGTAATTGCCAGCGGCGGCATGGGTACGGCGCAGCACCTGGTTGACGTCGTCCGCGAGGGTGAAGCCGACGCGGTCGCAATCGCCGACGTCCTGCATTATCGGCGGGCGTCTTTCGATCAGATCAAGTCGGCCGCTGTCGCCGCCGGAATCCCGATCCGGCGGCAATGACGTCCCAAGTCGTTGTCGTCGATTATGGGGTCGGCAATCTGCGCAGCGTGACGCGGGCGGTGGCGCATTGCGGTTTCGAGCCGTTGCTCACCCCCGACCCGCAGCAAATCGATGCCTGCGAGCGCATGATTCTTCCCGGCGTCGGCGCATTCGGAAACTGCATCAACGCCTTGCGCGCGCGTGGTCTGGTCGAGCCGGTGTTGCGGGTTATGGAGAGTGGCCGGCCCGTGCTCGGCATCTGTGTGGGGATGCAGATGCTGCTTGAGTCGAGTGACGAGTTCGGGCAGCACGAAGGCCTCAAGCGCGTGGCCGGACGTGTAACGGCAGTGACACCGGTCGGAGCCAATGGAAAGCCGCACAAGATTCCTCACATCGGCTGGACCGGCCTCGCACCGGATACACAGGAGTGGTCCGGCACCATCTTCGACGGCATCGCCGAGGGCGCGGCGTGTTACTTCGTCCACTCCTTCGTCGCGGTCCCTGCCGATCCGGCCAACGTCCTCGCGGTTGCCGACTACAACGGCCTCAAGCTGTGCGCCGCTGTCCGTGCCGGCAACACCTATGGGGTCCAGTTCCATCCCGAAAAGAGCGGCGCTGTGGGACTGCATATCCTCGCCAATTTTCTGAAGCTCCCGTCGCGGAAGGTGAATGCGTGATCAGCCCGCTTGAGTCGCCAGCATGGAAGAGCGCCGCATTGATCGGCGCCGGCCGCATGGGACGTTCCCACGCGCAGGCTTTGCGTGAGCTCGGCGTGCCGTTGACGGCGATCTGCGACACGCGCGAGGAATCGCTTGCAGCCGTCGGCAACGAGTTTGGTGTTCCGCCGGAGCGCAGGTTCGGTACGGCCGATGCCATGTTCAAGCAGATCGGCTCGCCCGATGTGGTTTCGATCGCCACGACTGCCGACAGCCACTGTGATCTGGTCGTGCAGGCCGCCGCCGCCGGCGCGCGGAACATTCTGTGCGAAAAGCCGCTTGCGACGTCGGTCGCAGATTGCGACCGCATGCTCGCAGCCTGCGCTGCATCCGGCACCCGGCTTGCCGTCAATCACCAGATGCGCTTCATGGACCAATACCGCCTGGTCAAATCGGAGCTGGACTCCGGCGCGCTCGGGCGGCTCGCCAGCATGACGGTGGTCGCGGGGTGCTTCGGCCTGGCGATGAACGGATCCCATTACATCGAGGCGTTTTCGTATCTCACCGGGGCGCGCCCGGTCGAAGCGAGCGCCTGGTTCACCGGCGAGCACATCCGCAATCCGCGCGGTCCCGCCTTCTTCGATCAAGCCGGCGAGATACGCATTGTTGCCGACGGCGGCCACCGGTTGAACCTCGTCATCGGTCACGATCAGGGTCACGGCATGACCGTTACCTACGCGGGCGCTTACGGTCATATCTTCGTCGATGAGCTGGCCGGCGAAATGACCGCCACCGCGCGTCTGCCGGAGCATCGCGATGCGCCGCCGAACCGCTACGGGATGCCGTGGACCCGAAACACGGTCCGCTTCGCCGCCGCCGACAACACGGCGCCGACCAAAGCGGTGCTGGCCGCGCTCGGCCGCGGCGACAATTATCCACGCGGCGAAGACGGACGGCGGGTGATCGCGACGCTGGCGGCGTGCTATGCGTCGGCCGAGAACGGCCACCGCGCTGTGCGCGTCGATGCGCTCGGCGCGCACGCCGAGCGCAGATTTCCCTGGGCGTAATTTTCCGCAACGGACCATGGCAGTGAAAGTACTTGTGACAGGAGCCGGCGGGTTCATCGGCTCGCACCTGACCGAATTGCTCGTGCGCGAGGGATACGACGTGCGGGCAATGGTGATCTACGACTCCCTTGATTCGCGCGGCTGGCTCGACGCGGTGTGCAAGGATGTCCAGAACGCCGTCGAGATCGTCTCCGGCGATATCCGCGATGCGAATTTCGTGCGCAGTGCGATGAAGGGCCGCGAGGCTGTGCTGAACCTTGCCGCCCTCATCGCCATTCCCTATTCGTACGTCGCCCCCGAAAGCTATGTGCAGACAAATGTGATGGGGACCCTGAACGTCGTGCAGGCGGCGCGGGACTTCGGCGTCAACAAGATTGTCCACGTTTCGACCAGCGAGGTTTACGGCAGCGCGCAGTTCGTTCCGATCACGGAGGAGCATCCGCTGGTCGGGCAATCGCCTTATTCCGCGACCAAGATTGCCGCCGACCAGCTCGCAATGTCGTTCTGGCGTTCGTTCGGCACCCCGGTGGCGATTGCGCGGCCGTTCAACACCTACGGTCCACGCCAGTCGACGCGCGCCGTCATCCCGACGATCATCACCCAGGTCGCCTCCGGCGCGAAGAAGATCGAGCTCGGCGCGCTGCAGCCGACGCGGGATTTCAACTACGTCGAGGATACCGCGCGCGGCATGATCGCCGTGCTGCGCAGCGAGCGCGCGGTCGGAGAGGTCATCAACCTCGGCAGCGGCTTCGAAATATCGATCGGTGAGACCGCGGCGTTGATCGCCGAAGCGATGGGCGAAACGATCGAAATCGTGGAGAAGGACGAGCGCAAGAGACCGGCGTTGAGCGAGGTCGACCGTCTCTGGGCCTGCAACAAGAAGGCGGCCGGGCTGCTGAACTGGTCGCCGCAATTCGGCGGGCGTGACGGATTTCGCGAAGGCCTGCGCAAGACCGCGGCGTGGTTCTCCGAGCCGGCCAACCTGGCGCGCTATCGCGTCGGCACCTACACGCTGTAAGCCCAACACTGTCAGCCGAACACCGTAGGCCCATGAGACTCAACGATGCAGGAGCCGAGCTGCTCGCGACCTTGCGGCGCATTTTGCCGCCGGAGCAGGGCCCCTACCAGCTGCACGAGCCGGAGTTGACCGCGGCGGAGGAAAGCCGCGTGCTCGAAGCGCTGCGCGAGGGTTATGTCTCCTACGCCGGCCGCCACGTCGCCCTGTTTGAACAGGAGCTCGCCAGGGTGTGCGGGACCCGGAGCGCGATCGCGATCGTGAACGGAACGATCGCCATCCAGGCCACGCTGACGGCGCTCGGAATCGGCGCCGATGACGAGGTTCTGTGTCCGGCGCTGACGTTTGTGGCGACGGCCAATGCCATCGTCCATGCGGGCGCAGTGCCGCACTTCGTCGACTGCTCGCCCACCACGCTGGGCATCGATGCGGAGCGGCTCGACGCCTACCTGCGCCGGATCAGCACCGGGACGAACGGCACGCTGCGCAACCGGCAGAGCGGCCGCCGTATCGCCGGGATCATGCCGGTGCATATCTTCGGCCACGTGGGTGATATGGCCGAGCTGCGCCAAATTGCCGGGACATGGAATCTGCCGATCATCGAAGATGCGACCGAAGCGCTGGGCAGCCGCGATGCGAAGGGGCTCGTGTTCAATGCAGGCACGGCCGCGACGTTGAGCTTCAACGGCAACAAGATCGTGACCACAGGAGGGGGCGGGGCGATCCTCACCAATGACGATGAATTTGCCGCGCGCCTGAAACACCTCACCACCACGGCGAAACGCCCGCACCCCTGGCGCTTCGACCACGACAGCATCGGGTACAATCAGCGCATGCCCAATCTGAATGCGGCGCTCGGGCTCGCGCAGCTCAGCCGCCTCGACGACTTCGTGGCGCGCAAGCGCAGGCTTGCAGCGGCGTACCGGGACGCATTCGCCGGCGCAGCGCAATGGCGCTTTTTCGCTGAACCAGACGGAGCCACAAGCAACTATTGGCTCAACGTCGTGATGCTGCCGGCTGCGGATCCGGATCTGCTGGAAACAGTGCTCGGCGAGACGCATGCGGCGGGCTACCATTGCCGCCCGTGCTGGACGCCGATGCACCGGCTGGCGATCCACGCCGCGTCGCCCCGCGACGAGCTGCCGCAAACCGAAGATCTCGCCGCGCGCATCGTCTGCCTGCCGAGCAGCCCGAAGCTTGCCGACTTGATCGCCGCCTGAGCCGTGACGATGGCGCGCCAGGATCGTACGTTCATCATCGCCGAGGCCGGCGTCAATCATAACGGCTCGGCCAAGCTCGCCCGTGACCTGGTTGTGGCCGCGGCCGAGAGCGGGGCGGATGCGGTCAAGTTCCAGACCTTCTCGGCCGAGAAGCTGGTTCTCAAAAGCGCAGGCAAGGCCGCCTATCAGAAGATCAACACCGGGTCGGACACGAGCCAGTTCGAGATGCTGAGCGCGCTCGAGCTCGCAGCCGATACGCACATCGAACTTCGCGAGCTGTGCAACAAGCACGGCATCGAGTTCATGTCGTCGCCGTTCGATCCGGACAGCGTCGATTTCCTCGCCCGGACCGTCGGGGTCAAGCGCCTGAAGATCCCTTCCGGCGAGATGGTCAATGGGCCTCTTCTGCTGCGCGCGGCGCGCACCGGCCTGCCGATCATCGCGTCGTCGGGCATGTGTACGCTCGACGAGGTGCTGGAAAGTCTGAGCGTGATTGCCTGGGCCTGCCGCCATCCGTCTGGTCAACCGGCCTCGCGTGCGGCACTCGCGGAACTGCGCGGTGCTGCCGACTGGACGAGCCCGCTCGTGAATAAGGTCTCGCTGCTGCAGTGCGTCACGCAATATCCGGCGCCCGCCGAGATGACGAATTTGCGCGCGATGCAGACCTTGCAGAACGCCACCGGCCTCACGGTCGGACTCTCCGATCACAGCCTCGGACGCCACATTGCGGTGGCGGCTGTCGCCTGCGGCGCGCGCGTGATCGAGAAGCACTTCACCCTGTCGCGGAGCCTGCCGGGCCCCGACCACGTCGCATCGCTCGAGCCTGACGAGCTTGGCGCGATGATCCGCGAGATTCGCGACGTCGAGGCGGCGCTCGGTACCGGGGAGAAGGTGCCGAATGCGCAGGAATTGGAAAACCGCATTCCGGCGCGCGGCAGTCTGGTGGCGGCGCGCGCCATCAAGCGCGGCGAGCCGTTCACGTCCGACAATCTCACGGTCAAGCGGCCGGGCTCCGGTGTGCCGGCCGTCGACTACTGGAACGTCGCGGGACGGGGAAACGCAACGCGCGACTATGCGGCCGACGAGCAGATCGATTCATCGGCGTTAGGCGATCGGCAATGATCAAGACGCAGCAACTTCTCCGCTCTATTATTATCCCGCCCAGCACGACCATTCGGCAGGCGGCCCATGCCATCCAGAATGCGCAGATCAAGCTCGTTCTGGTCTGCGAGGCCAACGACGTGCTGCTCGGTACCGTGACCGACGGTGATCTCCGGCGTGCCGTCATGAAGGATCTCGACCTCAACGATCCTGTGACGACGATCATGAACCGCGACCCGAAGGTCTCGCACCGCAGCGACAACCCCAGCGCGCTTCGGGTCTATATGCGCGCCGCCGTCATCCGCCATCTGCCCGTGCTCGACGAAGACCGGCGGGTGGTCGACCTGGTGCTGCTCGACGGGCCGGAAGACGCCGCGCCGCAGGACGCCATCGTGGTGCTGATGGCCGGCGGTCGCGGCTCCCGGCTCATGCCGTTGACCAAGGAGGTGCCAAAGCCACTGCTGAAAATCGGGACCAAGCCGCTGCTGGAGCGGCAAGTCGAACAGTTTGTCGCCCAGGGCTTCCGCCGCCTGTACATCGCGGTGAACTATCTTGGGCACATGATCGAGGAACATCTGGGCGACGGGTCGCATCTTTCGGCGCAGATTACCTATCTTCGGGAAAGCAAGCCGCTCGGCACGGCCGGCGCGCTATCGTTACTCGAGGATCGCGATCGGCCGATCGTGGTGATGAATGGCGACATCATCACCAGGGCCAATTTCGTGACCATGCTCGAGTTTTTCCGCGACAACGACGTCCATGCGACCATGGGCGTGAGGGAATATCTCTACACCGTCCCGTTCGGCTGCGTGCGTATCGACGGCGCCACGATTGTCGATCTCGAAGAAAAGCCGACGATGCGGCACCTGATCAACGCCGGCATCTACGTGCTCTCGCCGCAGACTCTCTCGTTCCTGGCCAACGACGAATATTGCGACATGCCTTCCTTGTTCAAGAAGGTCATGGAGGCCGGACGCCGGGCCAATACGTTTCCGATCACGGAAGAGTGGATCGATATTGGCCAGAAGGAAGACCTGATATGGGCGCAGAAGATCTTCGCGATCGAGGACAAGCTTGATTGACGATCACCACATCGTCGCGCTGATCCCGGCGCGCGGGGGGAGCAAGTCGATCCCCTACAAGAATCTGCACCCGCTGGGGGGTAAACCGCTCCTCGCCTGGCCCATCGAAGTCGGCCTTGCCACATCCGCCATCGATCGTGTGCTGGTCTCCACCGATGACGCTCGCATCGCCGAGACGGCCCGCAGTTTTGGGGCCGAAGTGGTGGACCGGCCCGCCGAACTCGCCACCGATACGGCGCTCGTCATCGACGTAATTCGGCAGGTCGCTGCCGATGTCGCGAGGGGCGGGCGCGCGATCGACATCATGGTGCTGCTGGAAGCGACGTCGCCATTCCGTTCGCCCGAGATGGTGACGCGCTGCCTGGAGCGCATGATTCGCGAAGGTCTCGATTCGATCGCCACATTTCACGCGGCCGCCGTCAATCCGGAGCGCACTTGGCGCATCGACGACGGCAAGCCTCGTCCGTTCATCGATGGCGCGGTTCCCTGGAAACCGCGCCAGATGCTGACGCCCGCGTTTCAGCTCAATGGTGCCGTCTACGCCTTTCGCCCCGACCGGCTGCCGGATAACGGCGTGAGCCTTCTGTACGGGCGGATGGGCGCCGAGGTGATCTCGGCCGACGATGTGATAGATATCGACGACGAAAGGGATTTTTTCATTGCAGACGCCATACTCCGATCCAGACAACGCGCCTAGCCTGGCCGATCTGATGTCGCTCAAGGGCCGCACGGCGCTCGTCGTCGGCGGTGCCGGCCTGCTCGGCGGCGAGATTTCTTTTGTCCTGGCCGAATTGGGCGCGCGCGTGCTCATCGCCAGCCGCGATCTGGACAAGTGCCAGGAATTCGCGGCTCGCGTGAGCCGGCGTTATCCGTCGGCAAAAGCAGTGGGGTTTGCGGTCGACATCATGCAGCCCGATTCCATCAGGGCGCTGGCCGATGCAGCCGGTCGGGCCGCTGACGGTGAATTGGACATTCTGGTCAATTCCGGCTGGTCCGGACGCAAGAACACGTTCGAGTCCATCTCCGACGAAGACTGGGATCTGGACATCGAGGTGTGCCTCAACGGCGTGTTCCGCACCGTCAAGGCTGTGGTCCCGCTGCTGAAGCCGCGGCGCGGCTGCATTCTCAGTATTGCGTCGATGTACGGCCACATCGCGCCCGATTACCGCATGTATGACAGCGAGCGTTTCGCCAATCCGCCGAGTTACGGCGCCGCCAAAGCAGGGGTCATCCAACTCACCAAATACCTGGCAAGTTTCCTCGCGCCTCACGGGATTCGCGCCAACTGCATCAGTCCGGGACCGTTTCCCTTCGAGAGCACGCAAACGGAGAATCCAGACTTTATCGCGCGCCTTGCTGCGAAGAATCCGATCAATCGGATCGGTCGTCCGATTGATCTGAAGGGGGCTGCTGCGCTCCTTTGTACGGATGCCGGAGCATACATGACCGGGCAGAACATCTGCGTCGATGGAGGCTGGGCGGTCTGGTGATGCGGCTTGGCATCATCGGGTTGAGTGAGGGGAACGGGCATCCATTCTCGTTTTCCGCCATCATCAATGGCTACGACCGCGAGGCGTTCGGCCGGGCGGGCTGGCCTGGTATCCTGGACTATCTCGAACAGCAGCCGCCGGACGCGTTCGGATTTCCCGACGTCCGGGTCACCCACGCCTGGACCCAGGATGCCGAGATCACTGCAAAGCTGTGCGCGGCGGCGCGGATTGCGCATCCGGTCGGAGCATTCGAGGACATGCTTGGAGCCGTCGACGCTGCAATCATCGCGCGGGACGACTGGACGACGCACATGCGGCTCGCGCGTCCTTTTCTCGATCGCGGCGTCCCCGTGTTCATCGACAAGCCGTTGTCGCTGGATGCGACGGAACTCGCCTATTTCATGCCGCACCTGGAAGCCGGCCGGCTGATGTCGACGGCCGGCCTGCGCTATGCCCGAGAGCTCGACGCTCTGCGCGAGCAGCCTGAATCGCTCGGCCGGGTGGGCTACATCGCCGCGACGGTTCTGAACAATCTCGAGCGCTATGGCGTCCACATGCTGGACGCGATCCAGGGGCTCGGGTTTCCGCCGGTTCGCCGTGTGACACGGCTCGCCGCCACGCATGAAAGCTTCGCGTTCGATTTGGCGAATGACACCCTGGTCGTGCTCAACTGTCTGGGGCCCGTCGGCAAGACCTTCCACATCAGCGTGTTTGGCGAGCGTGGGCACGCGCATTTCGACCTGCACGATAATTTCTCGGCCTTCCGCCGCACGTTGGCGGGCTTCACCGACATGCTGACAACGCGCAAGCCGCCGATACCGCCGCACCAGATTCTGGCGACCATGCGATTGCTGGCCGCGGCGCAGCAACTCGCCCCCGCAGAAAGCTGGGATGCACCAGATGCGTGAACTGTTCGACCTCACGGGTAAGACCGCAGTTGTGACGGGCGGGGCGGGGATCCTCGGGCGAGGCTTCTGCCGCGCGCTCGCGGACTATGGCGCCAATGTCGCCCTGGTCGACATAAGCCAGGCAGCGGCGGATGAGGGCGCGGCTGCAGTCGCAAAAGGCCTCCCCGAGCAGCGCATCTTTCCGGTGGCGTGCGATGTGTCGGATCCGGCGAGCGTCACCTCGATGGTCGACGCCGTTGTGGCGCGCTTCGGCGGCATTCATATCCTGCACAACAATGCCGCGACCAAGACCAGCAGCCTGGAAGCCTTTTTCGCGCCGTTTGAGCGCTATGACCTCGGCACCTGGAACGAAGTCTTCTCAGTCAACGTTGCCGGCATGTTTCTGGTCGCGCAGGCCGTCGGGCGCCAGATGGTGATGCAGAAGCGGGGTGGCAGCATCATTCACACCGCATCCATCTACGGAGTCGTCGCGCCTGATCAGAGGATTTACGAAGGTTCCCTGTATCTCGGGCAACGCATCAATACGCCCGCTGTCTACAGCGCTTCGAAGGCGGCTGTCATCGGACTGGCCCGGCACCTCGCGACGTACTGGGCCGAGCACAATATCCGCGTCAACGTGTTGACGCCGGGCGGAATCGAAAGCGGGCAAAACGATACGTTCCGCAACCTCTACAGCGCCCGCGTTCCACTCGGCCGGATGGGCGCGGCTGACGAGTTGCACGGAGCTCTGCTGTTCCTCGCCTCCGACGCTTCATCCTACGTCACGGGACAGAACATCATCGTCGACGGCGGGCTCGCCTGCTGGTGAATGGGAAGTAACGGAACTCAGAGCATGGACGTCATTTCGTACCCTAGGCCTGTCGATCTGTCGGACTATGCGACCGACGCAAAGAACCCCGAAGCCTTCTACGGGCTGCCGGCGCACACGGCTTTTTGCGCAAGGTGTACCTACAGCAATCAGAAGCCCAACTCCGACAAGGAGTACAAGCACACGCGAGCTTCCAGGAAGCCTACGATCGCCTTCGATGCCGACGGCGTGTGCTCGGCCTGCCGCGTCGCGGAGAAGAAGCGCAACGTGGATTGGGCTGCGCGCGAGAAGCAACTGCGTGAACTGTGCGACCGGTATCGCCGCCACGATGGAGGCTACGATTGTGTCGTGCCGGGCTCGGGCGGAAAGGACAGTTTTTTTGCCGCCCACAAACTGAAGTACGAATTCGGCATGAATCCCCTGACGGTCACCTGGGCTCCCCACATCTACACCGATTGGGGATGGAAGAATTTCCAGGCCTGGATCAATGCGGGCTTCGATAATTACCTGTTCACGCCGAACGGCCGGGTGCACAGGCTGCTGACCCGCCTTGCGCTGGAGCAGATGTTTCACCCGTTCCAGCCGTTCATCATGGGGCAGATGTACTTTCCGCCGCGCTTGGCGGCACAGTTCGGCATCCCCCTGGTGTTCTATGGCGAGAACCCGACCGAGTATGGCAACGACGCTTCTGCCGACAGCAAGGCCACGAAGGACTGGGAATATTTCACCAGTCCCGACCAATCACAGATTTTCCTGGCAGGAACCTCGATCGCCGACTTGAAGCAGCAGTTCGGACTGACCAATCACGACCTCGGACCGTATCTGCCGCCTGACCCGCAGTTGCTTCGCGATGCCAAGCTCGACGTCCATTATCTCGGCTACTACCTGCCGTGGCATCCGCAGGAGTGCTACTATTACGCGGTGGAGCACGGCGGCTTTCAGGCCGCGCCGGAACGCACCGCCGGCACCTACAGCAAATACAGTTCGATCGACGACAAGATCGATGACCTCCACTACTACACGACGTTCGTCAAATTCGGCATCGGTCGCGCGACTTATGATTCCTCCCAGGAGATCAGGAACGAGGAAATCGACCGCGACGAGGCAGTGAGGCTGGTACGCCGGTTCGACGGGGAATATTCGGAACGGTTCGAGAAGGAAAATTTCGAGTACCTGTCGCTGCCCGAGTCGCAGTTTCCGGTCGCCTCCAGGATGTTCGAGCAGCCGCTCATGGATCGCGAGTACTTCCACCGGCTCACGGACCGTTTCCGCTCCCCGCACATCTGGAAGTTCGAAGGCAACCAGTGGCGGTTGCGGCGTACGGTGTTTGACGGGTTCCAGTCCGAGCCATGAGCTTGGCCGCAGGAGTGTCAGGTTGGGCGACATGGCCCGTCACCTATCTCCGCGACGTGGCGAACCGCGCGCTCGGTCTGTCCCCGGTCGCACGCGCCTTCTTGCTAAGGCAGTTCTGGGAGCGGCGTTTCAAGCTCGCGGCTCTCTTTATTTCCAGCATCATTTTCACGATTCTCGAGCTGCTCGGCGTCGGCCTGATTTTCCCTGTGCTGATCATCCTGCTCAGCCCCGATTACATCGATCGAAGCCCCATGCTGTCGAGATTCATCGATGGCCTGGGCATCGGCCGCGGATATGCGCTCTCGGCCGTTCTGATGGCGACGATCGCGATCCTGCTGATCGGCAAGAATGTCTACATGGTTTACTACAATCTGCTTCAGGTGCGCCTCATGGCGTACTGGAAGCTGGACACGAGCGTACGCCTGATGCGGATGTACGTTTTCGCGGACTACATGCTGCATCTGGTCAAGAACAGCTCGGAGATCATTCGCAACCTGGCGCTCACCACGGCGGTTTATGACCATTTCGTCACTGGCCTCCTTTCGGTGCTCGTGAACGGGGTTCTGCTGATCTCGCTCGGCGTTTTGCTGGTCTGGATACTGCCGCACGAGGTCGCGTACGCCCTCGTCGGAATTTTCATCGTGACGGCGGTGCTTTACCGCTACATGCGGGAGCCGTTCGCGAACATCGGAAAGGACCAGAACGATATTTTCGAGCGGCGGCAGTCGATCCTGCGCCAGTCGATCGGAATGGTGAAGGAAACGAAGATCTCTGCGAAGGAACGCTACTTCCTCGACTCCTTCGCCGCCGTGGAGCGCGGCAATTTTCTCAAGCAGGCCCACGCCAACTTCCTTTCGATCATTCCGGGCCTCGTGATTGAGGGGGCTGTGATTGCCGCCGTGCTCGGCCTGGTGGCATATCTCGTCCTGGTCAGCCCGCAACCGGGAACCGGCATCGCCGTCCTTGGGATGCTCGCTGCGACCATGTTTCGCATGATGCCATTGCTCAATCGGATGATTTCATCGTTGCAACTGATGAATCTGGGCCGCGATGCTGTCGAGATATTCGCCCACGAGTTCCACCGCCACGAGGCAGACTCCTATATTCCGCCGCAGGAGCCGGAGCCGCTGTCGTTCGAGCGCGATCTCGGATTGACGAACGTCTCGTTCCAGTATCCGGCCGGTAGCACTCCGGCCGTCACGGACATCAACCTGCTGATCGCGAAGAACGAGACGATCGGCATCACCGGGCCGTCGGGATCGGGCAAGTCCACGTTGGCGGCGCTGCTCATGGGCCTTCTGCCTCCGACGCAAGGCGATCTGCACGTCGACGGTGTGCCGCTGACCACGCGAGACCAGCTTCGCGCCTGGCACAAGCATCTCGGCTATGTGCCGCAGAGCGTCTATGTGCTCGAGGCCTCGATCGCGCGAAATGTCGCGTTGGCGGACGATCTCGGCGAGATCGACGAAGAGCGCGTATGGAAGGTGCTGGAAGTCGTTCAGCTTCGCGAATTCGTCGAATCGCTGCCAAACGGCATTCATCATTTTGTTGGCGAGGACGGAGCGAGGCTTTCGGGCGGACAGCGTCAGCGTCTCGGTATCGCCCGGGCGCTTTACGCGGAGCCCAACGTCCTGGTGCTCGATGAGGCGACATCGGGTCTCGACGTGGGGATCGAGCAGGCCTTTACCGAAAGCCTGCGCCGGCTGCGGCGGAGCCGGACCATGATCATCATTGCCCACCGCCTCAGCACGCTGCGGGATTGCGATCGGATCGTGATGCTGGAGGGTGGCAGAATACTCGACGTGGCTCCCTTCGATGTCCTTGAGCAGCGCTGCGCGCCGTTTCGGCGGCTGGTGCAGATTTCTCAGGTGCAGAAGGTGCCGCACTGAGCTGCGGCAGCACCGACGGCTTGCTCTCCTCGCCTGACGCCCGACTCGCGTTGAGCTCGTCACACTCAAGGATTTTGTATTGCCGCCCTCAGTTGCAGCGCTGATCCCGGCTCGCGGGGGCTCGAAGGGGCTGCCTCGCAAGAATCTGCGGCTGGTCGCCGCAAAGCCGTTGATCGCTCATTCGATCGAGGCGGCGCTGGGCAGCCGGTGCGTGGACCATGTCTTTGTCTCGACGGAGGATCCGGAGATTGCGGCCGAGGCTCGGCGATGCGGTGCGCACGTTATCGAGCGGCCGCCGGCGCTCGCTACGGACACGGCGCAGAACGACGCGGTCGCGCTCCACATGCTGGAGTGCGTTGCTGCGGCGGACCGGCCGGACGTGCTGGTGCTGTTGCAACCCACGTCGCCATTGCGGACAGCTTCGCATATCGACGAATGCCTCGGCGCGTTCCTGTCTTCGAGCGCGGAGAGCGCCATGAGCATCTGCGCTGTCACGCATCATCCGGGAAAGTACCTGGTGCGCGATGGGGACGGCATAAAGCCGTATGCCGACGATTGGCAGTTTGAGGCGCGCCGGCAGCAACTTGAGCCTGTCTACCGGCAGAACGGCGCCATCTATGCGGTGCGCGTGGCGGCGTTTCTCGAACATCGAAAGTTCTACCTGCCGCCTTGTCTCGGCTATCTGATGGACGAACGCTCCAGCATCGATATCGACGGCGAGTTGGACCTGAAGATGGTCGAACTCCTGGCCGCCGAGAAACGGTCCTTCGGGTAACCGATGCCTGCCGCAATCGTTAGCGTTATTTCGGAAGGGGCCGTTGGCCGTCACCTCATCATGATGCGTACGCTTGGAATACATGCGCAGATTTCTTCTTAGCTTTCGAAGCCTCTCGAATTTTCGACTGCAGCGAGAGCTTGGACGGCGCCTTCTCGGGCTCGGCCATCACGTTGCTTTCATTTACGAGGGCGGTGAAGACGATTTCTGTCAGCTGGTGCGTGCCGAAGCCAATACGCTCCCGAGCGATGTGCTCGCGTTCGATGTGTTTCTGTCGCCGGACAGGATTTCGCCGCCGCTTCGCCGCAGATCGCCGAGGCGGCTTCGATCACGGGCCGTCAAGCTTGCTCTCCGACGCATCTCATCCGCGAAACCATTCGAACAAATCCATGGTCAGGCACTTGCGGCGGCGAACGAGGTTCTGAACCGGACCCGGCCCGATGCGCTGATCGTGAACGAGGACGGGATCTCCGGGCATCTGGCGCTCATCACGGCGGCCAGACATCGGGACATCAAGATACTCGACGTTCCGTTTGGCTTCTTCGTGCGCAGCGAATTCGATGCCGATCTTGCTCGCAAGAGCGCACTGGGTGAATTGCACCGGCCCGACCCCAAGAGAGAGAGCCTGATGCGGTGGCTCGCTCCACAGTGGCTGAAACGGGGGGAGTTCGCCGGGGCCATCATGCATCCAGACCTGTACATTCTGGCCGCCGAGGCGATGGGCATCACGCTGGAGGACGCCTGGACGGTTCATGGCGGAGTGGCCGACGTGCTCTGCGCGGAATCGGAAGCCACCGCGCGGAGCTACCGCAAAGAAGGGATATCGTCCGGTAAAATTGTCATAACCGGGTCCCCCTATACGGATGTGATGTTCGATGCGCTGGCGGCGGACGCCGCAGCCAAGCATGCTTTTGGCCATGCGGTTCCGATCGAACCTGACCGTATGAGGATTTTGGTGTCCTGGCCCCCGAGCTATCACGACACTCGGCCGGGCACCAACGAGTTTCCAACTTATGAGGCGATGACCCGCACGGTGCTCGGCGCTCTGGGAAAGATCGGCGGTGCGCACATCACCGTATCGCTTCATCCGGCGTGCGGGCCTGTCGCGCGACAGGCGGCTCTCGATGCCGGATTGACCCCGTCGGACGAATATGTGGTCGAGCTTATTCCGAAGCACGACATTTACGTCGCGTCATTTTCAAGCACGATTCGCTGGGCTACGGCGGCCGGCAAGCCGGTCGTCAACTACGATGCTTACGGCTGGAATCTGCAGCAGTTCAACTCGGGCGGCTTTTTCAACGAAACGCGCTTCGAAACGCTGATGTCGCGGCTCACCGAGCTGGTTGGATCGCGTCAGGCCTATCGAGGCGCGGCGGAGGCGCAGGTCGAAAGTGCGGCCCAGTGGGGCATCGTCGACGGGCTTTCAACCCGCCGCATTGCCGATACGCTCGATCGGCTGATGCGGTAGGCCGGTCCGCCGAGTTGCGTCAGCTCCGGGCAAAACCATGAATCTCTTCATCACACGTCCCATCAAACTTGGACCCTACGTTCTGTCGCGGGACACGCCACCGGTGTTCCTGGCGGAGATCGGCGGATTCTTCGGGCAAGACATCGATCTGGCGAGCGCGATGATTGCCGAGATCATCGCCATTGCGCGAAAAGTGCCGCACCAGCCTGTCGTTCTCAAGACCGAGATACTGCACGACGCCGAGATTTGCTTGCCCGGCGACACGCTCGAGACTTACGCGTCCAAGGACGGACGCGTGCAGCAGGAAAATTATCGAACATTGATCGAGCGCAAGGTCGTCTCGCTCGCACAGTACGCAAAGCTGTTCGCTGTCTGCCGCGAAGCGGGCATGCCTTTCCTCGTATCGGTCTATGATTTTGCCGGGGCGGACTTCGCGATCGAGGCCGGAACATGCGCCCTCAAGATCGCGTCATCCAATATCGTACACCTGCCGCTCATCCGTCATTGCGCCGGACGGGGCGTTCCGTTGGTGCTGGACACAGGCAGGGCCAGCTTGGCCGAAGTGCAGATCGCGGTCGATACGGCGCGAGCGGCCGGTTGCGAGGATATCATCGTGGAGCATAGTCCGGATGGACACCCGGCTCTGCCGAAAGCGCACAATCTGCGTATCCTTCAGACTTATTTGCAGGCATTTGGGCTTCCGGTCGGGATCTCCGATCATCATGTCGGGCTCGAAATGCTTTATATGTCCATCGCCCTCGGTGCGACCGTCATCGAAAAGGGTGTGCACGTCGCGCCCGACGACCTCGATATCGATATCTCGCATACGATGGACATGCGCGATCTTCCCCACGTGTTGCGTTCACTGCACGATTGCTGGCTGGCGCTCGGCAATCCATCGCGCGACAAGAGCATACCGATTGAAGGGGTCATCGGCACGTCGCAGCGCCAGTGCCTGGTTGCCAAATCGGACTTGTCGCCGGGCGCGCGGATTTCGATGGAAACGGTGCGGTTCGCCTTTCCCCGTCGCGGCATCGCGGTCGAGCACTGGGACATCGTGGCAGGATGGCGCGTGATGAACCCGATCAAGGCCGGACAACCGATCCAGTGGCGCGATGTCGAGCAACAGCCTGGTTAGACCTCCGGCGTGGCCCGGCCTCCTTCCAGGCCTGCCGGAGCCGGTCGCGTTGCCACATGCGGAGGAGGCTGGACTGCTGGAGGAGTTGCGCCTCGTCGGCCATCTCACGGGCTTGCGCGTCGGGCAGCTCGCTCTCAGCCACTTCCGCTTGGATGGAGCGGAAGCCAAGCCGATTTTTATCAAGCTCGTCGATGCCGCTCATCGCGACAGCACGGAACGCGCCGAAGCGATAGCGAAATGGCTGGCCGAGCTGAAGATAGACGTGGCGGCACCAATCGAAGGCTTCCCGCGCGTTTTGGCGGACGGTCGTATCGCAGTGGCGGCGCCATTCGTGGATGGCCGCCGGCTGCGTGCCGAGCCCGACGACCTGGCGGCTCTGGGCCGGACGGTGGCCGAGCTGCATGCTGCCCTTGCGGCTCATCCCGGCCGCGACGCATGGCGCCGCTCGAGCGAGCAGCGCTTGGCGCACCTTGCAGGCGTGCGCCAGGATATCGTCGCAGGACGGCTCAGCGGTGGCCCGAAGCCGGCAATGCTGCGCAGATTAGCCTCGGACGATACGCTCGATTTTACCGGCAGAGGGCTCGCCGCCACCCCACTGCACGGAGACCTCAATCCCGGCAATGTGCTCCTCGATCATGACTCACGGCGCGTGCTCCTGCTCGACTTCGAAGACGTGTTTCACAGTGTGTTGCCGCCAGTCTTCGAGCTTGCGCTGATGGTGGAACGTTTTGTCCTGGTCCCCGTGCCGGACGACCACGTCGCGGAGCCGTGCGCACAGATTTTGCTCAAGTCTTATCGGGCCGCGGCCGGCGGTGCGCCGTTGGCCGCAGGCGCTGGCGCGAGCCGGATTCTGCGGTCCCTGGCGTTGCGTTCGCTGTGTACGCTCGCATCGGGCGAACGCGACGGCATGAGCGTCGACGCGGATGAATGGCATAAGTTTTTTGTCCTCGAAGAACAGGCCTGTCGGCGCAGCGCGCTGATCGACCGGGTCTTCCGGGAGCAATCGTCTTGAAGATTCGCATTCTCGTGACGGCCCGTGACGCGGCAGCCGGGCTTCATCTGATCGAGATCGTTCGTCACGCAAACGCTTCGGAGGACTTCGAGGTTCTGGTCGTCACGCAATCTCCGGCGACGCGCTATTTCCAGCACGCGCAACTAGCCACAGGGCATTTGGAGGTCGGTCCCGCCCGCTCAGCCAACGGCGCGGAAGCCGCCGAGCTGTTGCGCAGGGCGCGCGACCTCGTCGAGAATTTCCGCCCTGACGCAGTGCTGTGCGGCCTGTCGACGCCCTTCGATGGGGGAATAGACGAAGCAGTTCTGGCATCCTTCGAGGGCCCCGCCTTCATGATGCAGGACTTCTGGGGAGAGGCAAACGGGTTCTTCGGTCGCAAAGCCGGGCTGTTTTTCGTCCTGGATGCAGAAGCGGCCCGGCTCACCCGGCAGCGTCACGGCGTGGATTCGATCGTTGTCGGTTCGCCGAGACATTCGGCGTATGCGCACATCGATCTTGCCCGCACCCGGGCCGATGTTCGCCGGCAATTGTCCATTTCGCCCGATGCAACGGTGTTCGGATTTTTCGGACAAGGCCTGCATGCACTCGACGGATATCGCAGAATGGTCGTCCGATGGGCGGAGGCCGTGAGCGCGCAGCCTGGCGCCGGTGTTGCGGCATATCGCCCGCACCCGCGCGAGAAAGCGGCGGAAGCGCAATGGACGTTGGAGGTCTTTCGCAAAGCCGGTCTTCACGCGGTCATGCTGGACAACATGGATGTCGAGCCCGCGCTGGTCGCCTCGGATGTCATTTGCAGTGCCTTCTCCAACTGCACCTATGATGCTGCATATCTGAACTACTTCTCTCCAGACCCTCTGATAACTCCCATGTCGTTGTTCTTCGAAGCAGATGTGGTTGAGTATTTTCGCCGGCTGCTTCGTCTCGACGAATTCCCGTACCTGAAAGATGGCCTGGTCAAGCTGGTCGATGACGGAAGGCTGCTTGCGGCAAAGATCGCCGAAGCCGTGCAGCCGGACGACAAGCGTCGATACTGGGAGGCCGCCAAAAAATTGAGCGATCCGACACGCGCTCCGGCAATGGTGCTCGACCAGATCCGCTCGAGATGCCGGACGACGCTGCGGACCCGCGAGAGCGGGGCGATCCATGACGCCGGGTAGAGCATGAAACCCTCGGGGCGACCCCGCTTGGCAGTCATCACGACGAGCCGCGCGGATTTCGGCATCTATCGGCCCGTGCTCAGGGAGCTCGCGCAGAGCGAGAAGCTGTCGCTTGGCCTGATCGTGACCGGCATGCATCTGTCACCGGCCTTCGGCTTGACCGTCAAGGAGGTGCGGGACAGCGGTTACGAGATCTGGGCCGAGGAGCCTTCGCTGGCCGAGGGCGACGATGCGTCATCCATAGCGACCTCCTGCGGGGCGACCGTTCAGGCCGTCGCTCGCTGCTTGGCAAAGTGCGCACCGGACCTGGTCATGGTGCTCGGCGATCGCTTCGAGATGATGGGCGCGACGCTTGCGGCTTACACCTTTCGTCTTCCGCTCCTGCACCTTCATGGCGGTGAGGAGACAACCGGCTCCTACGACAATGGATTCCGCCACGCGATCAGCAAGCTGAGTCATATGCATTTCGTCGCCACAGCGCTCGCAGCGCGACGCCTCGTGCAGATGGGTGAAGCGCCTGAACGCGTGGTTCAGACCGGCGCGCCGGGCCTTGATGCGCTTGCGCGCTCGACCATCCCGGACAAAGCCAAATTGCTTCAGCGCACCGGACTGCGCGATGCACCCTACCTGCTCATCACGTATCACTCGGAAACGCTCGGCGATCTGAGCGCGGAGCAGGGCGTCGATCAGCTCTGGCAGGCGGTGGCGGGCAGCGGCTTGCAGCTTCTGGTGACCGCAGCCAATGCCGATACGGACGGCCGGAAGATCAATCGGATGCTGGCCGAGCGCTGCGCCCAGTCGGTCCAGTGCGTCTTCGTCGAATCACTCGGTCACGAGCTTTATTCTGCGGCCATGCGGCATGCCGAAGCGATGGTCGGAAACTCCTCGTCGGGAATCATCGAAGCGGCGCAATTCGAACTGCCTGTCGTGAACATTGGGCGCCGGCAGGAGGGTCGCGAGCGTTCCGCCAATGTCATCGACTGTGCGGCGGATGCTGAGAGCATCCGGCAGGCTTTGCAGCGGGCTTGCTCTGCGGAGTTCCGACGCACACTCACCGATCTGGTGAACGTCTACGGCGACGGGCAGGCGGCGCCGCGCATCCGTCAGGCGATCGAAGCTATCGAAGATCCCAAGACACTTCTGATCAAGCCATTCCGTTTGCTCGACGAATGCTGACCCACGCCGAGATCAATGCGCGCTTCGTCGCGCTGGATCGCGATCAGCGTCTGATGACCGAAACCTTCGATGGCTGGCTGGCGTGGCCCATCGTCAAGGAGCGCTTGTGGCTTGCCTGCCTGCAGGCGGCTTCCGGCGAAGCCGTCCGGCGCCATTCGATAGCTTGCAGGCTGTGGCGAGTTGCGGCTGGGATCGTGGAAATCGTCAAGCATGTTGCAGTCCCGCAGCGCGGGCAGCAGGGGCTGCTCTACGAGCCGCGGCGGACAATCCTTCCCGACGGGCGTGTCATACACCCGCATCTCGGCAGCCGGCCTTACGACGGGCAGCCGTCATTTCGATGCGTCTACGGGCCCGAGGGCGGTGTGGGGGATCGGCAGGCGGTGCCGGATCACGAGGTCGGAGCCGTGCTGGCGCTGCTGGCTGGCCTTGTTCGGCGAACGACGTCGATACGCCAGGTTGCGAAACGCCTTCGCGATGCCGTGGCCGATGCGTGTCCCGAATTGCCAAGACAGGCGCTGGGCACCATCATCGCCGACCAACTGGCCCGCTTCCGTCTGCGTACGGCTTTGTTCCGTCATCTGCTTCGACGTGCCGGTGTGCGGTCTGTGGTCGTGCTCGATCCAGACAGCAAGGTCGCCGAGGTGGCGGCTGCTCGCTCGCTGAATATCCCGGTCATCGAGGTGCAGCACGGGATGTTCAGTGCGCAGGAGCCCGATTATTCCTGGTCGGCCACACACCGGACGCTGTCCGTTCCGCTTCCGCTCCCTGATCGCATCGTGGTATTCGGGGCGTTGTGGCGGGACGAAATCCTACGAGCGGGATATTGGCGGCCTGACGAAGTGGTGCAGGTGAAAAATCCGTTGATCGAAGCTTATCGTTTGGCCCGCCGGGAGCGGAACAGGTGCACGAAAGATGCCGGCATCAGGGTGCTGTTTGCAAGCCAGGGTTACGTTCGTCCAGCCGCTCTTCCGTTCTGGAAAGAGGTGTTGACCCGGTGCCGAAATCAATCGGATCTCAGGCTTGATCTGCGCATCAAGGTTCATTCGCTGGAAGAGAGCTTTCGCGGCGAGTACGAGGCTTTGGCGCGGCAATTCCCCGGGTCTTGCACGGTTGTACCGCCGTCCGTGGACGCCTTTGAAGAACTGATCCGAGCGGATTTGATGGTCGGCTACACATCGTTGATGATGCTGGAGGCCACCGGCATCGGTGTTCCCGCGATCGGGTTGCGAGGCGGTGCGGCGGCCGAGGGATTTGCCGCGACCTTCGGACTGACCATGGCGGCCACGGGCATCGAGGAATGTGCCTCGCCAAGTTGTTTTCTGAGGCGTCTCCAGGACTGGCGGCAGAACTCGCAGCGCGCCGCAGTGGGTGATGGGCACGTCGTCCGTTCGGTCTACGACCACGACGGGCTGGACCTCGAGACCGCGCTTTCAACCTTCTGACGCCCGCCATGCCAAAAACCGTCCTGCTCGCCTCGCAGCGTCCTTCCGACTATGTGGAGATGAAGCGGTGTGCACTGGCCCTGGCCGCACGGGGCCACACGATCCAATTTATCTATCATCCGATCTACGGAGGCCAGGAACTCGACCTGCCGTTGCTGGAAGATATGCGGGCGCTCGAGCAATCGGGAAAGCTGTCACGCATCCGGGTGGTCGAGGAACGCGTGCGCTCCAAACGGATGAAACCGCCCAAGACGGAGGTAGCGCCGAAGCAACTGGGTTGGTTCAAGCGGCAGGTGGCTCGGCTCCGTCGACCGGTCCTCACTGCGTTGGATCGGGTGCTCGCGATCATTAAACGTCCGATCGCTGCAGCTTATCTTGCCTGGCTTTATCCCCAACGTCTGCGGGAATACGACACGATCCTCAAGGATTTCAGGCCGGACATCATCATACTGCCCGAGGATGTGGTCGGGCTGGTGACACCCCTGCTGATCAAGGCCGGGCATCGCAACGATATTCCGTCATTGATCTTGCCTTACACCATAGCCAACCAACAGGAGGCTTTCCAAAGTCTACGCCATTATCCCAGTCTGGACGGCTGGCGCTGGCATAACCTGTGGGTTGTCTTGTGCCTTCGGAACTGGGTGATGCGACAGGATGGGAGAACCGTTATTCGGCTTCCCGTCGCGCATATCATCGGCCATCTGCTGTCGGGCGCCAGTCCGCCGGATCCCTGGATGATGAACAGCGGCTACGCCAACGCCATCGCGGTCGAGAATCAGTCGATGTACGACTACTATCTCAGCGCTGGTATTCCGGCATCGAAGATGCGCGTGGTCGGAGCGGTATACGACGATACACTCGCGCAATTTCGCCTCAGCAAGCCTGCCGCATTGACCACGCTCCGGAACGAGATTGGAATCGACAACGACAAGCCGCTGCTGTTGATCGGCGGCTGTCCTGATCAGACCGGATCCTGCCCGGGATTCGAATTTGCCGACATGAAAGATTTCGCTGCCAGGCTTGCGGCGGCGATGATCCCACTTGCTGCGGATTATCAGGTCGTCGTGAGGCCGCATCCCAACTATCCGGAGTTGGGCGACATGCTGCGCACTCACGGATTTTTCATCACCGACACCGATACCGCGCGACTGGTGGCGTTGAGCGATGGATATATCGCCTTTGCCTCGGCAACGATCCGCTGGGCCGTGAGTTGCGGAATTCCCACGATCAATTATGACGTATTTCAATATGACTATTCCGACTTCAAGAACACTCGCAGCGTGTGCAACGTGGCAAACTATACTGATTTTCTGCGCGCCCTCGCGTCGTTAAGGCTTGACGGTCCGGAGTTGTCTTCTCTGCGCGCCATGGCGCGCGCGGAGGCGCCGCGCTGGGGCAACCTCGACGGCAATTCCGTCACTCGCATCGAGGCATTGATGGGCGAACTGTGCGCCGTCAAACCAGTTCGGCGCACCGCCGTGTGATCTCCTGCAACAGAATCCCAGAACAATGAAACCGATCAAAATTGCCTTTGTGGGCGCCGGATCCATGGCGCGCGAGCATCTGCGTGCCTTTTCGGGTCTGCCGGGCGTGGAATTGGTGGGCATTCACAGCCGTACCCGAGCGCGAGCAGAGGCGCTCGCCGCCGATTTCCAACTTCCAGTGGTGAGCGATTCGGTTGCCGACCTGCACGCCCGCACCGGAGCGCAGCTCGTGGTCGTCACTGTTCCCGAGCTGGCGGCAAATCCTGTCGCCAAGGCGTGCTTCGGCTGCGATTGGGCGGTGCTGCTGGAAAAACCCGCAGGCTACGATCTCGCCGATGCCGAGCAGATCGCAGCCGCCGCGGCCGGACGGACGCAGCCGGTCATGGTGGGATTCAACCGGCGCTTCTACGCCAGCACCATGGCGGTGCGGTCCGATCTCGACACCCGTCAAGAGCGCCGATTTGTGCACATCCAGGACCAGCAGAGCTTTGCCGAGGCGCGCCGCTACAACCACCCGGAGGCGGTGGTGCGCAAGTTCATGTACGCCAATTCCATCCACGTCATCGATCTGATCATGACGCTCTGCCGCGGCGAGCCCGTTCGCGTCGTGCCGGTCATGCCCTGGCGCGGCGGCGAGACCGAGGTTGTCCTGGTGCATATCGAGTTCGACAGCGGTGATGCCGCCCTCTACGAGGGGCTCTGGCAGGGGCCCGGTCCGTGGGCGTGCAGCGTTTCCACGCCAAGCCGGCGCTGGGTCATGCAACCGCTGGAGCGCGCCATCTTTCAGAATGCCGGTGAGCGCAAGCAGAACCCGCTCGATCCGGATACGATTGACAGCGAATTCAAGCCGGGGTTCCGTCGGCAGGCGCAGGCGGTACTGGCGCGCGTCCGTGGAGAGGCGAGCCCAGTGGTGGTCCTCGATGAGAGCCTGCGTACGATGCGGCTGATCAATCGCATGTTCGGCGAATGAGCCAGCCGGATGCTCTTGTCGAGATCGCACGCGAGCAAGCCGGCGACGTGGGAATCCTGACGGGCTTTGGGCGCCCATTCGGCATCGCGGCCGATACGGCTGGCCGTCTCTACGTCGCCGATATGGATCTGCATGCGGTTGCCCGCTTCGATCGAACGCTGGACTCAGTGCAATGGCACACCGGCGACCCCGGGGGGTGGTCCGCGCCACAGCGCGTTGCGCACGGCCGGCGAGCGGCGGCGACGCGACGAATGCCCGGTGGTTTCGACGGACCGCACTCGGTGAGTATCGGAGACGATGGAACAACTTGGGTTGTGACGTACTACCGGCCGGGCGTACACCGGCTGGACGCCGATGGCGCCGTCGCGGATGTCATCACGACCATTGGCGATCAGCCGCTGGCCGGTCCGGCTACCGCTCGCCTTGATCGCACCGGCCGCCTCTGGCTCACCGAATACGCCCATCATAGCGTTGCTGTGTTCGATGCGGCCGGCTGCCACGTGGGCAGTCTTGGCGGTGGTTCGATCACTGGATTGGTGCGGCAGGTGGCCCACGCTTCGGGCCAGGGCCCCGGTGCGTTCGATCGGCCACACATGGCGACCGAGTTGGCCGACGGGACAATCGTGGTGGCGGACACCTGGAACCACCGGCTGCAGCGGTTTGCCGAATCCGGACGTTGGCTCGGTTGGCTTGGCGACGGCGCAGATGGCTGGCGTGACGATGCTCGTCCCGTGACGCCAGGCGTCGCTCCCGCGGCATTTCATGGGCCGGTAGCGGTCGGATGCCGCGCCGATGGCAGGTTCATCGTGACGGACTGGGGCAACAACCGGCTGCAATGGTTCGATCCTAAGGGGCGGCTGCTGGCGATAGAGGATGGACACGGCCTTGACCGGCCCTACGATGCGCAACCTCTCGCGCGCGGTCTGGTCATCGCCGACTCGCATAACGGGCGCGTTCTCATCAGCGGCATTGATGCATGACACCTCTGGTCATTTTCGGCGCATCGGGACACGCGCGCGTCATCGCAGACGCTGCACACGCGAGCGGCCGGTTCAATGTGATCGGCATGATCGACAATGCCTTTGCGCCCGGAACACCAGTGGCGCGGACGCAGGTGCTGGGTGGCGACGAGATACTGACGCAGTTGGTCGCAGGCCATGAAGGGCTGCACGGTGTGATCGGTGTCGGCGACAATCGATTGCGTCGTGCGATCGCGATCTCGGCACGTGAGCGCGTGGCAGGTTTTCCATTCGCGGCCGTGATTCATCCGAGTGCCGTTGTCGCGTCCGACGTTACGATTGGCGAAGGTACGTTCGTGGCCGCTGGCGTCACGATCAATTGCGGCGCGCGCATCGGCAGCCACGTGGTCGTCAACACCGCTGCATCGGTCGATCATGACTGCGTGGTCGAAGAGTTTGCCTTCCTGGCGCCGCGGGTGGCGCTTGCCGGAAACGTCAAGATCGGGCGCGACGCTTTCCTCGGCATCGCGGCGTGCGCAATTCCTGGCGTCGCGATCGGTGCCGGCGCCGTGGTGGGTGCCGGTGCGGCTGTCATCGAAGACGTGGCCCCAAATGCCGTCGTCGTCGGAGTGCCCGCCCGTCAGTCCGGCTGGCGCAAAGCGTGAGCTGAAGACAGCGGATATGTGTGGCATCGCCGCCCTTGTTGACATCACGGGCACCGGTTCGCCGTCCCTGAGCCAGGAAATCCGCGCGATGTGCGGTCTCGTTCGTCATCGCGGTCCAGATGGGGAAGGTTATACGCTATTCGCAGATCAGGACCTGTGGCACGTCAACGGTCCGGACACTCCGCTGAAGCATCACGTTTCGAACGTCGATGAGCGCAGGCCGGCTCGTGTTGCAATGGGCCATCGCCGCCTCGCGATCGTGGACCTCTCGGTCGCGGGACACCAGCCGATGAGCGACGCAGCTCAGCGCTTCTGGATCACCTACAACGGCGAGATCTACAACTACATCGAGCTGCGAGCCGAACTTGAGCAGTGCGGATATCAATTCGTCACCGGCACCGATACGGAAGTGCTGCTGGCGGCCTATAGCGCTTGGGGACCGGCGTGCCTCGCGCGCTTCAACGGCATGTTCGCGTTCGTGCTGTACGACCGCCTGAAGCGATGCGTGTTTGCGGCGCGCGACAGGTATGGCGTGAAACCGCTGTATATGTGGCGTTCCCCCGGCGGCAGGCTCGCCTTTGCCTCCGAAATCAAGCAGTTCACCGCGCTGCCCGGCTGGCGCGCGCAGCTGGATGGGCAGGCGAGTTATGATTACCTGGTCTTCGGGCTGACCGACCACGCCGGTCGTTCGATGTTCCGTGATGTCCTGCAGTTGCCGGCCGGCGGCTGCGTCGAACTACCGCTCGATGATATCCCGGCAACGGTTCTGCCGCGCCGCTGGTACCACCTGCCGGTGGACAAAACCATCGACGGCGATGCAGCGGATATGTGCGAGCAATGGCGCGCGCTTTTCCTCGACGCTGTCCGCTTGCGGCTGCGCTCAGATGCTCCAGTCGGAACTGCTCTGTCCGGCGGACTGGATTCATCGTCGATCGTGTGTGCCGTTCGCCAGCTGCGAGATTCGACCGGCAATGTGACGCAGAACGCATTCTCGGCGCGGGTGCGCGACGCGGCGTTGGATGAGGGCCGCTTCATGGAAGCGGTAGTGGCGCAAACGGGCGTCCGTCATCACTGCGTGTGGCCCGAACCGGATGATCTGTTTGCGCGTCTGGCTCAGATCACTTGGCATATGGATGAGCCGTTCGGCTCGACCAGCGTATTCGCCGAGTGGCGCGTTTTTGAAACTGTGGCGCAGACGAACGTCAAGGTGACGCTGGATGGGCATGGCGGGGACGAGATTCTGGCCGGCTACAGCGTTTATCCGGGGCCGTTTCTCGGGACCCTGTTGCGTCGTGGCAATATCCTGGCTCTCGTGCGAGAGATGTTGGCGCTCGCCTCCAAAGGCCAGCCGCTGGCCCATTTATGCAAGCTGCTGATCGACGATGTTGCACCCGCGCCATTGCGCGACGCGCTGCGCCGTGCCGCCGGGCGAACGGTGTTGCGCCCGGAGTGGCTTGATTTGCAACGAATTGGAGCCGTGCCACATGATCCTTTCCCCCGGGGCGGTGGAATTGCGGCCCTCTCGCGATCTCAGCTCAGCTCGACCAGCTTGCCCATGCAATTGCGTTGGAACGACCGTAATTCGATGGCCTCGTCCATCGAAAGCCGCGCACCATTCCTCGACGTCCGACTGGTCGAACTGAGCCTGCAGCTCGCTGACCACTTCAAGCTGAGCGGCGGCGTCAGCAAGTGGATCCTGCGCAAGGCGCTGGTGGATATGCTGCCGCGCGTCATCCTCAACCGTACGGACAAGATCGGGTTTGCGACACCGGAATCGATATGGGCGCGCGGTTCTCAATCGGAGAGCTTTCGCGCTGGCGTGCGCCGCGCCATGGACCGCGCCGGCGGGATATTGACCAAGGCCGCCGCGTCAATGGCCGACGACATGTTGGCAGGGCGTCGGCCGTATAACTCGGTCGTGTGGAGAATTATCTCGTTTGGCGCTTGGCTCGATCGCTTCGACGTGGCGACCGACGGATGATAAACATCGTCGACTACGGCGTCGGGAACTGCGGCTCCATCGCCAGCATGCTGTCGTATCTGGGTATCGCCAATCGCATCAGTGGCGACCCGGCCGATATCGCCACGGCGGAGCGGCTGATCCTGCCTGGCGTGGGCGCGTTCGACACGGGCATGCAGAACCTCGAAGACCGCCGCCTGGTAGAGCCGCTGCACCGCGCGGCGTGCGATCGCCAGACGCCGGTTCTTGGCATCTGTCTTGGTATGCAGCTTATGTGCGGAGGCAGCGACGAAGGCCATCGGCCCGGGCTCGGCATCATCGATGCACATTGCGTGCGCTTTGATCCGGCGGTCGCCGCGTCACCGATCAAAGTGCCGCACATGAGCTGGGCCGAACTCGATGTGGTTCGCCCGGGTCGGCTGTTTCCAGGCGACGAACGCCAGCGTTTCTATTTCGTCCATTCCTACCATGTGGTCTGCGCGCAGGCGGACGACGTGGCGGCCCGCGCGCGCCACGGAATTCAATTCACCGCGGCGATCGAGCGAGGCTCTGTCTTCGGCGTTCAATTTCACCCGGAGAAGAGTCATCGTTTTGGAATGCGCCTGCTGCAGACATTTGCGGCTATCTGATGCGAACGCGCGTGATTCCTTGTCTCACCTTGTGGGAGGGTGGGTTGGTGAAGACCACCCGCTTCCGGGATCGTGCGTATATCGGCGACCCGCTCAACGCGATGCGCATCTTCAATGAGAAAGAGGTCGATGAGCTGGTGGTGCTCGACATTTCGGCCTCGGCCCTGGGGAATCGTCCCGATTTTGCGCTGATTGAGGAGATCGCTCGCGAAGCGTTCATGCCGGTCGGCTACGGTGGCGGGATCGGATCGGTCGAGGACGCGGCGCGTATCATCGACATTGGCGTCGAGAAAGTGGTCGTCAACACCGCTGCTCAAGAGCAGCCGCATCTGATATCGGGGCTCGCTCGCCGGTTCGGCAGTCAGTCTGTGGTGGGTTCGATCGACGTCGCCGGGAGGGTGGGCGGTGGTTGGGAGGTTCTGCAGGGACGGGCGCGTCGCGCGAGCGGATTGGATCCCAAGATCGTGGCGCGCCGCATGGCCGACTGCGGGGCGGGGGAGATTCTGCTCGCCTCCGTCGATCGTGACGGCACGCGCGAAGGTTATGACCTGGACCTGATTCGCCACGTGACCCAGGCGGTGGATGTGCCCGTGATTACCGTCGGCGGAGCGGGGCAGATCGACGATTTTGCCCGTGCTGTGGGCGCCGGTGCATCCGCTGTCGCCGCGGGTGCGTTCTTCGTCTATCACGGCCCGCATCGGGCGGTGCTGCTCAGCTATCCTGAGCGCAATGTGCTGGAGGCGGTGCTGCCCTGATCGGGCGGACCTCACACAACATGAGTTCGCGTGCTGGCCGACTACAGTCGAGCGAAACGGAGCGCACCTGTATACGCTGCGTGATGGATACGACGGATCCGGATATCGTATTTGACGATGCCGGTGTGTGCAATCACTGCAGGCGGGCGGACATGTCGCTGCCGCGTATTCGCCTGTCGGACGAAGAATCGCGGCAGCGTCTTACGCGGCTTGCCGCGCGCGTCGGCGCGCAGCGCACCAAAGAAGGCTACGACAGCGTCGTCGGGTTGAGCGGGGGGGTCGACAGTTCTTATGTCGCATTGCTGGCCCATTCGCTTGGGCTGCGGCCGCTCGCAGTCCATCTCGACAACGGGTGGAATTCCGAGGCCGCTGTCAGGAATATCCACAGGATCATCGAGCACTGCAAGTTTGACCTGATCACCGTGGTGATCGAGTGGCGCGAGTTTCGCGACCTGCAACGCGCTTTCATCAAAGCAGGTGTCGTCGACATCGAGATGTTGACGGATCACGCGATCACTGCGTCGATCTACAAGATCGCGCGCGAGCACCACATTTCAACGGTGCTGTCCGGGACCAACGTCGCGACTGAGCATGGCATGCCGCGTTCGTGGGTGTGGAGCAAACGGGATCTCACGAATATTCTGGCGATTCATCGCCGGTTCGGCGAGGTGCCCTTGAAGACCTTTCCTTGCATGGGCCTGGTCGCCGACAGTCGGGCGAGATATTTCGATTTCGAGTTCGTCGAGGTGCTCAATCACGCGAATTATCGCAGCCGCGATGCCATCGAGACCATGCAAAGAGAACTTGGTTGGCGCGATTACGGCGGCAAGCACCACGAGTCGACATTCACAAAGTTTTATCAGGCTTATATCCTGCCGACCAAGTTCAAGATCGACAAACGCAAGGTTCATCTCTCTGCGTTGATCAGAAACCAGGAATTGTCGCGAGAGCAGGCGCTGCAGGAACTCAACAAGCCGCTTTATTCACCTGCAGATTTGCAGCGCGACCGACAGTTTGTTCTGAAGAAGCTCGGATTTTCTGCCGCCGAATTTGACTCACTCATGAAGGCTCCGCCGGTTCCGCATCGGCAGTACCGCTCTGACTACTTGCTTCGCAGGTCGATTGGCCGAGCGATGTCGTTCATCCGACAAACGGGATAGTTGGAAGCGCCTCGAATCCTTGGTCGTCAAACCTGCATAGGGTTGTTGCATGTCGTGACGTTGGAGGCATCGCGCTATAACTTAAGTCCGCTTGTAGACGTCCTCGATGCGGACGATGTCGTCCTCGCCGAGATAGCTGCCGGTCTGCACCTCGATCAATTCCAGCGGAATCTTGCCGCGATTTGCGAGGCGATGGATGCGGCCGATCGGGATGTAGATCGACTCGTTCTCGTGTACGGTCTTGACGTCCTGCTCGATCGTGACCTCGGCGGTGCCGCGCACCACGATCCAATGTTCGGAGCGGTGATGGTGTTTCTGCAATGACAGCGTGCCGCCCGGCTGCACCACGATGCGCTTGACCTGGAAGCGCTCACCCGCGTCGACGGAATCGTAATAGCCCCACGGCCGATGCACGCGGCGATGATCGGTCGCCTCGGGCCGCTTGGCGCTCTTGAGCTTGGCGACGAGTTCGCGGACCTCCTGGGCGCGTGCGCGCGGCATCACCAGCACGGCGTCGGGTGTCGACACCACGACGAGATCATCGGCGCCGAGCACCGCGGTCAGGCGGTCGGCGGAATGGATGACGCAATTGTGCGCGTCCGAGGTGACGACCATGCCGTGGATTGCATTGCCGAGCTTGTCGCGCTGCGCGACGTCGAGGATCGCGTCCCACGAGCCGATGTCCGACCAGCCGAAGCTGCCGGTGACCACCGCGGCGCGGTCGGTCTTCTCCATCACCGCATAGTCGATGGATTTCTGCGGCGCGCTGCCGAAGGCGTCCGGATCGAGCCGCAGAAAGCCCAGATCGGTGACAGCCTTGGTCACCGCGCGCTCGGCGGCGTCGGCCATCGCCGGCTCGAAGCGCTCCAGCTCCTTCATCAGCACGTCGGCGCGGAACAGGAAGTTGCCCGAGTTCCAGAGGTAGCCTTCGGCGACGTAACGGCTCGCTGTCTCGGCATTGGGCTTCTCGACGAAGGCCTCGACCGCGGACACGTCGGTGCCGCCGATCTTGGCGCCGCGGCGGATGTAGCCGTAGCTCGTCTTGGGCGCGTTCGGCGTGATGCCGAAGGTCACAATGCGGCCCTCTTGTGCGGCCTTCAGCCCGATCGCGCAGGTGGCGCGGAATTCATCAACGTCCAGGATGACGTGATCGGCGGCGAGCGCCAGCACCACGGCCTCCGGATCGCGGCTTTTGACCAGCGCGGCCGCGGCGGCCAGCGCCGGGCCGGAATCGCGCCGCATCGGCTCAATCACCACCGTGGCCTCGATGCCCAGATCCTCGGCCTGCCGGCGCGCAAAAAACCGGAAATCGGTGCCGGTGATGACGATTGGCGGCGCGAACAGCTTGTCGTCCGACACCCTTAGCAGTGTTTCCTGATAGGTCGAACGCTCACCAACCAGTGGTAGGAATTGCTTGGGCAGCGCGTCACGCGACACCGGCCACAGCCTGGTACCTGCGCCGCCGGCGAGGAGAACCGGAACAATCTTGCTCATGCGGCGGCACTATTCCAAAAAACATCTACGATAGCCAGACTGTAGCGGCCGGCGTGCGAATCGTTTCCGGCGGATTGAGGACACCGGTTCCAGGCGCATGATCGACCGCATTCTGACCGTTGGCGGTATAACGCTGCTCTCGCGCGTGACCGGCTTCATGCGCGATATCATCCTCGCCGCCGTGCTCGGCGCGGGTCCGATCGCGGATGCCTTCTTCGTGGCGCTGCGGCTGCCGAACCACTTCCGCGCGATCTTTGCCGAAGGTGCGTTCAACGCAGCCTTCATTCCGGCCTATGCCCGCGTGCGGGGCACGAGCGGCGAGGCCGCGGCGCGGGTGTTCGCCGACCGGGTGTTCGTGCTGCTGCTCGCGAGCCAGATCATCCTGCTGGCGGTGGCGCTCCTTTTCACGCCGGCAGTGATCGGACTGCTGGCGCCGGGCTTCGGCAAGGACCCGACGCGCTTCTCGCTCGCGGTCGAGCTGACCCGCATCACCTTTCCGTATCTGCTCCTGGTCAGCATGGTGACGCTCTACGGCGGCATCCTGAATGCGCGCGACCGCTTTGCTGCGGCCGCCGCCGCGCCGATCCTGCTCAACCTGTCGATGATGGCGACGCTGGCGCTCGCGGTGTTCTTTCCGACCGCGGGCCATGCCGCGGCCTGGGGCGTTCTGCTCGCCGGCATCCTGGAGTTCCTGCTGCTCGCGGGTGACGCCGGGCGGCAGGGCGTGCTGCCGCGCTTTGCCTGGCCGAAGCTCGATGGCGAGGTGATGACCTTCCTCAAGCGCTTCGGGCCGGCGACCATCGGCTCGGCCGGCACGCAGATCGCGCTGTTCGCCGATACCATCATCGCGAGTTTCCTCGCGGCCGGCGCGCTGTCGGCGTTGTACTATGCCGACCGGCTGAACCAGCTTCCGATCGGCGTGATCGGCATCGCGGTCGGCACCGTGCTGCTGCCGGAGATGTCGCGGCGGATCGCGGCCGGCGACGAGGACGGCGCCAAGCACGCGCAGAACCGCGCCATCGAATTCGCGCTGGTGCTGTCGGTGCCGTGCCTGGTGGCGTTCGTCATGGTGCCGGACCTGATCATGCGCGGGCTGTTCAACCGCGGTGCCTTCACGGCTGCGGACGCGCAGGCCGCAGGCATGACGCTTGCGGCTTATGCGATCGGGCTGCTTCCTTTCGTGCTGACGCGCAGCGCCTCGACCACGTTCCTGGCGCGCGGCGACACTGCCACGCCGGTAAAGGCGCTGTTCGCCGGCGTGACCGTCAACGTCGCGCTGAAGATCCTGCTGATGGGGCCCTATGCCCAGGTCGGGCTGGCCTTCGGGACCTCGATCGGCGCCTGGATCAATCTTGGCCTGTTGTTCTGGTTTGCTGCCCGGCAGAATCTCATCGTGCTCGATCCGCGGCTGCGACAGTCCTGCGTCAAGCTCGTCATTGCGGCGGTGGTGCTGGCGATTGCGCTGTGGCTCGCCCGATGGGGCGCCGCGCGCGCCATTCCAGAGGGGACAGCGCTGCGCGACGTAATGATGCTTGCGGCCGTCGTTGTCGTCGGCGGGATCGTGTATGGCGTCATGGCGGCCGCGCTGTTCGGCCGGCAATTGCTGGCGGTGTTCCGGCGCAAGGGCGGGCCTCCTGCGCCGCCGCCTCCGACCGAATAGCCGTCAGAGCACCCGCGGCACCGGCAACGGCGTCACCAGGATGCCCTTGTAGCCCTTGGCGCGGAGCTTCGGCGCAAGCTCATCGGCGATGTGCCATGAGAAGATGATCGCGCATTCCGGCTGGTCGGCGAACATCCGGCTCTCTTCGACGACGGGAATGAGCGTTCCCGGCATGCACTTGCCGATCTTCAGCGAGCCCTCGATCTCGCAGACGTAGTCGATGATCGCCTCTTCGAGACCGACGTAGTTCACCAGCGTCGAGGCGCGCGACGGCGCGCTGATGCCCACGATCCGTCCGCCCTTTTCCTTGATGTCGCGAACCAGCGCATGGAGCCGGAGCTTCGACAGCATCACGTCGTTGCGGAAGGCGGCGAGGCGCTTGCGCATGGCGTCACCGCGCGGCTCGGCGTCGAGCATCTGCTGCACGCTCGCCTGGACCGGCCGCGCGCCCTTGCGCGCCGCATAGACGCGGATTGAACCGCCGTGGCTCGGGATATGGCGGGCGTGGAACACCTCGAGGCCGTGCATTTCCAGAAGATGCTTGAGGCTGCCGACCGAGTAGTAGCGCAGGTGCTCGTGATAGACGGTGTCGTATTGCAGCTTGTCGAGCAGGCCGATCAGGTAGTGCGATTCCGAGATGAACACACCGTCGGGCGCAAGCATCTCGATGATGCCGTCGACGATGGCATGCACGTCCTCGATATGAGCGAAGCAGTTCGCCGCGGTGACGACCTTGGCCGGGCCGTGCTTCGCTTTCACCTCGCGCGCCACGTCCTTGCCGAAATAGCGCTGGATGGTCGGGATGCCGCGCTCGTTGGCGATCTTCGACACATCGGTCGGTTCGATGCCGAGGATGCGGTGGCCGCCCTTCTGGAAGTTCGAGATCAGCGTGCCGTCGTTGGAGCCGACATCGATGACAAGATCGTCCTTGCCGAGCCCGAGCATCTTCGATGACTCGGCGTAGAGCTCGGCGAAGTTGTCGCGCAGCACCTTGGTCATGCCGCTGGTGTAGGGATATTCCGGCGGGAAGATGATCACCGGATCGACCGCGAGCCCGAGCTGCACCAGCTCGCACTTGCCGCAATAGAGCAGGCTCGTCGGAAACCAGGGCAGCTGCGTCTGCGGCTGGCCGACCGACACCATCTGGTTGACCGGCGGCATGTAGCCGAGGGACAGAACGGTCTCGAGCTTCTCGTTGCCGCACACCTGGCAGCACTCGACCGGAACACTTCCGCCGGTGCCGGCGGCCCGCGCAATCTTTGTCGGAAACACTGGCGTTTCTCCCTGGACCGGCCGTTGATGCAATGAATCAGGCGTTCGGCGCAAGCCGTTCGTTGGCCCAGTACCATTCGACGGTCGGGCGCAGGCCCTGGTCGAGCGGCACCTGCGGCGCATAGCCGAGCTTGGCGAGCTTGGCGATGTCCGGGCAGCGGCGGTCGGTGCCGCCGGCTGGCGCGGGCAGGAGCTTAAACTCGATCTCGCGGCCGGCAATCGCCGCGATCCGCCGCGCTACGTCGCCGATGGTCACCTCTTCGGTGGTGCCGACGTGATAGATGCCGAGATGCTCGCCCTTGTCGCGCATCACCAGGACGCCGCGCACCAGATCGTCGACGTGGCAGAAGCTTCGCGTCTGCCGGCCGTCGCCCTGGATCTCGAACGGCACCTTGCCGTTCGGATGCTGCGTCGCGGCCTTCTTCACCCGCAGCGCGAATTGCGGCACCACGTGCTCGAAGCCCATGTCGGGGCCGTAGACATTGTGCGGCCGGAAGATCAGCACGCGGTCGAACAGCTTGCGGCCGTAGTTGATCGCCATCAGCTCGCTGATGATCTTGCCGCCGCCATACGAGTAGCGCGGATTGGTCGGGTCCGGCACCAGCAGCGGCACGCGCTCGTCGGTCGGCACCGCCGGCGGCGTCTGATAGACCTCGGAGCTTGACGCCAGGATCAGGTTGCGGACGCCAGTCGCGCGGCAGGCATCGATCACATTGATCATGCCTTTGACGCCGACGTCGAGCACCAACTCTGGCGCGCTGTAGAAGAACTCAGTGCCATTGACGAAGGCGAGATGGTGCACCTCGTCTATGCCGCGCACCGCGTTGTCGACGGTCGCGGCGTTGCGGATGTCGCCGCCGATGAACTCGATGTCGTTCTTGACCGTTTCGAGCCGGCGCGGCGCGCCGCGCGAATTGTCGTCGAGCACGCGCACGGTGTGGCCGGCCTTGACTAGCGCGATCACCAGCGCCGAGCCGATGAAACCCGAGCCGCCGGTCACCAGAATGCGGCTCATCGTCTGACCTCCGACTCGGCGTCGAGCCACGCGCCGCGCTCGTGCGAGCGGCGGACGGCTTCGAGCAATTCCTGAACACGATAGCCTTCGGCGAAGCCCGGCGAGACTTGGCGCTTCTGCTCGATCGCGTCGATGAAGCGGCTCGCAAGGCGAGCCACCGGCGCAATGCGTCCGTCGGCGGGAAACTGGTGGTCCAGCGGATCGTCGTCGAGCGCGACCGGCGCAAGCGCGGCATTCGGCCGCCGCGCGAGCTGCAGCGTGAAGCCGCGCATGTAGTCCGTGGTCGGATTGGCCAGCACCAGCGCGCCGTCGTCGCCGTAGAATTCCAGGCGATGCCCGCTGCCGGCGAAGCAGGCGCAGCTCATCGAAAGGCTCCCGGCCGCGCCGGACGCAAAGGCTATGTTCAGCGCCGCATTGGTCTCGAAGGCCGGATCGTCCGGCAGGGCCGACAGCCGCGCCGACAGCCCTGCAACCGGCCCGCCGAACCATTCGAGATAGTGCAGCGAGTGGCTGACGAAGTTGCCGAGCGCGCCGCCGCCGTCGCCCGCGCTGGTCTTCCAGTTCTTCAGGCGCAGCCGCGTCGAAGCGTTCTCGACGTGCCAGGTGACCGCGAGGTTTCGCAGCCGGCCGATGGCGCCGCCGTCGATCAGCGTTTTCGCTCTGCGGAACGCCATCACCTCGGTGAAATTGAAATCCATCGCGTTGGCGAGCCCGCCGGTCTCGCGCAGCATGGCGGCAGCGCCTTCCAGGTCGGCCGCCATGGGCTTCTCGACGAAAACCGCCTTGCCGCTCTTGAGCGCTGCGACCGCGATGGCGGGCTGCAGCCGCGGCGGCACCGCGATCGCGACCGCATCGATATCGCTGCGCTCGATCATCTGCGCCCACTCGCCATAGGCGTCAGGGATGTCCGACTGGCGCGCCAACTCGGCCGTCTGTGCCGCGTCCGATCCCGCCAGCGCCACAACCCGGCAGCGCGAATCCGCGCGGAACGCGGGAAGTTGCACCGCGCGCCCGTAGTTGCTGCCGACAATCCCAAGACGGATCAAGAACGCTCCCTGCGGCCGGCCCGGCCAACCTGTCCGGAAAATCCTGTCCGGCAAAGCGCGCGCAATCTGTGCGGAGGAGCCGCGCCGGTCAAGGGACCGCGTCGACAACACCCCGTTGCGGCGATACCGTCCGCATCGGTTTTTCAAGGTGCTTTGATTTGCCTTCCCCCGACAGCGGCCTGACTTCAAGCGCGGCGCTTCGCGTCGCCGTGCTGATGCTCGTGGTCCTGGCGCTGCAGCTGCCGATCAACGATCTGCCCCGCTACGGCGTGCTGCTGATCGGCTCGATCGCGATCTTCTGCAGCGCAGTCCGGCTGGCTCCCGCCCGCTGGTTCGCGGCCTTTGCGGTCCTTGCCGTCTCGTCCGCCTTGCTCTGGCTGTGGCCCGCGCCGCGTATCGAGGAGGGGCACAACGTCTTCATCGCCGATGCCGGCCGCGCCGGTACGCTCGAGCGCGGCCTGCCAGCCGAGGCGTTCCGTCTGATGCTGGCCGAGTTCGACGCAAAGAACCCGCGCGAGAAGCGCTGCGCGGCGGAGACGTCCGGCTGCTGGCGCGGCGAGGCTCCGGCGCGGACCTACGCTTTCTCGGCGGATGCGATCTATGGCGGCGCGGAGCTCTCGCGCCGCGTCACCCGGATCGATTTCTCCGATCCGGTCTGGCAGCGGCTCGGCTTCATCAACGAAGGCTATAACTGGTACGGCGCGAGCGACCTGCAGCGCAACAAGCGCGAGCCGCGATGGAAGCTGCTGCACCCGTGGGCGCTGACCATGCCGTATTTCGTGGCGGTGCGCTTTCCGGCCGACTTCGCCGGCAGCCGGCTGTGCTGGCGCGGGCTGCTGCTCTGGGAGACCGACGCGGGCCGCTTCAAGCCGCTGCGCAGCGCCGAGTTGGACTGCCGCGCGATCCAAGCTGCCGATGCCGGAAAAATGATCTTCGGTGTCGGAATTGCCGCGCCGCTGGAAATGCATCTGAAGCCGACGCTGGCGATCCGGCTGCACCGGGCGTTCGATTTCGGGCTGGCGATGCTCGCAGCGGTTGCCATCCTGGTGTTGCTGGTTCGCACGCGCACGGCAGCAATGGGACTACCGCTGACGCTCGTTGGTCTTGCGCTGTTGATCATCGTGCCAGTGGATGCAAGCTTCATCGGCGGCTGGCGCCCGTTTGATGGGGGCGACGACGGACTTTTCTACGAAAGCGTCGGCCGCAAGATCGTGCAGCATGCACTCGCCGGCGATTTCCGTCAGGCGTTGGAGGGCGGCGAAGCTGTCTACTATTACGGCGGGCCGGGCCTGCGCTATCTGCGCGCACTGGAGCGTTTCCTGTTCGGGGACACGTCGCTGGGCTACCTGTCGCTGATGCTGGTGTTGCCGCTTCTGGTGTTTGCCGCCTTCAAGCGGTTCTTCACGCCGCGCGCCGCGCTCGGACTGACGCTGGTCTTCATCGCGGTGCCGGTCGGCATGCTGTTCGGCTCGACCTACATTCACTACGTCAAATGGGCGGCGCGGGGCTTTGCCGACCCGGCTGCGGCGATGTTGTTCATCGCGGCGCTGGTCGTGCTCATCGGTCGCAGCAGCAATGGACCCGATAGCCGGTTCAGTTCGGCGCTCGGGGCAGGGTTCCTGTTCGCGCTGGCGCTCTGGGTGCGGCCCAATCTGGCGCCGGCCGCCGGCATCCTGCTCGGTGGCGCGGGCCTTGCGGCGCTGTGGCAATGGCAGATCGCGCGCGTGACAGGCCTCTGTATCGGCTTCCTGCCGGTGCTCGGCATGGCGTTGCACAACTGGGTGTTCGGCCACGTGTTCGTGCTGTTCAGCTCCAACGCGACCATCGCCGAGGCGGTGCCGATGCCGCCCTCGGCCTATGTGGCGGCGATCGGCGAGCTGCTCCGGCTCGATCTCACAGGCACGCATGTCAGGATGTGGCTCCTGCAGTGGGCGCGCTGGCTCGCCGGCCCGTCGGAATCCTTCCTGATGATTCCGCTCAATGCCGCCGCCATCGTGGCGCTGGTCTGTGTCGCTGCGCGCCGCGCGTTCGATCCATGGCTGCGGCTGATCGCAGCCGCAGCGCTCGTGCAGCACACGGTCGCGTGGTTCTATCTGTCATCCGACCGCTACTACTATCTGGTCTGGTTTCTCACGCTGCTGGTCTGCGTGGTGTGGATGCGTGACGAGGGGCTCGGCCTGTTGCAGCGGCGCCTGCCGGGTGTGGCGGAGTGGCTGGAGCGTCATCCGGCGCGTGCGCCGCTCGAGCGGCTGCTCGACTGGTTCGTGAGACGCACCGGCGTGGGTAGGCCAGCGTCTAATTAGATCTCTTCCCACCAGAATTGAGGCACGCCCGTGCAACAGGCACACTGTCACACGCGGGCTTGACCCGCGTGTCCATGACCTGCTTCGACAGCGGAAGTCCTACGTAAGACTGCCTTCAACCACGCCCGCTCATGGATCGCCGGGTCAAGCCCGGCGATGACACCGCCGATGTGGCCCGTGATGCGAGCTAGCCGGGAATTGCTCTCTAGCTGGGAACTGCACTAGGGAATTACACCGGCAGTTTCAAAAAGCCCTTCAGCTCGGCCATCATCAGCGTGCCGAGATGCAATTGCTGCACGAACTCGTCAGCCTTGATCATCGCCACCAGTTCGGCCGGCGTTTTCAGCGCGACCGTGAGGCCGGGCTCCGCCTTGAAGTCGGCGATCTGCTCGCCGGTTTCGATGAAGAACGAATGCACGCGGTTGCTTAAGCGCCCGGTGCAGGGCGAGGCCGGTGCGCCGAGCGAATGGGTTGCGCGGGCCGGGTAGCCGGTCTCTTCCAGAAGCTCGCGCGCAGCCGCTGCGGCGGCGTCCTCGCCTTCCTCAAGAAGACCCGCCGGCAATTCCCAGGTGAAGCCTTCCATCGCGGGGCGATACTGCCGCACCAGCGGTATGCGGCCGTTGGGCGTGCGAGCCAGGATCGCGAGATAATCGCGCTGTCCGACCGCGTGATAGACCTCGGGCTTGGCGCCCGGTCCGAACTCCACTTCGCGCGCGATCACATCCATCCACGGCGAGATGGTGGTGACCTTACGGGCTTTGATTTTCGGCCATTCCTCGGACACGGGATCAGCATACGCCGTGGGTCTGCGGCTTGCGAGCGACGCTTTCCGGCGGACGCCGCAGGAAGGTCGTGGCGAAGGCGTAGCCGTACCATCGCAGATAGGCCGGCAGCCATTTCAGCACGCGGAAGCGGCTGGTGCCGTGCTTGCGCTCGAACCACAGCGCCGGCACCTCGCCGATGCGCCAGCCAAGCCGGTGCGCTTTCACCAGAAGCTCGATGCTGTAGGTGAAGCCCTGGTCCGATTCCACCTGCAGATTCTCGATCACCCGGCGCGAGAACAGCCGGAATCCTGAGGTCGGATCGTGCACGGGCAGTCGCGCGAAATGATGCAGCGTGAAGGCGGCGCTCCGCACCAGCGTATCCTTCAGCAACGGACAGCCCTGCATGGTGCCGCCTTCGATGAAACGGCTGGCGCAGACCACGTCGCAGCCTTGCCGCGCCAACTCCACCATCCTGTCGAGAATGCCGGGATTGAAATCGTCGTCGGCCGGATAGACCACCACCAGCGGGGCGGTGCTGGCCGCAAAGCCCGCCATGATCGCGGCATGGGCGCCGCGCGACGGGTTGCGCACGAACTCGACCGGCAGGCCTTGATGTGCGTCGGGATTGGCGCGGACCGCGGGCAGGGTGTCGTCGTCCGGCCGGTCGTAGCATATCAGCACGCGTGACGGAGTCCTGACGTTCTGGGCCAGGCCGCGCAGCACCGCGACGATGTTCTCGCCTTCGTTATAGACCGGAATGACGATGTCGAGTTGCGATGGCATCGCGTCGCAAACAAGCTTCACGAGATAACGTTGGCGCGGCCGCGCAACAGCCCCCAGACGTCGACAACCGGCTTGCCTTTGAGGTCCACGTCCTTGTAGCAGCGGTGCGGCGTGCACACGATCAGGATGTCGCTGCGCTCGATCACCTCGTCGAGCGGCAGCAGGTCCGGATCGGTCGTCACCAGCGGATCGCTGGTCAGCACCGTGCGGGCATAGCCCGCGATCGCGTTCTTGAGCTTGTAGCTGAGTGACGCGCGGGCGTCGTCGCTCTCCGCCTTGAAGGCCATTCCGAGCAGGCCGACCGTCATGTTGGAGAGATCGTAATCGCGGCGAAGATCCGCGATGATGTGCAGCGGCAGGCCCTCGTTGACCATAATGGCCGCGTTGCCGAGCGCGAATTCGTTTCGCGCAAAGGCCAGAAGCTGCATCGTGTCCTTGACCAGGCACGGTCCCGCCGCGAAGCCCGGCGTCGGAATGCCCTTGGCCCGCGGATAGTTGTGCTTCATGCCTTCGAGGATGCGCGCGTAGTCGAGGCCTGCCGATTTGGCGATCAGGTAGAACTGATTGGTGATGGCGAATTCCATATAGCGATAGGCGTTGTTGAAGAGCTTGGCGAACTCGGCCTCCATTGGCTGGAGCGCCACGATCTCCGGCGCGATCAGATCGAACAGAGCGCGCGCCTCCTGCTCGGCTTCGGGCGACAGTCCGCTGACGATCTGCGGCATGCGCCGCAGCTCTTCGATGCCGTAACCCTGCACGATCCGCTCGGGGCAGAACGCAACCTTGAGATCGCGGCCCTGCCGCTTGATGTGGCCGTCGATCCAGTCGGTGGTGCCGGGAAACAGCGTCGAGCGCAGGATCAGCAATTGGCCGTCGCGCATATGCGGCAGCAGCGGATCGATGCAATCCTGGATCACGCGGCGCACCGGATTGAGAAATTCGTCGACCGGCGTGCCGATGGTGACGATCACCGGGCCCTTGGTCGAAATCTCGCCGGGCGAACTCGTGAAGAACAGCCGGCCTTCGGCCAGCGCCTTGTGCAGGAGCTCGTCGGCGCCGTGCTCGATGAACGGCATGCGCCCCGCGCGCAGGGTGTCGAGGCAGGTGGTGTTGAGGTCGTTGATGTTGACCGTGAGCCCCTTGGCCGCAAACGACAGCACCAGCGGCACGCCGACATGGCCTGCGCCGCCTACGACGGTCAGGTCCGCGGTCTGGGCTGTCACGGCGCGCACGGAGGCGGGACGTTCAGCGATATTCAAGGCTTCCCCCCGGAAGTCAGTACAAATGAACGAAACGGACGCATGAAGCCCGGCAAGAACAACATGCCGTCGATGGCATTATAGAGCGGCAGCAGCCAGCGTACACGGCCTGAAGCCACGTAGCGGTAGCGAAGGTTCGACAGATAGTCGGTTTCCACCGTGAAACCCGCGGCCCGGAAGGTCGCCGCTGCCTCTTTGGCCAGCACCGGTCGCTCGTTCTCGGTCACCCCGACAGAGCTGTAGAGCGGCGAGGCGCGGTCCCGGTAGAGCCACATGAACGGGTTCATGCGGTTGGGGTCGAAGGCCACGAACCGGCCGCCCGGCCGCAGCACCCGGTAGACCTCGGCGGCGCAGCGGGAGGGGTCCGGGAAATGGTGGACGATGCCGGCCAGCAGCACCCCGTCGAAGCTGCCGTCTGGGAAGGGCAGGCGCTCGACGTCGCCCTCCAGGAACTCGATGCCGGGGTATTTCCGCCGGCCGAGCTCGACCAGCTTGGGGCTGATATCGAGGCCCACAGGGACGCAGCCGTGCCGGCGGAGGAGGTCGGAAAACACCCCCGAGCCGCAGCCCAGGTCGGCCACCCGGTCGCCGGGCTTGAACCGGCCCAGCCCGACCGCGGTCCGGATCAGGAGCGCGCTGCTTTCGGGCGCGAACACGTCATAGGAATCGGCCGCGGCATGGCCGTCGAAAAACGCGATTTCCTTCCGCTTGTCCTGGAGCCGGCTTCCGGGGCTCCGGGAGGCCTCTGCCTGTGCGGTTTCCTGCTGGGACATGATGTTTATCGAGCTGCTGCCACAATCGGACCCTCGGCCCCGGCAAAATGTCCTCAACCTTAAAATACACCCAGGGTGGGATGGTTTCGGCACCACCATACCTTGAACGGCTGTGTCCGAAGAGCCAGTTGTTAAGCGCAATTGGGGGAGGGTCGGGATTGCCGCATTGCAACATGACCGATTTGCTGGCAGCACTGCCCGTATGACACATCTTCGACGCCTGCCGCGGAGCGCCGCAGCGCTTTCGCTCGTGCTGGCGCTGGCCGCCTGCGGCCAGGGCCAGCAGGCTTCCAATGGACCGCCGCCACCCACCGTGACGGTGGCGAAGCCGACCGTGCGCGCAGTGACCGATCAGGACGAGTATGTCGGGCGCTTCGTCGCCATCGACTCCGTGGAAATCCGCGCCCGGGTCTCGGGCTATCTCGACAAGATCCACTTCCGCGACGGCCAGATGGTCAAGCAGGGCGACCTGCTGTTCACCATCGACAAGCGGCCGTTCGAGAACACGCTGGCGCAGGCGCGCGCCAATTTGGCCCAGGCCAAGGCCAATCTGGCCTTCGCCGAATCCGACCTCGATCGCGGCAAGCAGCTGGTGCGCGAGCGCACCATCTCGGAGCAGGTGTTCCAGCAGCGCACGCAGGCGTTCGGCAGCGCCCAGGCGTCGGTCGCCGCCAACGAGGCGGCCGTCAAGCAGGCCGAGCTCGATCTGGATTTCACCGAGTTTCGCGCGCCGGTCGCGGGCCGCATCGGCGACCGCCGCGTGTCGCCCGGCAACCTGGTGACCGGCGGCACGACCGGGACCACGACCATGCTCGGCACCATCGTGTCGATGGATCCGATCCGTTTCGAGTTCTCGATGGATGAGGCGTCGTATCTGCGTTACGAGCGCTTCGCCCAGACCGGCAAGGAAGTCACCGGCCGCGAGCACGGCGTCACGGTGGGGCTGAAGCTCATCGACGACAAGAATTTCGAGCGCCGCGGCACTATGGACTTCGTCGACAACGCCATCGACCGCTCGTCCGGCACGATCCGCGGCCGCGCCGTGTTCTCCAATCCGGACGGCTTGCTGACGCCCGGCATGTTCGGCCGCGTCCGCGTGCCGGGCTCGCCGACCTACAACGCGCTGCTGCTGCCGGACGCCGCGATCGGCACCGAGCAGATCAAGAAGTATGTGCTGGTGGTCGGCGCCGACAACAAAGCTGTGATGAAATACGTCACGCTCGGCCAGCTCACCGACGACAATCTCCGCGTCATCAAGGACGGCATCGACGCGGGCGACCGCGTCGTGGTCAACGGCCTGATGCGCGCGAGGCCGGGCCAGACCGTCAAGCCGGAGGAGAAGGGCGCTTCGCCGTCCGCCGCCGCGGCCGCGCCCAGCACCCAGGCCAAGAACTAAAGGACGGCGCACCCATGCGCATGTCGCATTTCTTCATCGACCGTCCGATCTTTGCGTCGGTGCTCTCGATCGTGTTCGTGATCCTGGGCGCGGTGGCGTTCACGCGCCTGCCGGTCGCGCAATATCCCGAGATCGCGCCGCCGGTCATCAACGTGTCCGGCCAGTTCCCCGGCGCCAATGCCGACGTGGTCGCCTCGACCGTGGTCGCTCCGATCGAGGAGCAGATCAACGGCGTCGAGAACATGATTTATATGTCGTCGAACTCGAATGGCGACGGCCGCTTCTCGATCGGCGTCAGCTTCGACATCGGCACCAATCTCGACATCGCGCAGGTGCAGGTGCAGAACCGCGTCGCGGTGGCGCTGCCGCGGCTGCCGGCCGACGTGCGCAACATCGGCGTGACGGTCGCGAAGGCCTCGACCGACCTGATGATGATCGTGCATGTCTATTCGCCGGACCGCTCGCGCGACGATCTCTTCATCTCCAATTACGCGATCCTGGAGATCAAGGACGCGCTGGCCCGCGTCGACGGCGTCGGCTCGATCACGCCGTTCGGCAGCCGCGATTACGCCATGCGGGTCTGGCTCGACCCGGCGCGGCTGCAGTCGCTGAACATGACGGCGAACGACGTCACCCAGGCGCTGCAGGGCCAGAACATCCAGGTCGCCTCGGGCATCCTCAACCAGCCGCCGGTCGACAAGGCCGGTGCGTTCCAGATCTCGGTGCAGACGCTCGGCCGTCTCGCCGATCCGGACCAGTTCGGCGATGTGGTGGTGAAGCAGTCCGGCAGCGCGGTGGTGCGTCTGAAGGACGTGGCCCGCGCCGAGCTTGCCGGCCAGGACTATTCGTCGAACTCCTATCTGAACGTCACTCCGGCGGTCGCCATCGCGCTGTTCCAGCGGCCGGGCTCCAACGCGCTCGCCACCGCGCAGGCGGTGCGCGAGACCATGAAGGAGATTTCCAAGAAATTCCCGCCGGGCGTCACCTACGACATCATCTACGACCCGACCCAGTTCATTCAGCAGTCGGTCGACGCCGTGATGGAGACGATCCTCGAGGCGATTTTCCTCGTCGTCATCGTGGTCGTGCTGTTCCTGCAGACCTGGCGCGCCGCGATCATTCCGCTGGTCGCGATTCCGGTGTCGCTGGTCGGCACCTTCTTCCTGATGGCGATGTTCGGCTTCTCGCTCAACAACCTGTCGCTGTTCGGACTGGTGCTGGCGGTCGGCATCGTGGTCGACGACGCCATCGTCGTGGTCGAGAACGTCGAGCGCAACATCGCGCTGGGCTTGAGCCCGCGTGATGCCGCGAGACGCAGCATGGATGAGGTCGGCGGTGCGCTGGTCGCCATTGCGCTGGTGCTGTGCGCAGTGTTCATCCCGTCGGCCTTCATCACCGGCATCTCCGGGCAATTCTACAAGCAGTTCGCACTGACCATCGCGGGCGCGACCGTGATCTCGCTGATTGTTTCGCTGACGCTCTCGCCGGCACTGTGCGCGCTGCTGCTCAAGTCGCATGAGGAGCGCGGCGTCGAGCGCTGGTGGGAGAAGCCGCTGCATCGCTTCTTCGGCGTCTTCAACACGGGCTTCGACAAGCTTGCAACCGGCTACGGCTGGTTGTCCGCGCGGGTTGTCCGCTTCGCCGTCCTCATGCTCGTGGTCTATGCCGGCGTCATCGTGTTCGGCCTCTGGGAGTTCGCCAAGACGCCGCGCGGCTTCATTCCGGCGCTCGACCGCGGTTATATGATCGTGGTGGCAAACCTGCCGCCGGGTGCCTCGCTCCAGCGCACCGACGAGGTGCAGCGCCGGATCGTCGAGAAGGCGATGAAAGTGCCGGGCGTGATCGGCGCCGTGAACATCGTCGGCTTCTCGGGGGCGACCTTCACCAATTCACCGAACGCCGGCGCAGCCTTCCTGGTGCTGGATTCGTTCGAGAAGCGCGCGAAAGACCCGAACCAGTCGGCGGCGGGCCTGCAGCGCGCGCTGTTTGCCGCCTTCGCCGACATCCAGGAGGCCGGCATCTTCGTGGTCCAGCCGCCGCCCGTGCCGGGCATCGGCAATGCCGGCGGCTTCCGCATGATGGTCGAGGACCGCGGTGGTCGCGGCGCGGCGGCCTTGCAGGCCGCGGTCTATGCCATGATGGGGCGCGCCGCGCAGACCCAGGGCCTGGTGCAGGTGTTCTCGATCTTCGAGACCTCGACGCCGCAGCTTTATCTCGACATCGACCGCACCAAAGCGCAGATGCTCGGAATCAACGTCAACGACGTGTTCAGCGCGCTGCAGATCTATCTCGGCTCGTCCTACGTCAACGACTTCAACCTGTTCGGCCGCACCTTCCGCGTCGTCGCCCAGGCCAAGGCCGACGAGCGGATGGACACCAAGGACGTGCTCGCTATCCGGGTGCGCAATTCGAGCGGCGACACCGTGCCGCTCGGCTCGTTCACCACCGTGCGCGACGTCTCCGGGCCGTATCGCGTGCCGCGCTACAACCTTTATCCGGCAGCCGAGCTCGACGGCGCGGCAGCGCCTGGCTACAGCCAGGGCCAGGCCATGGCGATCATGCAGAAGCTCGCGGCCGAGACGCTGCCGGACGGATTTGCCTATGAATGGACCACGCTGGCGTACCAGCAGCTTCGCGCCGGCAACACTGCGGTGTTCGCCTTCGTGCTTGCGGTGGTGTTCGTGTTCCTGGTGCTCGCCGCGCAATTCGAGAGCCTGACGCTGCCGCTTGCCGTGATCCTGATCGTGCCGATGTGCCTGATCGCCTCGATCGTCGGCGTGGTGCTCCGCGGGCAGGACAACAACATCCTCACGCAGGTGGGCTTCATCGTGCTGATCGGCCTTGCGGCCAAGAACGCCATCCTGATCGTCGAGTTCGCCAAGCAGCTCGAGGATCAGGGCCGCGACCGCTTCGCTGCCGCCGTCGAGGCCGCGCGGCTGCGGCTGCGTCCCATCCTGATGACGTCGCTCGCCTTCATCTTCGGCGTGTCGCCGATGGTCTGGGCGGTCGGCGCCGGCGCAGAGCTTCGCCAGACGCTCGGCACCGCGGTGTTCTCCGGCATGATCGGCGTCACGGTGTTCGGTCTGATCTTCACCCCGGTGTTCTACGTGGTGACGCGCTGGCTCGCCGAACGCGTCTCGCGCCCGACCCCGCGCGGCGCGCCGCACCCGGCCGAATGATCGTCCTAAGTCATTGAAAAGGCCGGACGTTCACGAAGTCGTGAGGGCGTCTGGTCAAGATGTCGCGTAGCGGGAATAAGACTCCTCAGTTTGGAATAACGCTCATGAAAGGGTGTTACCCAGACACTTCGCCGTCTTAGTGCCCGAAGGTCCTTAGTCCGGCCGACGGGAGCCATAGTTCACCGACTGAATTTCCATCAAAGAGGGGTCCTAACGATGAAGCGTCTCGTTCTTGCCGTAGCCTTGGCCACACTCGGCATCACTGCCGTGGTTGCCCAGAGCGATCCGATCGCCGCCCGCAAGGCGATCATGAAGGAGAACGGCAACCAGTCGCGCACCGCGCGCGAGATGATTGAAGGCAAGCAGCCGTTCAACCTCGCCTCCGCGAAGAAGGTGCTCGCGACGTTCGGCGAGACCGCGGACAAGGCCAAGAACCTGTGGCCCGACAACTCCAAGACCGGCGGCGACACCGCGTCGCTCCCGGCCATCTGGGAGAGCAAGGCCGACTTCGATGCCAAGCTCGTCAAGTTCAGCGCCGACGCCAAGGCGGCCGAGGGCAAGGTGACCGACCTTGACAGCTTCAAGGCGCAGATGGGCGAGATCGGCAAGAGCTGCGGCGGTTGCCACAACAACTACCGCAAGAAGCAGTCGTAATCGTTTCGTCGACAAGCCAATGCAGGGCGGTGCGTTTGGAACGCGCCGCCCTGCAACTTTTTTGGACAAGCGATTGAACGCGGGATGTTCACAAAGTCGTAAGTCTGTCCTTCAAGCTGTTGCGTATCCGGGAATAAGACGCGCACCCCAGGAATAATAAGACTCGTCGGGAGTTGGCCGGACACTCCGTCGCGTTGGCCTCTGAGGTCCTTGTTCGGGCCGGCGGACGCGCGGATCGCTGACTGATTCCACACCAAACAGGGGTCTTACCGATGAAGCGTCTCGTTCTTGCCGCAGCCTTCGCCATGCTCGGCATCACTGCCGTGGTTGCCCAAAGCGATCCGATCGCCGCCCGCAGGGCGCTGATGAAGGAGAACAACAACCAGGTCCGCATCGCGCGCGAGATGATCGACGGAACGCAGCCGTTCAATCTGGACGCGGCAAGAAAGGTGTTCGCGACCTTCGGTGGCGTGGCGACCAAGGGCAAGGATCTTTGGCCCGACAGCTCCAAGGCCGGCGAGTCCGCGTCGCTCCCGGCGATCTGGGACAACAGGGCGGACTTCGAAGCGAGGCTTGCCGCGTTCAGCGCCGACGCCAAGGTCGCAGAGGGCAAGGTGATCGACCTCGACAGCTTCAAGGCGCAACTCCGCGAGATCGGCCAACACTGCGGCGGCTGCCACAACACCTATCGCCAGAAGCTGTCATAGATCGTTGACCGGCTAGGTGGCTCGCCGATAAGACCATGCGGGGCGGTGCGTTTTCGCGCATCGCCCTGCAGCTTTTCGGATTTGACCTGATTGCTTAACATCGACACTGGGGAGGCCCCGATGCTGCGCAAGCTTTTCATCCTGGCGGTGGTCCTGGCGATCATCGGCCTCGGCGTGTTCTGGGGCCTGACCATTCCGGCGACCGTGCCGGCGAGCGCGCTACCGCAGCGGACGCCCAATCTCGACAACGGCAAGACCATGTTCACCGTGGGCGGCTGCTCGTCCTGCCACGCCACGCCGGAGCAGGACGACAAGACGCGGCTCGGCGGTGGGCTCGGTCTGAAATCGCCGTTCGGCACGTTCTATGCACCGAACATCTCGCCGGACCGCAACGAAGGCATCGGCAAGTGGAGCGAGGCCGACTTCGTCACCGCCATGGTGAAGGGCGTGTCGCCGGAGGGCTCGCATCTCTTTCCGGCGTTTCCCTACACGTCTTATCAGCGCATGCGGTTCGATGACGTGCGCGATCTCTTCGCCTATCTGAAGACGCTGCCGGCGGCGCAGGACAAGTCCAAGCCGCACGACGTGCCGTTTCCGTTCAACATCCGCCGTTCGCTCGGCGTCTGGAAATTCCTGTTCCTCGACGGCAAGACCTTCGAGCCCGATCCGAGCAAGGACGCGGCGTGGAATCGCGGCGCTTATCTCGCCAACGGTCCGGGTCATTGCGCCGAATGCCACTCGCCGCGCAACATTCTGGGCGGGATCATCACCAGCCAGCGCTATGCCGGCGGACCCGATCCGAGCGGCGAGCCCAACAGCTTCGTGCCGAACATCACGCGGAAGAGTTTGACGTACTCGAAGGAGAACCTCATCAAGCTGTTCGAGACCGGCGAGACGCCGGACGGCGACAGCCTCGGCGGCGAGATGGGCAAGGTCATCGGCAACCTGAAGCAGCTCAGCGCAGCCGACCGCGAAGCGATCGCGACCTATATCCTGTCGCTGCCGCCGGTCGAGGGACCGAAGCGCCCGGAATCGAAATGAACCAGGAGTCCAGATGAGCTTCCGAGGTCGATGAACCTCCTCAAGGCCTTCCTGCTCAAGGGCACCTCGGCGCTGCTGTTTGCGATGCTCTCGGCCTGCGTCCGCTTTCTCGGCGAAAGCGGCGTGCCGCTCGGCCAAGTGGTGTTCTGCCGCGCGTTCTTCGCGATCCTGCCGGTGCTGTTGATGTGCGCGTGGCATCAGGAGCTGGCGCAGGCGTTCTACACCAAGCGGCCACTCGGCCATCTGACGCGCGGCCTCATCAGCATCGCCGGCATGTTTCTCAATTTCGCCGCGCTGGCGCGGCTGCCCCTGGTCGATGCCACGGCGATCTCGTTTGCGGCACCGCTGATCACAGTGGCGCTGGCCTGGCTGATCCTCGGAGAGACCGTGCGCATCTATCGCTGGACTGCAGTGACGGTGGGCTTCGCCGGCATCGTGGTGATGCTGTGGCCGTATCTCAACTTCTCGCAATACGGCGCCGGCGGCTCGGCGACCACCGCAGCGACGGTCGGCGCTGCCTGTGGAATGATAGCTGCCTTCACCAATGCCGGCTCGGTGATCCAGACCCGGCGACTGGCCGACACCGAGACCACTTCGGCGATCGTGTTCTATTTCTCGATGTATTGCGCGGTCGCCGGGCTCGCGACCTTGCCGTTCGGATGGCTGTGGCCGACGCCGTTTCAGCTCTTGATCCTGATCGGGTCTGGCGTGATCGGCGGTCTCGCGCATCTCTTTCTGACGGCGAGCTATCATCATGCGCCGGCGTCGCTGGTCGCGCCGCTCGACTACACCACGATGATCTGGGCCTATGTGCTGGGCTACGTGCTGTTCGGGGAGCTTCCGACCGTCACCGTCTATATCGGCTCGGTCGTCGTCGCGGGCTCGGGCCTGTACGTGATCTGGCGCGAGCGGCAGCTGCGCCGGCGGCGCATGACAAGCGGGCCGAAGCCGTAAACCTACAGGCCCAGGGCGCCGAGCCCGGGATGATCGTCGGGCCTCCGACCGAGCGGCCAGTGATACTTGCGGTCGCTCTCCTTGATCGGCAGGTCGTTGATGCTGGCGATTCGCAGCCGCATCAGTCCGTGCTCGTCGAACTCCCAGTTCTCGTTGCCGTAGCTGCGAAACCAGCTGCCGCTGTCGTCATGCCATTCGTAGGCGAAGCGCACCGCGATGCGATTGTCGCGAAACGCCCAGACCTCCTTGATCAGCCGGTAGTCGAGCTCCTTGGCCCATTTGCGGGTCAGGAACGCCTCGATCTGATCGCGGCCCTGGATGAATTCGGAGCGGTTGCGCCAGCGGCTGTCGACCGTATAGGCCTGCGCGACCCGGGCCGGGTCGCGGCTGTTCCAGGCGTCCTCCGCGCCGCGCGCCTTCTGCGCAGCGGTCGTGGCATCGAACGGTGGAAGCGGGGGGCGGTCCATGGCGGCATCTCCGAGTGGGACGGGCAGAATGCCAGAAGGCCGCGGTTGGGCCGATGGCCCGGCTGATCAAAACGCCTTGAACGTGATGATTGTGCGCGTGTCCTGAATGCCAGGAATGATCTGGATTTTCTCGTTGACGAAATGTCCGATGTCGACGCCGTTGTCGACATAGACCTTGACCAGGAGGTCGAACTCGCCCGCGGTCGAATAGATTTCGGACGCTACTTCGGCGTCGGCAAGCCGATTCGCCACCTCGTAGGATTTGCCGAGCTGGCATTTGATCTGGACGAAGAACGGGACCATGGGACCTCCGGGGCCAATCCAGCAAAAACGTTCGCGTCTGGCAAGGCTTCCGTCTGATGGCCGTCAACCGTAAGTGGCGCGCGATCGGCCGCGGCCCGGACGGCTATTCGATCCGGAAAGGCTCCCCTATGATCCATAAAAATACTGGAGGAATCGCATGCTGAGACGTTGGCGCTCTCTTAGGCCGAATCTTGGGCCGCACCTTGGGCCGCATCTGGGGCGGCGGCTTGCCGTGCTGGCCGCTCTTTGGGCTGTGGGTCAGATCGCGACAGGCCCCGCCGCCGCGCAGACCTATCCGGACCGGCCGATCCGCTTCTTCGTCCCATTTCCGGCCGGCGGCTCGACCGATGCGGTCGCACGCGCGATGGCGCCGGCGCTGGAGAAGATCCTGGGCCAGACCGTCGTGGTCGAGAACCGGGCCGGGGCCGGCGGCATGCTCGGCGTCGACGCGGTCGCGAAGGCCCAGCCCGACGGCTACACCATCGGCATTGCGGGCGCAGGCGCGCTCGGCGTCAACATCGGCGAGCGGGTGAGCCGGCCGTATGATCCGAAGAAGGACCTGGCGCTGATCAGCCGGGCTGCGGAATCGCCCTTCATCCTGGTGGCGACACCGAACCTGACAGCCAAGACGTTTCCCGACATCATCAAGATGGCCAAGGCCGAGCCCGGCCACATGTCGGTCGGGCATGGCGGCAACGGCACCGCGATGCAGCTCGCGGCGCTGACCTTCGTCACCATGGCCGATCTCAAGATCAATCTCGTGCCCTATCGCGGCACCGCTCCAGCCGTCACCGATGCCATCGCGGGCCACGTGCAACTCGCTATTGCCGATCCGCCGCCGTCCATGGGCGCGATCAGCGAGGGCAAGCTCAAGGCCATCGCGGTGACGTCGAGCAAGCGCTTCTCGGTGTTTCCCGATGTGCCGACCTTCGAGGAACTGGGCCTGAAGGGTTTCGAGATCACCGGCTGGTTCGGTGTGGCGGCGCCGGCTGCGACGCCAAAGCCGATCATCGCGAAGCTCAACGCCGCGGTGTTGCAGGCGCTGAAGGACCCGGAGGTGACACGGCGCATCCGCCTCGTTGGCATGGAGCCGACGCCGACCACGCCCGAGGAGTTTTCGGCCTATCTCGATAGCGAGATCGCCAAGGCCGAGAAGCTGCAAGGCTTCGACAGCAAGCCGAACTGAGACGTGCCGGAGGCCATCAGGATGCGGATCCAAATGCTGCGGCTGGCGCTCGCCGCGTTGCTCGTCACGGGGCTCACGGCTTCGCCGGGAGCCTGGGCAGACACGTTTCCAAGCAAGCCATTCCGTTTCATCGTGCCGTTCCCGGCAGGTGGCGCGACCGACGCAGCCGCGCGCGCGATGCAGCCGCAGCTCGAGAAGCTTCTGGGCCAGACCGTGGTGATCGAGAACCGCGCCGGCGCTGGCGCCGTGATCGGGCTCGACCAGATCGCGAAGTCGGCGCCCGACGGCTACACCTTCGGCATCGGTCCGGCCGGCGCGATGAGCGTCAATCCGGCCATGCAGGTGAAGATGCCGTTCGACGTCCAGAAGGACCTCACGCCGATCAGCGGCTTGTGCGAAACGCCGTTCATCCTCGCGGCCTCGGCCAGTTTCCCGGCGAAAAATCTGCAGGAGCTGATCGCGCAGGCCAAGACCGCGCCCGGCACGCTCTCGATCGGTCACGGCGGGAACGGCACCTCGATGTTCTATGCCGCGCTGCTTTTCACCACCATGGCGGACGTGAAGATCGGGCTGGTGCCGTATCGCGGCACGGCGCCGGTGGCGACCGATCTGATCGGCGGCCATATCGGGCTCGGCATCGTCGATCCGCCGCCATCGCAAGCGGCGCTGAACGACGGCCGGATCAAGGGGCTCGCGATCTCGTCGAAGAGCCGCGCGCGGTTCTTTCCCAACATTCCCACCTTCGACGAGCAGGGCCTGAAGGGCTACGAGGTCGGCGGCTGGTTCGGGCTCGTCGGACCGGCCGGCATCCCGCCGGAAGTGCTCGCGAAGCTCAACGCCGCGATGGTCACGGCGCTGAAGGACCCCGAGGTGGTGCAGCGCATCCGCGACATCGGCATGGAGCCGGTACCGATGGCGCCCGCGGAGTTCGGCGCCTTCGTCGACAAGGAGATCGACAAGATTACGAAGGTGCTGGCACAGGCCGGCGACATTCCGAAATAGCTGACAGACCAGCGGGTTACGGGCCTTGAACGAGGGCTGGGCGCAGGCTAGGTTCGCCCGGTAACTTCATACTGCAATCTCATGGGGTGCCCGGCATTTGCGTTGCAAAAGCCGGGCTGAGAGGCGCAAGCCAACCCATAGAACCTGATCCGGGTCATGCCGGCGGAGGGAGAGATGCGGGCGCCGCACAGCGAGCTTCCTGCAATCACGGCCGACGTCTTCGAGCGCATCCGCGAGACGCGGCCGCGCGTGCATTGCATCACCAATGCGGTGGCGCAGAACTTCACCGCCAACATGCTGCTCGCAGCCGGCGCGGTGCCGTCCATGACCATCGCGCAGAAGGAGGTGCGGGCCTTCGTGGCGCGCGCCGATGCGGTGCTGGTCAATCTCGGCACCTTCGATCCGGAGCGGCAGAAGGCGTCGCTTGCGGCCATTGCGGTCGCCAACAAGCAGGGCATCCCATGGGTGCTCGATCCGGTGTTCGTCGACCGCTCGAAGCCGCGCGCGGCCTTCGCCAAGACACTGCTCGCGAAGAGGCCTCGCGCCATGCGGCTCAACGCCGCCGAGTTCGCGGCGCTCGCTGGCGGCAAGGGCGCAGACGGCATCAACGACGCAGCGCTGGCGCGCTTCGCCAAGGCGCGGCGGACCGTGATCGGGCTGACCGGCGCGCAGGATTTCATCCGCGACGGCGACCGGCTCGCGACGATTGCCAACGGCGATCCGCTGATGGCGCGTGTCACCGCCATGGGCTGCGTCGCGTCAGCGCTGGTCGGAGCGGCGCTGGCGGTCGAGCCCGACGCCTGGAAGGCGATGGCTGCGGCATTGATCGGGGTCGGCGTTGCCGGCGAGGTCGCCGCCGCGCGCTCGCGCGGGCCGGGCAGCTTCGCCATGGAGATTCTCGATGCGGTGTATGCGCTGGATCGCGGCACCCTGATGGCCAAAGCGAGAGTGAGCTGATGCGTGTCGATCTGCGTTGCTATGCCATCGTCGATCCGGAGGTTGCGGGCGGCCACGAACTGCCGGATCTCTGCCGGATGCTTGCCGCCGGCGGCGCGACGCTGGTGCAGCTGCGCGACAAGCTCTCCGACACCCGCGTGATGGTCGACCGCGCCCGCGCGTGCAAGGCGGCGCTCGGCAAGGTGCCGCTCCTGATCAACGACCGCGTCGATGTAGCGCTCGCGATCGGCTGCGAGGGCGTGCATATCGGATGGGACGACATGGCGCCTGCCGACGCGCGGCGGCTGCTCGGGCCCGGCGCCATCATCGGGCTCACCATCAACAGCCCGCAGCGGGCGGACGCGACCGATCTGTCGCTCGTCGACTATGCAGGCATCGGCGGCGTCTACGGCACCACCTCGAAGCAGACCAAGAATTCGCCGATCGGCATCGCCGGCATGGCGCGGGTGATCGAGGCGCTGCATCGGCGGAAGCCGGGCTTTCTCAGCTGCGGCATCGCCGGCATCAATGCGTCGAACGCCGCGCCGGTGATCGAAGCCGGCGCCGACGGCGTCTCGGTGATCTCGGCGCTGTCGATGGCAAAAGACCCGAAGGCCGCCACGGCGGAGCTTCTTCGCGTGGTCGATGCGGCGCTGGCGAAGCGCTCCAAGACATGACCGCCATCGCCGTCACCATCGCGGGATCGGATTCCGGCGGCGGCGCGGGTATCCAGGCCGATCTCAAAACCTTCTCGGCGCTCGGCGTCTATGGCGCTTCGGTGATCGCGGCGCTGACGGCGCAGAACACCAGAGGCGTCACCGGCATCCATGACGTGCCGCCAGATTTCGTCACCGAGCAGATCGATGCGGTGTTCTCCGATCTCACGGTGAGTGCGGTGAAGCTCGGCATGCTGTCGAACGCCGCGGTCATCGCGGCGGTGGCCGACGGTCTCGCACGATACATGCAGAGCAATGTCGTGCTCGATCCGGTGATGGTCGCGACGTCTGGCGACCGGTTGCTCAAGCCTGACGCGGTGGACATCCTGCGCAAGCGGCTGATCCCTGCGGCACTGGTGGTCACGCCGAACCTGCCCGAAGCTGCGGCGCTGCTCGACACTGCGATTGCGGCCGATGAAGCCGCGATGCGCCAGCAGGGCGAACGCCTGCTCGCGCTCGGCGCCAAGGCGGTGCTCATCAAAGGGGGCCATGCCGAAGGCGCTGAAAGCGTCGATCTGCTGATCGATCCGAATGGCGTGACGCGGCTTGTCAGTCCGCGCTTCAACACCAAGAACACCCATGGCACCGGCTGCACGCTGTCGTCGGCGATCGCCGCGGGCCTCGCCCAAGGTCTGCCGCTCGCGGACGCCGCGCGCGCTGCAAAGAGCTACGTGGCAACCGCGATCGCCGCGTCCGATCGGCTGTCGATCGGCGCAGGCCACGGTCCGGTGCATCATTTTTATCGCTGGTGGTGAGGGCTTCGCCCGCCACGAACAGGGAGGCCATCATGCCGAACATCACGCGACGAAAGTTCGCTCGAGTGGTCGCGACCGGCGCCGCCGGCGCGCTGGCTGCGCCTTCGCTCGCGCTCGCCCAGACCAAGCGCTGGCGCATGGTGACGTCATGGCCGAAGCGTCTGCCCGGCCCCGGCATGTCGGCCGAGCGGGTCGCCGAGCGCATCCGCACGCTCTCCGGCGGCAGGCTCGACATTGCGGTGCACGCCGCGGGTGAGATCGTGCCGGCCTTCGAGGTGCTGGACGCAGTCGGCGGCGGTGTCGCCGAGATCGGCCACACCGCGTCGTTCTACTGGCAGGGCAAGATGCCGGCCGCGGCGTTCTTCACCACGGTGCCGTTTGGATTGACGCCCGGCGAGCACGTCGCCTGGGTCGATGCCGGCGGCGGCCAGGCGCTGTGGGACGAGCTTTACGCGCCGTTCGGCGTGAAGCCCTTCATGGGCGGCAACACCGGCGTCTGCATGGGCGGCTGGTTTCGCCGCGAGGTGAAGGGCCGCGCTGATTTCGGCGGCATGAAGATCCGCTCGCTGGGTCTCGGCGGCGAAGTCTATCGCAGGCTCGGCGCTACGCCGCAGACCACGCCGCCGGCGGAAATTCTCACCAGCTTGCAGTCCGGCGTCATCGACGCGGTTGAGTTCGTCGGCCCCGGCACCGACATTGCGCTCGGCCTCTATCGCGTTGCGCCGTTCTACTATTATCCGGGCTTCAACAAGCCGAACGGCACCGGCGAGTGCATCGTCTCGCTCAACGCCTGGAACGCGCTCGATGCCGAATTGAAGGCGATCGTCACGCACGCCTGCGCGACCGAAGCAAACTTTGCGCTCGCCGAAATGGAGCGGCTCAACACCGAAGCGCTCACGGCGCTGACCGAGCGCTTCAACGTGCAGCTTCGCGGCTTCCCGCAGGAGGTGATCGCGTCGGCGCGCAGCACCAGCACCGAGGTGCTGGGCGAGCTTGGCGGCCGCAACGCCGCGACCCGCAAGGTCTATGAGTCCTACACGGCGTTCCGTGAGCGCACCGGGGCGTGGTCGAAGATTTCGCTGAAGTCGGTGCTGGAGGCTCGGGAAGGGTAGGGCGCCCCCGCCCGGAGTCAGAAGCCCAAGAGCCAGAAGCTCAAGACTTAGAAGCCCCGGGCGGTAAGGCCCAGGGCTTTTTCTTGTTCTTTTTCAGCGCCAAATCACGGAACCGCCACGCAGTTTACCGTGCGTTAACCATATCCGGTGCAAATTCGTTAACTGAAAGTGCTTCGGCCGTTCGCCGGACAGGGGCCATTGGCCCTCGGTGCCGAAGTCAGTCGCGTGATTCTCCGGTTTTCAGTTCCAGGCGTGATGGCGTGGATCGTTGCTGGCGCACGAGTGCGCACGGTGCGCGATCACTGAACTCGATGCGACCGCAATCCAACCCCTAGGGGAGAGGGCTTTATGATTTCCAAGTTCAAGAAGTTGGGCCTCGCGACGCTGGGGCTGCTGGCCACCACGTTCGCTGCCAACGCGGCCGACATGCCGATCAAGGGCGGGCCGTACTACAAGGCGCCACCGCGCTCGGTGGTGTCGTACTACAACTGGACCGGCTTCTACGCCGGTATCAACGGCGGCTACAGCTGGGGCACTTCGAACTGGGATCTGCCGGTGGTCTCGAACAAGCCGAAGGGTTGGATGGCCGGCGGCACGGTCGGTTACAACTGGCAGCAAGGCGCGATCGTCTATGGCCTCGAAGGCGACTTCGACTGGGCCGACGTGAGCGCCAGCAGCACCTGCGCCGGCGTCTTCACCTGCACGACCAAGGAGCGCTGGTTTGCCACGGCTCGCGGCCGCATCGGCTACGCCTTCGACCGCTGGCTGCCGTATGTCACCGGTGGCGCGGCCTTCGGCGACGTCAAGGCGTCGATCACTGGCCTGGGGGGCAGCCTGAGCGGCAGCGATACCATGATTGGCTGGACCGTCGGCGGCGGACTTGAATACGCCTTCCTCGGCAACTGGACCGCCAAGGTCGAATACCTCTATGCCGATCTCGGCAAGTTCAATTGCTCCGGCTGCGTGGCCGGGCTGGTCACCGACAACGTCAGCGTCACGCAGAACATCGTCCGCGCCGGCCTGAACTACAAGTTCAGCGGCCCGATCTTCTCGCGCTACTGAGCGACGACATCTCTTCGCGGACAGAAGGTCCGCACCGCCTTCAAGCCCCGGGCTTCGGCCCGGGGCTTTTTTGCTTTGGTGCCAGTCCTAAGTTGTTGCGGCGGGGACACACCTGCCTGAATTGGTCCCGCCCAAAAAGGTGGATATCCAGCGCCGCTTGCTTGATTTGCCCCATTCCTTACTCTGGCATTAACGAGTCAACTGATTCGTTTGGCTTCACGGACGTTTTCCCCGGGGGATCACCGAAGGGGCGGCGGTTTTCCACTGAGCCAGCCTGCGTCGCCTAGGGTGCTGCGTGTGCTCGTCCAGCAGCAGCCTCGCTTCCGGTGACCGCACAAGTGCGCTCGCCTGCGTGGCGCGACTCCAGTTGTTCCCAGTCAAATGTGACCAAGTCGAAGCGTGAGTTCGCGCACGGTGCGTTGGGCACTGGGCGACCGCGATCAGCAAATCCACGTCGCACGGATGGGAGACGGCAAATGAATTTCAAACTTCTCGGGGCAGGCGTTGCAGCACTGGCTTTGCTGGCAACGTCGTTCTCCGCACAGGCGGCGGATATTCCGCAGCCGGTCTACAAGGGACCCCGCTCGGTGGTCTCCTACTACAACTGGACCGGCTTCTACGCCGGTATCAATGGCGGCTATGCCTGGGGCAGCTCGAACTGGGACTTCCCGGTCGGCGTGTCGCCGAAGCCGAAGGGGTGGCTCGCCGGCGGTACGATCGGCTACAACTACCAGACTGGCTCGTGGGTCTGGGGCCTTGAAGGCGACTTCGACTGGGCGGATGTGGCCAACGACGTCGCCTGCGGTGCGTTCACCTGCAGAACCAAGCAACATTGGCTTGCAACGGCGAGAGGCCGCGTCGGCTACGCCTTCGATCGCTGGCTGCCCTACTTCACCGGCGGCGGCGCCTTCGGCCGCATCCAGGCCAAGAGCAACAATCCGGCGGCGCCGGGCGACAGCAACAATCAGATCGGTTGGACCGTCGGCGGCGGCATCGAATATGCGTTCGTCGGCAACTGGTCGGCCAAGATCGAATATCTCTATGTCGATCTCGGCAAGTTCAATTGCGGCATCTCCTGCGCGGTCGGCGCTGTCACCAACAACGTCAGCTTCACGGAGAACGTGGTTCGCGCCGGCATCAACTACAAATTCTCCGGCCCGATCTTCAGCCGCTACTGAGCGGCCGACCTTAGAAGCGGACAGCCAAGAAATACAAAGCCCCGGGTGTGAGCCCGGGGCTTTGCGTTTGCGATCAGCTGCAGGGCTCAGTACTTGCCCTTGACCACCTTCTGGGTCTGCTCGCCGAGCTTGTCCATGGTCAGGCGCACGACGTCGCCGGCCTTCAGGAATTTCGGCTCGGGCTTCATGCCGAGGCCGACGCCGGGCGGCGTGCCGGTGATGATGACGTCGCCGGGCTCCAGGATGAAATACTGCGAGCAGGCCCACACCAGATGGGCGACGCCGAAGATCATGGTCTTGGTGTTGCCCTTCTGCCGGACCTCGCCGTTGACGGTGAGTTCCATGTTGAGGTTCTGCGGGTCCTTGATCTCGTCCTTGGTGACCATCCAGGGGCCGAGCGGGCCGAAGCTCTCGCAGCCCTTGCCCTTGGTCCACTGGCCGGCGCGCTCGATCTGGAACACGCGCTCGGAGACGTCGTTCGACAGGCAGTAGCCCGCGACCACGCTCATCGCCTTTTCCTTGCTGAGATAGCGGCCGCGGCTGCCGATCACGATGCCGAGCTCGATCTCCCAGTCGAGTTTGCTCGAATCCTTCGGGATGATCGTGGGATCGTTCGGCCCGCAGACGCAGCTCGGCGCCTTGTTGAAGATGATCGGCTCGGGCGGAATCTTCATGCCGGCTTCGGCCGCGTGATCGGCATAGTTCAGGCCGATGGCGATGAAGTTGCCGGGCTTGGCGACGCAGGAGCCGAGGCGGGGATTGCCCTTCACCAGAGGCAGCTTGTCGATGTTGGCCTTCTTGATCTTGGCGAGGCTCCCCGGGGAGAGCCCCTCGCCGTCGATGTCTTTGACGATCTTCGACAGGTCGCGGATCTTGCCGTTCTTGTCGATGATGCCGGGCTTCTCCTTGCCTGCGGCGCCATAGCGGACGAGCTTCATGGGCGTTCCCCCTTACTCAGCGTGAATGTTGGATGGGATGATCGATGTGATACGGCATCATGCTTGGCCGCGGGCATTGGGGCAAGCCGTGTCCCGGATGCGCTGGACGGTATCCAGGACACGTGCCGATAGGGCAGTGGGCAATCAGAATGCCCCCGGGAAGATACCGCCGTCCATCAACAGGTTCTGCCCGGTGATGAAGCCGGCATGGGCCGAGCACAGGAAGGCGCAGGCGGCGCCGAACTCGTCCGGATCGCCGAACCGCTTGGCCGGCACGGCCTGAGCGCGGGCCGCCGCGGCCTGCTCGACGCTGATGCCCTGTTTCTTGGCGGTCTGCTCGTTGTTGGAGCGCAGGCGGTCGGTGTCGAACGGCCCGGGCAGCAGGAAGTTGATGGTGACGTTGTGCTGCGCGACCGAGCGGGCGACGCCGGCGAGGAACGCGGTCAGGCCTGCGCGTGCCCCCGACGACAGGTCGAGGCCGACCAGCGGCATCTTCACCGAGCCCGAGGTGATGTTGACGATGCGCCCGAACTTCTTCTTGATCATCGGGTCGATCGCCTTCTGAAGAAGCTCGATCGGCACCACCATGTTGCCGACCACGCCGTCGATCATTTTCTGGCGGTCGAGCTCGCGGAAATCGCGGAACGGCGGTCCGGCATTGTTGGCGATGAGGATGTCCGGGTCAGGGCAGGCAGCGAACAGCGCGGCCTGGCCTTCGGGCGTACCGACATTGGCCGCAACCGCGATCACCTTGGCGCCGGTCTTGGCGCGGATCTCAGCCGCGGTGGCATCGAGCCGCGCAGCGTCGAGCCCGTTGACCACGACTTCGCAGCCGGCCTCCGCGAGCCGCATGGCGCAGGCGCGGCCGAGCCCGCGGCTCGAGGCGCAGACAATGGCCTTGCGGCCGGCGATTCCGAGATCCATTCCGTATCCTCCGTTTTGCGGCGCGGATCATACACAAGGCGCGCAGCAATCAAAGTTGGCCGCCGTCGTCACCGGTTGCGCAATCCACCCCCTCCGGGAGGGAGCCGGAACACCTCGAAAGCCCAGCAAAATCGCGGGTTTTCGGGGTTCGTATTTGTACGGATACCGATCGTAAGCCTCTTCGGCCACCTTCTGTGCTGAGATGCAGCGGTCAATGGGAAAATTCGATGTACAGCTTTGACCGATTGCCGCCCGGCGAGCGCGTGCAGGAGTACTTGAGACGCGCCGGCAAATATCAGGAACTCAGCCGGACGGCCACCACGACGGGCTCCCGGCTGCTGTTTCACCAGATGGCGATCGACATGATCGAACGCGCCAACGCCGTTGCGGATTGGGCCAACGATAACAAGGGCGCGATGCCCAGCTGACGGCCGTGTGCCGTCCCGACGCGCGCTGACGTGCGCCGTATCGCGGGATGAGATGCCCGCAGTCTACCGATAAACCGTCACAGGCTGACCGTTGAGATAACGGGTCGGGCTCGCGCGTTGCACAAAGAAAGTGTCGACGGTGCCGTCGGGCCTGCGCCGCATCGCGATCGGCGTGCCGTCATAGTCTCGAACCACCCGCAGGGCCGCGCGGTGATGGACGCGGACCACCTTGTGAACCGTCTTGCGCGGCGTGACGCTGAGATCGGCCGCCATCACGGGCGACGCCCCCGCGAGCGCCAAGACCATGCACAAGACTCCGTACGAGATCACACCGACTATCCAACGCATGTGAGCCTCCATCGACGCAAAGTTGCATGCCGCATCAGGCGAAACCCCGGGGCATGTGCCCCGGAGCTTCATCCTGCCGGTACCTCGTGTGCTCGGACCACGCGTCAGTTCGTGGTGCAGACCTTGACCGTCTTCATGCCGGTCTCGGCTTCGACGCGCGTCTTGTAGACGCCGTTGCCGACGACCGTGGTTTCGGTCGTGGTCGGCTTCTTGTCGACGATCGTGCACTTCTTGGTCTTGACGTCCTGCACGACATAGAACTCGTCCAGCGCGAGCGCGGGTGTAATGAACGCGCCGAGCAGTGCGATAGCGATCAGCTTTTTCATGGTGCTTTCTCTCCTTGTTGATGATCCATCACTTGACGACGTGAAGGATCAGGTATCCGCCGCCGACGATGACGGGGATGCCGATGAGCACCGGAATCACGAAGGCTGGCATTTTGGCGTCTCCTCTGGGTTTTTCTTTCGCCATGCCGACAACGTTGTTTGCTATGACAGGTTTCAAACGTGGAATAAAATTCTTGCCGGGTTGCAGATGGTTGCGTTTGGGCGCTGTTTCGTATGTCGCGTGACACACGTTCGGAGTCGGGGAGTTTCATGAAGTATCGCGTTGTTCTGTTCCTGCTGCTGTTGTCGTCATCGGCCATGGCCGGCACGTCGCAGGGCTACGGCAACGGCGGGCGCTTTGCGGTCTACGATCCGATCGTCGCGGCGCACAACAAGAGCGGTGAGCTGTTTCGCATCGAGGGGCATTGCCAGTCGGCCTGCACGCTATTCCTCGGCATCCGCAACGTCTGCGTCGCGCGCAACGCGCGGCTCCTGTTTCATGCCGGCAATGACCGCAGCGGCAAAATCTCGGCTACCTCCACGCAGCACATGCTGAGCGCCTACAAGCCGAAGCTGCGGCAGTATCTGGTGGTCGGCGGCTACACGCAGACCCAGGCGTTTCACCCGGTCTCGGGCGCGGACCTGATCGACCGGTTCGGCTACAAAGAGTGTCGATAACGGCCGGCCGGCAGGTCAGCCCACCTTGAATCCGATCCGGAAGCCGCCCCAGTGCCGGCCTCGCACCGTGATCGGGGCGGAGGCGTCTTTCATCAGCACGAAATTTCCGCCGCCCATGTCGCGCCGATAGGTCTGCAGCAGGAACGGCCGCGTGCTTCTCCCCGCCGACAGGCCGGTGCGATCGTTGAAGATCCGGCGGTTGCGGCAATTGGCCGAATTCCACACCGGATCACGCCCTTGCGGCTTCGAATAGGTCAAGTTGTGAGTCGGCAAAAACCCGTTGCGGTCGACGGCTGCGCAAAAGGCGATGCGCGGGTTGGACTTGAGCAGCGCCTCCTGGATGGCCGGCAAGTTGCGATCCATGAATGCAACGAACCGAGTCATGTGCTGTTGCGGATTGCTTCCCGGGACAGGGACGTAGTTCTCGTCGAACAGGTCGCCGAGGCTGATTGCGCCGCCGGCAACGGACTGCTCGAACAGTGCGCCGATTTGACCGGCAGCCTTCCGGCACAGCTCGATGATCGGGCTGTCCTGCGTTTCCGCTCCGCTTTCTGCGACAAAGAGGATGAAATCTTCGCTGATACCGAGAATCGAATCGGCGCGATGCCGCGCGGCGGCGAGCTTGTCGGTGCCCTGCTGCACGGCACCGACCAGACCCTTCAGCTCGCTCTTGAAATTGTCGTAGCAGGCGTTGTTCTGCTCGACAGATTGCGCCATTCCGTCGATCTCGCCGGTCAGGCTTTGCACCGAATCGACCAGGGTGCTCAAGGCACCGATCGATTCCCGCGCGCTGTTGGATTCGGCCTTGGCCATTTCCGCCGCCTCGGCATTGCGTTCCGCCTGTGACAGCAGGTCCGTGAGCGTGCGCACGAGATCATCGAGGTGCTTCTGATCGGCAGCAGCGGAGTTGCGAACCTGGTCGGCCAGCACTTTGACCGAGCCGGCGATGATGGCGAATCCCTTGCCCGCCTCGCCGGCGCGTGCGGCCTCAATGCCGGCGTTCAGCGCAAGGAGCTGCGTCTCGCGGGCGATGTTCTGGATGGATGCGGAGGTCTCCTGCACCTGGCGAATGGTCTCGCCGACCTTTTCGATCGAGGCTTTCAGCGTGATGGCGGCATCGCCCAGCGTGTCGATCTTCTCAATGGCGCGCGTCAGTGTGGCAGAAACCTGGCTGGCGTTCTCGCCGAGGTTTCCCTGCGTGCGGCCGGCCGACGTGCGCGCCTGTGTCATGGCGGCGGCCAGCGCCGCGTTGGTCTGGCTCATCTGACGCGCGGCAGCGACCGCGCCTTTGGCGCGATCGGTCTGGGTCTCGCCCAGCGCGGTCAGGTCGCTGATCAGTCCGGCCATGTCGGCGATTTCGACGCCCAACTGGCCGCTGCGCTCACCGATGTTCGAGAGCGCGTCGTCGGTTGCGGCGATGTCCGGAACCGGCACGCGCTGCAGGGAAGATGTCATTCCCCGCGTCTCCCTTGCCAGTACGCATTTGGGTGGACTCTGCCATTTCTATGGTTAACAAACGGTTGCGGCCGCCCCCGCAGCGGTCTTACAAGGCCAAAGTGGCCTGCGTATTCTTGCCGCAACGCTAGAGGCAAATGGACTTCGGGCAATCCGGACACGAGGCTGCCGCCATGAACGCACCGACCGCAGAACCCATCGCCCTTCCGACCGCAGCCGACGTCGATGCGGCCGCTGCCCGGATCAAGGGCGTCGCGATCCGCACGCCGCTGCTGAACTTCCCGGTGCTCGACGAGCGCCTCGGCGCCCGCGTGTTTCTGAAGGCCGAGACCCTGCAGCGCACCGGTTCGTTCAAGTTCCGCGGCGCCTACAACAAGATCTCGTCGCTCCCGGCCGACCGGAAGAAGGCCGGCGTGGTGGCCTATTCGTCCGGCAACCACGCCCAGGGCGTGGCACATGCGGCGACGCTCTGCGGCGTGCCGGCCGTGATCGTGATGCCGCAGGACGCGCCCAAGGCCAAGCGCGAGCGCACCAAGGCGTTCGGCGCCGAGGTCGTGCTCTACGACCGCGACCGCGAGGATCGCGCCGCGATTGCCCGCAAGATCGCCGAGCAGCGCGGCGCCGTGCTGGTGCCGCCCTTTGACGATCCGCTGATCGTCGCCGGGCAGGGCACCGCCGGCCGCGAGATCTGCGAGGATTTGGCGACGCTCGGCGTGAAGCCCGACATGGCGGTGATCGGCGCCTCGGGCGGCGGGCTGATGGCCGGCATCTCGCTGGCGCTGAAGGCGCGCGTGCCGGGCATCGCGATCTATGCGGCCGAGCCGGAGGGCTTCGACGACACCATCCGCTCGTTCAAGAGCGGCCAGCGCGAGCGCAACGCGAAGATGAGCGGCACGATCTGCGACGCGCTGATGACCGAGACTCCCGGTGCCGTCACCTTCGAGATCAACAAGAAGCTCGTGGGGCAGGGTGTGGTGGCAAGCGACGCTGAGGTCGGCCGCGCGGTGGCCTTTGCGTTCCGCGAGCTGAAGCTCGTGGTCGAGCCCGGCGGCGCGATCGGGCTTGCGGCGCTGCTCGCCGGCAAGCTCGACGTCAAGGGCAAGGTCGTGGTCGGCGTGCTGTCAGGCGGCAACATCGATGCCGACATGTTCGACCGGCTGATCGCGGCGTAGCGGGCCGACATGGCTGACGCGCAGCCCGGCAGCTCTCCCGGTATTTTGGCGATCTTCAACAACGTCGCGCCGGGTCGCGAGGCCGACTTCGAGGAGTGGTTTCAGCACGAACATCTGGCCGAGCGGATCGCGGTGCCGGGCTTCCTGATCGGGCGGCGGCACGAGGCCATCTCGGGGCAGCCGCGCTACTTCAATTTCTACCTCACGCAATCGGCGCAGGTTCTCAAATCGGCCGCGTATCTCGGCCGGCTCGATCAGCCGACGCCGATGACGCGCACCGTGATGTCGGAAATCTTCAAGGACATGATCCGCACGGTCTGTCATCGCGTCTTCCGGGTCGGAGCGATGCGCGGCACTGGCGTGGTGGCGATCCGCTTCGGCACGCCGCCGGACGAGGCGGCGCTGCAGGCCACGATCGAACGGCTGATGCGCGACCGCGCGGTGGCCTGCGGCGAGATCTGGCGGGCCGCCGATCCGCGCGAGTTTCCGGTGTCCGAGGAAGAGCGCCTGCGCGGCGGCGACCGCAAGATCGAGGCGTGCCTGCTGGTCGAGACGCTGCGCGCGCCGGATGCCGAAAAAGTCGGCGCGGCGCTGGCCGGCGAGTTTCCGCGGGCTGAAATCGGCGTTTATCGACTGCTTTGCGAAATCAGGCCGGCCGGCGCGATGTAAGCGCGGCTGGAAGCCCCGCTCGTGCAATGCTAAGAGCGCAAGCCTGGACCCTGACTGCCGCTTTTTTGATGTGAGTGTCGTCGATGTCGAACCGTGAGCCTCCCGCGCCGTCTGCTGAAGTCAAGGAAATCGCGTTCTTCGATCCCGCGGCCGCAGGCTGGCAACAGTACAAGGACGAAGGCTTCATCGGCCTGGTCGGACCGTTCTGGACCAGACAGGAAGGCGACACGCATCTCTTCGCCTTCATGGCCGAGCCGAAGCACCACAACCGGCGCGGCGTGGTGCAGGGCGGCATGCTGATGACGTTCGCCGACCGCTCCATGGGCATGACCTGCTGGTACGCCAACGAGCAGCAGCCGCAGGCGACGGTGCAGCTCGACATGCATTTCATCGACGCGGTTCAGATCGGCGAGTTCGTCGAGTGCAAGTGCAAGGTGGTGCGCCGGACCCGCGCGCTGGTGTTCATGAGCGGCGAGCTTGTGGTCGGCACGCGCGTGGTGGCGACCGCGAATGGTGTGTGGAAGACGCTGGGGAAACGCTGAGGCCTCTTACCCTCTCCCCGCACGCGGGGAGAGGTAGCGCGCTTCCGACGCGGTGGCAGCTCGGCTCCAACGGAAAGGCTTCACGCCGGCACGACCGGCTTCTTCTCCTTGCGGAAAGCTTGAATGAGCTCCGGGCCTGCCTTCAAGTGCGCGGCGACGAGCTCGGGCGGCGTCAGCGCCAACCACTGGTCGAGCGAAACGTCAGCGTAGTAGTCGCTCTTGAATATCTCGAGAAACCGCAGCGTCGTGTTGCCGGTGTTCTCGATGTAGTGCCCCATGGCAAACGGCACATAGCCCACGTCATTGGCGCGGAAGTCGAAGGTGCGGGCCTGACCGGATGCGCCGAACACCCCCATGCGGGCCTGGCCTTCGATATAGTACTGCCACTCGTCGGTGTTGGGGTGCCAATGCAGCTCGCGCATCGCGCCGGGCTCGACCTCGACCAGCGCCGCCGAGATCGTCTTCGATGCCGGGAACAGCTTGGTGTCGGTGATCCGCACCGTGCCGCTTTTGGTGCGGATCGGCGTCTGCGCCATCATGCGGTGGCTGAACCTGTTCGGCACCTCGGTCGCACCTGCGATCTTGTCGCCGGCGATCGGTCCCGGCACCGGCGCAGGGAAGATGTAGAGCTGGTCCGGGCTGGGCGCATTTTTGAAGGCTTCAGCCGGCACGCCGAAATTCTTGGCGAGCACCTCCGGTGGCACATGCTTGATCCAGTCGCTGAGCAGGAAGGTGTTGTCCTCGTCGAAATCGCCGTCGTCGAACACCAGCAGGAATTCGGTGCCGTCCGGGTCTAGGCCCTGGATCGAATGCGGAATGCCCGACGGGAAGTACCAAAGATCGCCGACGCCGACGTCGTCGACGAAGTTGCGGCCGTCCTGGTCAACCGCAGTGATGCGCGCCTTGCCGGTGAGCACGTAGGCCCACTCGGCGGCCTTGTGCCAATGCAGCTCGCGCACGCCGCCGGCATTGAGCCGCATGTTCACGCCGGCGATGTTCTTGGAAATGCCGAGCTCGCGCACCGTCACCTGCCGGGTCCAGCCGCCGGACTCCAGACGAATGTGAGAGTCGTCGAACGAAAAGCGCAGGTTCGGCAGCGTGCCGTGGTCGGTCGCGGGCGGCGAGACGATGTCGGGGTTCTGACTGATCCTGCCCGGATTCTTCGGGCCGGGATTGCTGCCGCCGCGGCCGGGCCGCCGCGGCTCGGGCAACGCATCGCTGCTCTGCGCGTGCGCCGCGGCGGTCGCCGCAAGCAAGCCGCCAGCGGCTGTTGCCGCCATCAGGCTGCGGCGTGAAATCGAATCTGATTTGGAATCCATGAGACTCTCCCTGGGCGCTGACGTGATGTCCGGCCATGGACACCGGCCGGTTCGGAATGTCGTCGGCATTTGAGTTTCGGAAGGTCGCGGCAAACGAGCCGCGACTCCTGACTGGGAATGCAGTCAGGTGTGGCGTCGCCCGTGCACCACACTTATGGGCGGGAGCGCGGCATCAAAAATGCGGACGAAACACAATCCCGTGATGTGCAGGCCGAGACTTGCGCGATCTTGCGCTTAACTGAACAGCGCAATGCGCTCTTCCGGGGTCATGGCCTTGATCGGAATGAGCGGATCGGCGGGAGGCGGGGGCTTGGGCGGCTCCGCTGCGGCGGCCTTGTCGGTAGCGGGCTCCGCTGCCGCCATGGCGTGCCCGTTCGGCGCAGCTTCGGCGGCGACAGCCGCTGCAGACGTGGCCGACGTGTCGTCCTCGTCGTCGAACAGGAAGTTGTCGGGATCGTACTCGGTATCGAGATCAACCTCTTGCGGCGTGGCGGCGCTGTCGTCCGCCGCCTGAAGCGCGGCTTCCGCGACGGCGGGTTCCGCGGCGGCGGACTCGACGGTGGTGGCCTCTGTTGCGACAGCTTCCGCCGTGACTGCAGGCTGAGGCTCCGGCTCAGCAGGGGCCTCCACAAACGCGACCGGTTCAGGCGCGGCAACCGCTTCGGGCAGAGCAGCGATTTCAGCGACCGGTTCGGCCTCGGCGACAATCTCCGGCCCAGCTTCCGCAGCAGCTGCTTCCGTAACGAACTCTGCGGTCGGCTCTGCTGTCGCTTCGGTCGCGGGTTCTGGCGCGACAACGGCTTCCAGCGCCGCGGCCACTTCGGCAACGGGCTCATCCACCACGGCCGGTTCGGGCGCGGCGATCGCTTCTGCAACAGGTTCTTCCGCAACGGCCGCCTCGGCGACCACGACGGCTTCGGCGGCAGCGGACTCAGGCGGGGCCACCATTTCGGCGGTGGCGACATCGCTGACCGCTTCTTCCGCCGGCTGCGAAACGGCCGCTGGCGCGGTCTCGAGGGCCGCCTCCGGAGCAATCTCAACGGCGGGTTCGGCGATCGCAACCGCTTCGGCTTCCGAGGGAGCCGCCTCCGCCTCCGGCGCAATGCCGAGATCGACGGCCGGCAGGAGGTTGATCGCCTCGGGCGTGGGCTCAGGCTCCGCGTCGGCGACAACTGCTGCGACCGGCTCCGCCACCGACTCTTCGGTGCTCGCGACTTCGGCGGGCGGCTCCGGCGGCTCGGCCCCGCCCGCGGCTGTGGACGTCTGTCCGTCGCGCGGCTGAAAGATCACCGCAGTGCCGAGCTCCGGCGGCAGGATCGGCAGCGCTTTCATCTGCTCGATGCGCGCCAGCAACTCGACCTCGTAGTCGACCACATCACCGGTGGCTGAAATCGCGGCGGCAGCAGCGGCCGCTTCGGCCGGCGCGGTTTCGATCGCCGCGGCTTCGGCTGGAGCTTCGGCGGCTGGTTCGGCCTCGGCCGGGGCGGGCTGCTCGGCCGCTGCAACAGGCTGCTCGACTTCTGCGGCCGGCTCGGCGAGAGCCGCGACCGGATGTTCGACCTCTGCGGTGGCCTCGGCGACGGTGTGCTGTTCCGTCTCAGCGGCGTGCTGCGGCTCGATGACCCGCTCGTCAAACAACGCCTCGTGGGGCACCTCCGGCAGATCGGCGAGCGTGTATTCGATTGAGCTGTTGTCGATGGCCGCGGTTTCGATCGGCGCCGTTTCTGGTTCGATCGGGGCAGGCTCTTCGATCGGCAGAGCTTCTGCGACGGCTGTTTCGACCGGCGCGTCTTCGATTGCCGGAGCTGCAGCGGTTGCGGTTTCGACCGGTGCGTCTTCGACCGGCGCAGCTTCGGCGATAGCCGTTTCGACCGGTACCTCTTCGATCGACAGAGCGTCGGCCGGGTGAGCCTCGGTTGTCACCGGTTCAACCGGGGTGAGTTCAGCCACCACGGCCTCTGCGGGCACCTCTTCGACATGGATCGGGTCGGATGCGGCAGGCTCCGCCGCAAGCTCAGCAGCCGGCTGCTCGGTTTCGATCAGAGCGATCTCCGCCGGTGCTTCGGCGGTATCGAGCGCAGCCTCGACGGTCTCGACGGACATGTCGGATGCCGGAGCCGCAACGACTTCGGCCACCGGCGATTCAGGAGCCGGCGCGTCTCCGGCCGAAACCTCTGCAACAGGAGTTTCCGCCGCAACCATCAGCACATCGGCGACGGCAGGCGCACGCGCGTCGTTGTCGTTCTCGGCGGCGGCCGGCTCGATGATCTCGGTCGGCTCAGCGACGCCGGCGGGCGCGACCGCTTCGACAGGCTCGGGCGCAGCGGCTTCGGCAGAGATGGCTTCGGCGGGCGCCGCGGGCGGCGGCTCGACCGGATCGAATTCGACCACGATGTCGAACACCGGAGGCTCGGTATTTTCGGCGGTCTCCGGCGCAGCGGCTTCGGCTGCTGAAATGTCTTGCACGACGTGAGCTTCTTCGACCGTTGGAATAGCCTGAACGGCCTGTTCCAGCGGCGCGCGCTCTGCGAGTTCTTGGGCGAGTTCGGCGAATTCCTCCGGGGCTTCGGTCGGGGCGGGCTCGGCCGCCTCGGCGATTTCAGCCACCGCCGCCTCGGCCACAGCCGCTTCGGGAGCCGCTTCCTCCGGCGCCTCCTCGGAGGCGTTTTTCATGTCGCCGCCGCGTGTGAGCTCCCAGGCAAAGGCCTGGATGACATCCTGCGCCATGGCTTTCGCCGCTGCAGGGTCCATCGGCGCTTCGGCCTGCGGCTCGTCGTCGGAGGCGCTGTCCGGGATCGAGGCGTTCAGCGCCTCGACCAGGCTTTTCAGCATCTCGACGGAGGGAGCAGCGGTCGCGTAGGCCGAGGCGCCCACATGCGACTCGGTCGCGGCCTCCGCCGTCGCTTGGTCCGGATCGAGCCGCGACACGACGCCGGACACGGTCGGCACCTCGTCGGCATTGGAGAGCGCCACCGTGGCCGCTTCGGGTCCGGACGCCGCCACGGCTTCGGCGGGCGCCGGCAGCTCCATCGCAAGCTGCGCCGGATCGGGGGGCGGCGCATCGTCCGCGCGGCCGGTCGCGACCGCGATCAGGCCGTCGACCAGATGCTCGAAGCCGTCGAGCATTGCCGCGATATCCACAATTTTGGCGATCTCGGCATGGGCGTAGGTCTGGGCGTCGGCTTGAGCCACGTGAGCCTTGGCGCGGTCGATGGCGTCCGCCATCTCGCCCAGGCCGGTGCGCAGCCGCGCCAGCGTCTCGCGGGCCTCTTGGTCGGCCGCCTGCATGCGCGCGACCGCGGCGAGCACGAGGGCGGCGTCGGCGCCGACATCGGGCTCAGCTTGGGGCCCTGCTTGGGCCCGCGATGCCGTTTCGGTGACGGCAGGCTCGCCTGTCATGCCGCGGCTTGCTATGGGCTCGCCGGGCATCGGCTCGCTCGATCGGGGCTCGGTGGCCATGGTTCAACCGCTTCGCGAGAGCCCCAATCTGCACGATCGATCAAACGAGGCAAACCGATCGATGGCCGGGGCACCCAAGTTCTCCACCGATCACTTTTCCAGGAAACTGGGCTTGTTTTACGCCGCATATTTCGTGTTTGGCGGGATCCAGCTGCCGTTTTTCCCGCTCTGGCTCGGCGCGCGGGGGCTCGACGCGCAGACCATCGGCTTCGTCATTGCTGTTCCGATGGTGGTGCGAATCATCGCCACACCGCTGATAACACATTGGGCCGATCGCCGCCGCGCATTGCGCGGCACGATCATCACCGCATCGGTGCTGGCGGCCTGCGCCATGACGGCGGTGGGCCTGGCGGACGGCGCCGTCGCGATCTTTGTCCTGTTCATGGTGGCGGCTGCGGCGTATTCGCCGGTGCTGGCGCTGACCGATGCGTATGCCTTGAGCGGGCTGTCGCTGCGCGGCCGTACCTACGGGCCGGTGCGGCTGTGGGGTTCCGCGGCGTTTGTCGTTGGCAACATCGTGGCGGGCCTGATGCTTGAGCGATTCACGCCCGGCGCCTTGATTTGGTTGATCGTTACGGCGCTGACCGTCTCGGCGCTGGTTTCGATGACGCTGGACCCGATCGAGGGCAAGGGCAGGGCGGTCGCGGCCGAGGCGGCGCCCACGGCTTTGTCAGCCACGGCACTCCTGCGCAATCCGGCCTTCGTGGCCGTGGCGCTGGCCTCGGCCATGATCCAGAGCAGCCACGCGTTCTATTACGGCTTCTCCACCGTTCAGTGGCGCGCCGCGGGCTTCGACGGCACCTTGATCGGCGCGCTGTGGGGCGTCGGCGTGGTCGCCGAGATTGCGCTGTTCGCCTGGTCCGGGCGGCTGCCCGCGACGCTCAAGCCCGCGACGCTGCTCGCAATCGGCGGCGCGGGCGCGATCCTGCGCTGGAGCGCGACGGCGCTGAGCCCGCCGGTCGCGCTGCTGGTGCCGCTGCAGCTCCTGCACGCCTGCTCGTTTGCCGCCACGCATCTGGGGCTGATGGGCTTCATGGCGCGCTCGGTGCCCCGCGAGTTCGCCGGCCGGGCGCAGGGCTATGTCGCGACGCTGGCAAGCCTCGTCAACGCCTCGGCGACGCTCGCCTCAGGCTTCGTCTTCGCCGCCATCGGCGGCCATGCCTATTTCATGATGGCCGCGATGGCGCTTGTTGGAACGCTGAGTGCTGTCTACGCGAGTCGCCGATAAGCCTGGCGGCTACGGCGTCTTCAAAGCCGATCAATGGCAATGGCCTGATCTATTGCATCCAGTCGTCGTCGCGGCATTCCGGATACATCGCCATCAACTCGCGGCCGCGCAGGAACATCATCTTCGCCGTTAGCCCGCCACGCGAATTGATCCACTGCCGCACGTGCTGCGGATACATATCCCACAGCGCCTGCGTGCCGACCGAGCTCGGCACTGGCTTGCCGTTCGGACCCGGCATCCAGGCGGCGTGGAAGCCGAGCGTGGCGCGTCGCGTCACGCAGATCTTGCTGCGCGGCACGATGCCGAGCACCAGCGTGCAGGCCGACAGGCAGGCCCCGTCGATCACCACCCGCTCCCCGGAATTTCGGACTGCCGAATACTGGTCGACATAGGCACCGATCCGGCCGCCGATGTCGTCACTGATCCGCATGGTTGCGGACGCCTGGGTGCCCAAAACTGTCGTACCCAGCACTGCCAAAAACGCGGCGACGATCAAAGTCGCGCTGTTGCGCATGACCCCGAACTCCCCAGCCCCACAAAAATGTGCCGCCCTTCTTTTTAAGCAATTAACCATACGGTGGGGAAGCCTAAAGTTAACCATCCGTGCACAGCTAAAGCGCCCGGCCGTTGGGCAGGCCGGATTCACGGAAAGTTCCCAGGCTTTTTGAGAATTACGTCCTGATGCGTCGCGCCAAAATCGGCAAACTGTCCCAGTTAAGGACGATGGTCCGACACCATCTTTGATTTCATCGCCGACGCTATCTCGAGGTCGCCCGGCGCTCCCTGGCCGCATCCGTTTCCTCCCCGCATTCCTTGTTATTGTGCGGTCGCCCCTGATTCCTTAACCATGGCCGCCCACAACGGCGTTTCCTGGGCAACGAAGTCGGAAAACTCCTGCGGCGAACCGGGGCGAAGCTGCACGTTCAGCTTGCTCAGGCTCTCCTTGGCTTCGGGCGTGTGCAGGATGTCGTTGATGGTGGCGTTGAGCTTGTCGACGATCGGCTTTGGCGTGCGCGGCGGCGCCATCACGCCGCCCCAGGGCGCGCTCGGGAAACTGGGAAAGCCCGCCTCCTTCATGGTCGGCACGTCGGGCAGGCCCGGCCAGCGCTGCGGCGTGACCACGGCGAGCGCCTTGAGCTTGCCTTCCTTCACCAGCGGCTGAAGCAGCGTCAGCGCGTCGAACTGCATCTGCAGCCTTCCGCTCATCAGGTCGGCGAGCGATGGCGCGCCGCCCTTGTAGGGCACGTAGGTCATGCCCAGGTCCGCCTCCTTGCTGAACAGCGAGCCCAGGAGCTGCGGCGGCGTGCCGAGCGAGCCGCCGAAATTCATCGCGCCGCGATGCGCCTTGGCATAGGCGATGAAGTCGGCGAGCGTCTTCACCGGAAGATCGGGCGGCACCACGACGACATGGGGAAAGTCCGCGACGTTGGCCACCATCTCGAACGCTTTCGGATCGTAACCGACATCCTTGTAGAGCGCCGGCGCGATTGCCACGACCGAGAGCGTGCCCCACATCAGGGTGTAGCCGTCGGGCTCGGCGGTGGCGACCGCCTTGGCGCCGAGCGTTGCTCCCGCGCCGGCGCGGTTCTCGACCACCACGGGCTGGCCGAGCTTGGTCTGCATCTGCTGGCCGACAAAGCGGGCGATGGTGTCCATCGGCCCGCCCGGCGCGACCGTGACGATGAGCTTGATCGGCTTGTCGGGATAGGTCGCGGCGGGCGCGGCACGGGGGAGGGCGGGCGACAGCGCGGATGCCGCGAGCGAAACAATGAGCGTGCGTTTGCTGATCATGGCAATCCTCCCCGATCGCCGCCCGCGCCGTTATTTTTTCTCGGCGAGCAGCCCTTTGAACTTCTCGATCTCGGCCGGCACGAATTGCTTGAGATAGGCTGCCGACATCTCCTCGTCGGAGGGCGGCAGCGCGCCGAGCTCGTCAAGCCGTTTCTGATAAGTCTCGCTCGCCACGCCCTGACGCAGCGCGGCGTTCAGCTTGTCGATCATCGGCTGCGCTGTGCCCTTCGGCGCGAACAATCCGTTCCAGCCTTGCAGCTGGAACTCCGGCAACCCGGCTTCGATGCTGGTCGGCACGTTCGGCAGGCTGTTGAGCCGCCGCGGCATCCCGATCGCGACGCCGTTGGTCAGGCCGCCCTGGATCGAGGGCGCGATGGAGGCGGCGTTGTCGCAGACGCCGTCGATCTGGCCGGCGAGCAGATCGTTCAGCGCAGGTCCGCCGCCGCGATAGCTCACCAGCGTCACGTCGATATTGGCCGCCTGCACGAAGGCCTTGCAGATCAGATAATTCGAGGAGCCGACGCCGGCATGGCCGAGCGTGGCCTTGCCCGGGTTCTTCTTGGCGTAGTCGATGAACTCTTTCAGTGTCTTGGCCTGGTGGTCCTTCTTCAGCGCGATCACCGGCGAGGTCTTGGCGACGATGCCGATCGGTGCGAAGTCATCGGGAGTGAACTTCAGGTCCGGATAGAGCGCGTAGACCGCAGTCGCCGTGCCGCTGTTGCCGATGATGATGGTGTAGCCGTCATTGGGGGCGCGGGCCGCCCGCGTCATCGCGGTCGAGCCGCCGGCGCCGGCCACGTTCTCGATCACGAAGCGCTGGCCGATGGCCGTGCCCATCTGCTCGGCGATCAGCCGGGCAATCACGTCGGAGGCGCCGCCCGCCGCAAACGGCACGATCATGGTGATGGGCTTGGTCGGATAGGCGTCCTGCGCCGGAGCAGGCACGGCGAGGGCGGAGAGCGCCGCGCATGCCAACATGACGCGCGCGAGATTTCGAGCAGTGCGTACCATCAATTGTCTTTCCATTCGGTCGTGGTTTGAGGTGCGCGCCTCTTCTAGCCCTACTTGATGCCGAGGAGCCGCGACGCAGTGTCGCCCAGCATGTTCGCCTTGTCGGCGTCGCTCAACCCCGACGTTTTGAGGATGTGGTCGACCGATGTGCTGGTCCAGGGGAACGGATAGTCGGTTCCCATCATGATGCGGTCGGCGCCGACCTCGGCGGCGAGCGTCTTCAGCGCGTCCGACGTGAAGATGATGGTGTCGTAGTAAAACTGCTTGAGATATTCGGTCGGCTTCTTCTTGAGCGGCACGGCCGCGCAGCGGTCCGGGAAGGTAACGCAGATCGCATCCGAGCGCGGCGCGTAGAACGGCAGATAGCCGCCACCATGCGCAGCGCAGATCTTCAGCCCGGGGAAGCGGTCGAGCGTGCCCTCGTAAATGAGATGCGACAGCGCAATCGTGGTCTCGAGCGGATTGCCGATGGTGTTGCCGAGGCCGCCGTTGCCGGCGAGCCGCTTGCCGAGTTCCGGCGTGCCGCCTGGATGCATGAAGACGAGACAGCCGAGCTCCTCGCACTTGGCCCAGATCGGATGGAATTTCGGATCGGCAAGCTCCATGCCCTCGACGCCGGCGCCGACCGACATGCCGCGCAGCCCGAGCTTCTTGATGCCGTATTCGAGCTGCTGCACGGCCAGGTCAGGGTGCTGCATGGCGACCGTGGTGAAAGCAACGAAGCGGTCAGGATGCTGGCCGACCAGCTCGGCGAGCTTCTCGTTCTGCAGCTTGATCAGCTTCTCGGCCACATCGCGGTCGGCCTTGTACCAGAACGGATTGATGCTGAGCGCCTCGATGTCGATGCCCTGTGCGTCCATGGCTTGGAAGCGGTCCGGGCCGTATTGCAGATTGGCCGGATTGAGCTTCAGATTCATCATCGCCAGAGCTTCGGGAAACGCGCAGTGCGCGTGGATGTCCACGGTCTTGACGCGTCGGCCGTTGACCACGACCTCGCGGCGTCGCGGCGCCGGCTGCGCGTGCACGTGCGGTGCGTCGAACATGTTGCAGCCGCAGAACGCCACGCCGGCGAGTGCACCGGTGGCCTTGCCGAAGAAATCCCTGCGCGTCGTCATGCCATCCCCATTCGTTATGGTTGTCTGAAACTGTTCGCGTCTCTATTCACCCTTGGCGCCGGCGAGCTTCACCATGGCAGCCCATTTCGGCAGTTCGGCACGGAGGAAGGCGTCGTATTCGGCGGGCGTGCTGGCCTTCGGCAGCGCGGCGAAGCGGTCAAGTGCGGTTTTGATCTCTTGCGTGCGCAGGCCTTCGTTGATCGCGGCGTTCAGCTTGTCGATGACCGGCACCGGCGTGCCTTTCGGTGTGACCACGCCGGTCCAGGCGTCGACGATCAGGTCGGGAAAGCCGCTCTCGACGAAGGTCGGCACGTCGGGGAGATCGGCCCAGCGCTCGGGCCGCGCCACGGCGAGCGGGCGGAGTTTGCCCTGCTTGATCTGCGGGATGAGGATCAGCATGCCGTCGATGGTGAAGTGGGTCTGGCCGGCGAGCAGATCGGTCACCGACTGCGCCGAGCCCTTGTAGGGCACATAGGTGACGTCGAGGCCCGCCTGGGTCTTGAACAGCGTCGACAGAAGATGCGGCGGCGTGCCGAGCCCTGCGCCGTAATTGAGCTTGCCGGGATTGGTCTTGGCGTAGGCGATGAACTCGGCAAGGGTTTTCGCCGGCACCGAGGGGCCGACCACCATGACGTGGGGCAGGAGCGACGTGGTCGCGACCGCGGTGAAATGCTTCAGCGGATCGACGTCGAGGCTCGGATAGAGCGCGGGCGCAACGCCAAGCGAGCCGGACGAGCCGAACAGCAGCGTATAGCCGTCGGGCTCGGCGGTGGCCGCCGCCTTGAAGCCGATGGTCGAGCCCGCGCCCGGGCGGTTCTCGACGATGACCTGCTGGCCGAGCCGCGTGCCGAGGTCCGCTGCGGTGAGGCGGGCCATGGTGTCGATCGGCCCGCCCGGCAGGAACGGCACGATCATCTTGATCGGCTTATCGGGATAGGACTGTGCGCGGGCTGGCGCAGCGAAGCCGGCGCCAAACGCCAAGCAAAGTGCAATGCCGATTGCCAGCAGCGCTCGCACGCCGACCATGGCCGCCTCCCTGAGATCGGCGGTTCTATGCCGCCTGATATCCCGATCTTAGCGGCCGCGCCGCGTCATTCAATCTTGATGCCGGCGCTCCGTATCACTTCGGACCATTTGTCGTATTCTTTACGTAGAAACGCACCGAACTCCTCCGCCGGCATCGGCGTGACGTCGGCGTTGAGATCGACCGCAACGGCCGTGACCTCCGGCATGCCGAGGCTGTGATTGATCGCGTGGCTGATCCGCGTCACCGTATCGGGCGGCGTCCTGGCCGGCGCCATCACGCCGATGAAGGTCGAGACCTGATAATCGGGCACGCCGCTTTCCATCATGGTCGGCAACCTGGGCAACTCGCGGGCGCGCGTCGCGCCGGACAGCGCCAGCGCCTTGAGCCGCCTTTCGCGGATCAGCGGCAGCATGCCGGCGATATCGCCGAAATACATCTGCACCTGGCCGCCGAGGATCGCGGTGAGCACCTCCGATGCGCCCTTGAACGGCACATGCACGATGTCGATGCCGGTGCGCAGCCGGAACAGCTCGGCGGCGAGCTGGCTGATGTTGCCGATGCCGCCGGAGCCGTACGTGAGCTGGCCCGGATTGGCCCTCGCATAGGCGATGAGTTCTCGCACCGAACTGGCCGGGAAGTCCGGATGCACCGCCAGCACCTCGACGTTCTGCGACAGCCGCGCCACCGGCACGAAGGACTTGAACAGCTCGAAGTCGCGGCTGCCGGTCATGATCGGCTGGATGACCAGCGAGCTGATGTTGCCGCAGAGCAGCGTGTGGCCGTCCGGCTCGGCCGATGCGACGAGCTTGGACGCGATGCCGCCGGAGGCGCCGCCGCGGTTCTCGACCACGACCGGCTGGCCGAGGAGCCCGCCGAGCGGCTGGCCGACGAGGCGCGCCATCACGTCCACCGGGCCGCCGGGTGCGAAGGGCACGATCATGCGGATCGGGCGGTCGGGGAAGCCCTGCGCCTTGGCCTGCGCGACGAAGGCGGTGCCGAACGCGGCACCGGCCGCGAGCAGCGCGCGTCGGCTGATCATCGCGTTCTCCCGATCCTGGCGATCTGCTGCCGCCCTGCGGCGATCTTATCCGTTGTGACGGTGACCGATCCAGGGTGCGGAGGTTGAGCAGGGTTTGATGTTCTTTTGACTTAGCGATCGGCTGCGGCCAACGTCCTGCAGTCGACAATGAACATTCCGTGAGGGTGGATTTCATGGACGACAGATTTTCGGGCCGTTATCCAATTGAGCATCGCGCCGGCGAGATCGAGCGCCTGCTGACGCAAGGCCAGGCCATGGCGCCCGATGGGCTCGCCATGCTGGAACGGATCGGGCCGATGCAGGGCTGGCGCTGTCTCGACGTCGGCTGCGGGCCGTGCGGCATCACCGATCTCATGAGCGCGCGTGTCGGGCCGTCCGGCCATGTGATCGGACTCGATCGCGACGCGGGCTTCCTCGAATATGCGCGCCGGCATGCCGCGGCCAACACCGAATTCCGGCAAGGCGATGCCTATGCGTCGGGCTTGCCGGCCGGCACATTCGACCTCGTGCACATGCGCTTTGTCGCGAGCACAGCGGGCGAGCCCGGGCGGCTGCTGAAGGAGGCCGCGCGGCTCGCGCGGCCCGGCGGCATTGTCGCCTTGCAGGAGCCGGACGCAGCGGCGTTGCACTGTTATCCGCCGCATCCAGCTTGGGAGAAGTTGAAGGCTGCGCTGATCGGCGCGTTCAAAGGCGTCGGCGCCGATCTCGAGCTGGCGCGGCGGCTCTATCACGTGATGCATCAGGCAGGATTTCGCGACGTGCAGTACCGCGTGGCGCTGCTCGGCGTGCGCTCCGCCGATCCGATGGTCGACTACCTGCCGTCGACGGTGGAGTCGTTGCGCGGTACGATCCTGAAGCTCGGTCTTCTCGGCGAACACGAGTTCGACGCCGCGCTGGCCGATTGCCGCGCGCATCTCGCCACGCCCGGCACGTCGTTCACGATGTATGCGGTGGCGCAGGTGTGGGGCCGGACCGGCTAGCGCGGATTGCGCGACTGTCCGGAACGACGCGGCGCCGGAGAGGCGCCAATGCCCTTGCCGGTGGCGTTCAGGGCCGGATCGCTCTGGTTGCCGCCATCGAAATCGGGCGGCGTCTTCCAGTTGCGCTGGCTGTCGGTGAGCGACCTCGTCGCAGAGTTGTGAACCCCGATGGAAGGCGACACTCCCGAGCCACCGCCCAGCAAATAGGCGTCGGCGGTGGTTGCGACCGCAACGAAACTGACAAACGCAGCGCCGACCATGAAGCCAATCAACGTGGTGCCAATGGCGAAGCCGAGCAGGGTCTTGCCGGCAATAGCGCGATAATTCATGGCGCAACCTCCGTGGGGCGCGGTTCCTGCCCTTTGGTGCGCTCGGCGCGTCCCGAGGTTCAAGTCGGAATCCTGTCCCCAGTCCGGCCCAACTCCCGCGAAACACCGATTCAGTTGATCTGCACGCCGCTCGCTTCGACGATCTGCTTCCACTTCGGGACTTCGGCCGCGATGAAGTCGGCGAAATCCTTCGGCGTGCCGGTGCGGGGCGCAACGCCGAGCCGCTGCATGGCGGTACGGGTCTCGGGCGTGTCGAGCACGCGGTTGGTCGACGCGTTCAGCGTGTCGATGATCGGCTGTGGCGTGCCGGAAGGCGCCCAGAGCCCGGCCCAGAAGCCGAGCGAGAGGCCGGGGAAGCCGCTCTCGATCATGGTCGGCACGTCGGGCAGGTCCAGCTCGCGCGTCGTGCCCCATTGCGCGATGGCCTTCACCTTTCCGTCGCGGATCAGCGGCAGGAGCGTCGCGGTGGTGCCGATGTTGACCTGGATCGCGCCGGTCATCATGTCGGTGACGGCCTGCATGCCGCCCTTGTAGGGCACGCTTGCGATCTTCAGACCGTTGGTCTTGTTGAACCACTCGCCGACGAGCTGCGGCGCGGTGCCCTGGCCGTAGCCGAAGGCGAGCTTGTCGGGATTGGCTTTGGCGTAGGCGATGAACTCCTGCGCGTTGCGCACCGGAAGCTCGGGCGGCACCACGGTGACCCAGGAGCCCCAAGCGACGTTGGCAACCGGCGCAAAGCTTTTGACCGGGTCGAAGTCCAGGTTCCTGTACATCGCCGGCGCCACCACGAGACTCGAGCTCTGGAACAAGAGCGTGTAGCCATCAGGCTCGGCGGTGGTGACCGCCTTCATGCCGATGATGGTGCCGGCGCCGGGCCGGTTCTCGACCACGACACTCTGCGGCAGCGCGGTCGAAAGCTGCTGGGCGAGGAGGCGGGCCACCACGTCGACCGGCGAGCCTGCGGTGAACGGCGCGATCATCTTGATCGGCCGCACCGGATAAGTGTCGGCGAGCGCGGCAGGCACGCCAAACGGATTTGCGCCGAGCGCGCCTGCGGTCAGCGCCAGCGCGAATGTGCGTCGTGTGAGCATTGGCTTCCTCCCGGATCGCAGGCTTTATCCCCACAACGCGGGCGTCGGCGGATAGACCATGCTGTTGTCGTAACGTAGCCCGTCGGGGCGATCTTTCGCCAGCAGCAGCGGCCCGTCGAGATCGACCACGCGGGCACGCTGCGCCACCAGCACGGCCGGCGCCATGGCGAGCGAGGTCGCAACCATGGAGCCGACCATGATGCGAAAGCCGAGCCGCTCGGCTTCGGCGGCCATCGCCAGGGCTTCGGTCAAGCCGCCGGCCTTGTCGAGCTTGATGTTGACGGCGTCGTAGCGGCCGGCGAGGCCTGCGAGGCTCGCACGGTCGTGCACGCTCTCGTCGGCGCAGATCGGCACCGAGCGCCGGATCGAGGCGAGCGGCGCGTCGGCGTCCGCCGGCAGCGGCTGCTCGATCAGCGTGACGCCGGCATCGGCGCAGGCCGTGAGATTGGGAATGAGTGTTTCGATGGTCCAGCCTTCGTTGGCGTCGACGATGAGCTCGGAGGAGGGTGCGGCCTTGCGCACCGCAAAGATGCGGTCGCGATCGCCCGCGGCGCCGAGCTTGATCTTGAGAAGCTTGCGCGAGGATGCGTTGCGGGCGGCCTCGGCCATGGCCTCGGGCGTGCCGAGCGAGATGGTGTAGGCCGTGGTCAGCGCCTTCGGCGCCGCGAGGCCCGCGAGCTCGTAAGCGGGCTTTCCGGCGCGCTTGGCCTCGAGGTCCCAGAACGCGCAGTCGAGCGCGTTGCGTGCGGCGCCTGCAGGCATCGCCTGTTGCAGCGCCTTGCGGTCGAGGCCGAAGGCGAGCTTGTCGCCGAGCTTGCCGAGCGTAGCGATCACGCCCTGCACGGTCTCGTCATAGCGCGCATAGGGCACGCATTCGCCATAGCCCTTGTGCCGGCCGTCGCTCAATTCGACGACCACCACCTGCGCCTCGGTCTTGGCGCCGCGGCTGATCGAGAACGAGCCCGCGATCGGCCAATTTTCGGAGCGGACGGAGAGTGAAAGGGGCAACGGCATGACGATTCGCAGTCGATTCTAGCAGCGTTCAAGAGGGCAAACTCGGCGGCGAATGACAAGCCCGGACGCCGATGGGATTTTGGCCGTCCCGGCGGGTCTTGCGGCTCATAATCCCGCAAGCGCCGGCAGGATCACGTTGCGCGCCACCTCGTGCGGATTGCGCGCGCCACGATTGGCCAGGATCACGATCCCGAGGTGCTTGTCCGGCACCATGCCGAGATAGGCCGAGGCATTGTCGATGCCGCCGGGCTTGTCGACGATGGTGGGCCCGCCGAAGTTGCAGATCTCGAAGGCCAGCGCCTGGGTGAAGCGGCCGTCGATGCGGAACACGCCGCGCTGCGTGAGCCGCATGGCGGTTGAAAGCTCCGGATCGAGCGGCACCTCGCCGAGATTGGCGGCGAGCAGGACGGCGAGATCGCGCGCCGAGGAGAACATCTGGCCGGTGCCGGGAAACCGGTAATAGCTCTGCTGGTTGCCGGGAGCGCCGATCGGCTTGCCGTCCTCGCCGTAGCCCTGCACGGCGCCGGGCAACGGCTCGTGCTCGATGTCGAGCACATGCTCCGGGATCATGGTCTCCTTCAGGCCGAGCGGTTTGAGCACGCGCTGGCCGATCAGGTCGGCGATCGGCATGTGAAACCGCCGCTCCAGCGCGAGCTGCAGCAGGATGTAGCCGGCATGGGTGTAGGTGTGGGCCTCGCCGGGCTGGTGGCCCGGCTCCGGTGTCCAGGCGTTCAGCACGTCGATGAAGTCGCTCAGCGTGTAGCCGCGCTGCGGCCACGGCGGATGATCGGTCGGCAGCAGCAGGCCCGATGTGTGGCTCGCGAGCTGGCCCAGCGTCACCGCGCGGATCGCCTTGCCGTGCTCGAGCTCGGTGACGTATTGCGCGACGCGATCATCGAAATGAAGCTCGCTGCGTCCGACCGCCTGCGCCAGCACGGTGGCCTCGAACAGCTTGCGCACCGAGGCGACGTTGAACAGCGAGCCGGCCGTGACCGGACGGCGGGTGGCCATGTCGGCCAGGCCGTAATTGTAGAACAGCGTATGGCCGCCGATCCGCACCGCGATTGCGGTGCCGCCGATGCCATCGTCGCCGAGCAGGGCCGGCACGAGCTGTTTCGCGACGATGCGCTCGACGTCGCTGTCGCTTCCAGCATAGGCGCAGGTCGGAGCAGGGCAGGCCAGCAGCGCGGTCATGAGGGTCAGGGCTGCAAATCGCATACGAGTTTTCCCCCTGCGACGATCGAGCCCCACCGACAATTCCAACGGAAACGAAAGGTTCCGGTTCTCAGCGCTTGAGGCGGACCGCGCCGAAGGCCCAGTCCCGGCCCAGCCCGCGAAACAGCGATTGGTTGATCCATACCATCGCGAGCGGTTCGAGCAGGCGGGATTGTTTCAACGCGCCGGAATCGAGCGGCTCGAAGCCCAGCTCGCCCACGAGCTGGGCCACCGTCGACTTGGCGGCCTCGTCGTCGCCGGCGAGGAACATCACCGGGCGCTGCTCGAAGCGATGGCCCTCGGTCATCATGTTGGCGCCGACCTGGTTGAAGGTCTTCACCACCTTGGCGCCGGGAAGCCACGATGCGACGGTCTCGCCAGCCGACGTGGTGAAGCCGCGCTCGAGGCCGAGTTCGCCGTCCACCATGGTGAGCGGGTTCATGGTGTCGATGACGATCTTGCCGGGGAGGGCGAGATTGCCCAGCGCCTTGACAGCCTGCTCAGCGCCCTGCCACGGCAGCGCCAGCACGACCACGTCACCCTGCCGGGCGGCGTCCGCGGAGGGCGCTGCGGTCGCGCCGATCTCTGCGCACAGACTCTTGAGTTCCGGCTTGCTCACGTCTCTCGCGCCGAACACGATGGAGTGTCCGGCCTTGGCCCAGGCACGGCCGAGCGCGCTTCCCACATTGCCTGCGCCAATCACAGCAATTTTCATGTGGTGTTTCCCGGGTTTTGGTCTCAGCCCGTCGTCCCGGCCCCGAGCTAAGCAAAACGGGCGCGCTGTTCAAGCGCGCCCGTTGGATTTTTGTCGGTCTTGCTGAGGGTCTATTCGCCGCCGAAGCGTCCCGCCGCGTGGGCCAGCATCGTGTAGACCTTGCCGGTCTCCGAGGTGAGGTAGGTGCGGGCCATGACCTGGTCGCGGTCGTTGCGGGCGACCTCTTCCAGGAGCCGCTCGAACTCGCCGATGTAGCGATCCACCGTTTGCTTGAACTCACGGTCGGCGCGGTACTTGTTGCGCAGCTCGTCGAACGTCTTCTGGCCCTGCATGGTGTAGAGGCGCCGGGTGAAGACATTGCGCTCGCCGCGCTTGTAGCGGTCCCACAGCTCAGCGGCCGCGTCGTGATCGATCATCCGCGCGATATCGACGGAGAGCGAGTCGAGCGACTCGAGCGAGTGGCGCGCCGGGCGGTCAGACCGCATGTCGGGAGCGCCATTCGGGGCCGAAGCGCGGTGCAGCAGCTCCGACAGCCAGCCGTTGCGGTTGTTGCCCTGGCCGGCAGCCTGGCCGCCGCCAAGTCCTTGGCCGCCAAGATCCGGGGCACCGCGGACCGGGCTCGGGCTGAGCGACGGCGCATCGGCCCGGCGCGGCGGCAGCGAGGCACCGCCGGTGATGTCGGCGCGCGGCGGCGGCGCCTGGCGCGGCGGCTCCATCCGCGGGGCCGCTTCCATGCGCGGCGAGGCGCCGGCGCTGGCATAGGCCGGTTGACGGGCGGTCTGGTCCGAAGCGTCGAGGCCGCGGCCGTGCTTGGCAACGATGCGGTTCAGCTCGGCCAGCGCCTCGATCTGATCGACGATCACGCGGCGCATCTGGGCGGCGCTGTCGGCGGTCTCCTGCGGCAGCTCGAGGATGCCGCGGCGCAGCTCGCCGCGGGTCGACTCCAGCTCACGCTGCATCTCGGCTGCCATCTGGCGCATGCCCTGCAGCGTCTCGGTGAAGCGCTGGGTGGTCTGGGCGAACATGTCGTGGGTTTCGCCCGAGTGCTGGGTGTAGATGCCGTGCAGCAGCTCGCTGGCGCGGCGGCGCTCCTCCTCGAGCGAGCGGGCGCCTTCGGCGCTCGACTCGGCAACGATGCGGGCGATCTCGCGGGCGCGGTTGTTGGCGCCTTCGAGCGACTCGTCGAGCAGGCCCGAGAAGCGCTTGAGGCGCTGCTCGATGTCCTCGGTGCGGGTGTCGAGCGCCGAGACCAGCTGCTCGATCGTGACGCGACGCTCGGTGAGGTTCTCCTCGGTGCGGCGGTTGCTCTTGTCGAGCAGCGCCACGGCTTCCACCAGCCCGCGGCCATGGCCTTCGAACTGCGTGGCGAGCCCGCTGAGATCCTGCAGCGCCTTGTTGGTGATGGCGTGGAACGAGCTGATGTGCTGGTCGACGAGATTGCTGCTCACGCCGGCCTTCTCGGAGACCTCGTTCATGGTGGACACGAACTCGGAGACGCGGGTGACCAGGGTGTTCTCGACCGCGCTCATGTTCTCATGGGCGCCGCTCAGGACCTCCTGGAGCAGGATGTTGGCCTCACGCAGCCGCTCGAACAGCGTCGTCGTGTCGGTGCGCAGCATGTTGTGCGTCTCCATCATCTCGGAGACGCTCGAGGTCGTGATCTGCTTGGAGTGCTCGATCGCGGCCTTGGTGTTGTTCTGCAGCTCGGTCAGCGAGCGGTTGACCGTGGTGGTCGCGGTCTGCGTCGCCTCGGTGACGAGGCGGGCGATCTGCTCGCTGTTGTCCATCATGGTGCGGGTGAAGTTGAAGCCCTGGGCTTCGATCGACTTCACCGCATGGTCGGTGGCCTTGATGACCTCGGTCGAGAACTCCTTGCTCTTGCCGCTCAGTGCGGAGAGGAGCGTCGAGGAGTTGGCATCGAGGATCTTGGTCATCTCCTGGGCGCGGCCGGAGACCTGCTGGCTGATCTCGTCGGCCTTGCCGACGAAGTTCTTGGCCACCTCGGCGCTGACGCCGAGCAGGGTGCGCTCGACATCGCCCGCGTTCTGCTTGAGCACGTTGCTGACGCCCGCCGACACCGCCGTGAGCGTGCGCTCGACCTCGGTGGCGTTCTGCTTCAGCGTGGTGCTGACACCGGTCGAGATCGCGTTCAGGGCGCGCTCGAGATCGGTGGCATTCTGCTTCAGCGTGTTGGTGACGTTGCCGGTGACGGAGGTCACCGAGCGCTCGGTGACGCCGGTGATGTTGGCGACAGCCTGTTCGGCCTCGACGTTGGCACGGTTGATCGCCTGGATCGCCTGGGCCGAGTTCTTCTCGATGGTCGTGGCAAGCGACGTCATGCGGCCATCGAGCGCTTCGGACGCGGCCTTGGTGCGCGAGTCGATGTGCTCGTTGATGGCGTCGATACGGCCGGTCCACAGGTTCTCGAAGCGGCCGATCACGGCGCCGACAGCGCGCTCGGTCTCGCCCGACACGGAGTTGAGCGTGCGCTCCGCCGCGTTGGTGACCTGAGCGAGAGTCCGCTCGGCCTCGCTCGAGGCGTTGCCCAGCGCCTGCGTCGCCGTGGTGGCGTTGCCGGTGATGGTCGCGGAGAGCTGCTCCATGCGGTTCTCGAGCGCCTCGGTGACCGCGCGGGTGCGCTGTTCGATCTGGCCCGAGATGGCCTCGGTGCGGCCGAGCCACAGGTTCTCGAAGTGGGTGAAGACCTTGTTCAGCGTGGTCTCGGTGTTGCCGGTGACGCCGCTGAGCGTGCGCTCGGCGGTCTCGGTGAGGGCGCCGAGGCTGCGCTCGGCTTCGCCGGCGGTCTGGGTGACGGCTTCGGTCGCCTGCTGGCGGCTCTGCACGATGGTCTGGGTCGCGGCGCTGGAGGTCTGGTTGACCGCCTGCATCGCTTCGGCGGCGGCGCGGCCGATCGACTGCGCGGCGTCCGAGGTGTTGACCTTGATGGTGTTGGCGAGCTGCTCGATGCGCGCGTTGAGCGCGTCGGCGGCGGCCTTGGTGCGGACCTCGACCTGCTCGGTGACGTGCTCGGCGCGGCCGACCAGGAGCTGCTCGAAGCGGCCGATGCGGGTGTCGAGGTTGTTGGCGACCTCGGTCGCGCGCGTGCCGAGCGCACGGTCGATCTGCTCGATCTTGGCGCCGACGCTCTCGGCAAGCGCCTGGCCGCGCGAGTTGATGATGCCGGTGACGTCGGTGATGCGCTTGTCCAGGGCGGTGACGACCTCCTTGCCGCCTTCGGCCAGCGTCTTGGCGATGTCCATGACGCGGGAGGAGAGGGCGTCGTTCAGCGTCTGGGTGCGGCTGTCGAGCGCCTCCTGGAAGCGGGCGAGCCGCTGATCCAGCGTGGCGGTGACCTCGGTGGCCTTGGTCGAGACCTTGCCGTCGAAGCCGTCGATGTACTCGCGCATCGCGCCCGAAACTTCGGTGGTGCGCTGGCCGAGACGCTCGACCAGCTCGCCGCCATAGGTCTTCACGGTGCGGTCGAACTCGGCGAGGTGCCGGGTGATCAGGTTGCCCAGCGTGGACGAGTCACGGGTGATCTTCTCGGCGAGCTCGGCGCCGCCGTGGGAGAACATCTCCTCGAAGGCCTGCAGGCGGGCGGCGAGCATTTCACGCACGGAGTCGCCTTGCGTGGCGACAGTGGAGGCGAGGTGCTCGGCGTTCTCGCGGAAGGTCTCGGTGACCTTGTCGCCGCGGGTGACGATGGTCTCGGTGATGCGTTCGCCGGTCTGCTCGAGCTTGGACACGACGTCGCCGCCGCGCAGGCTGAGATCGAGCACGAGCGAGTCGCCGGTGGACTTGAGCGTCGAGTTGACCTCATCGCCCGAGGTGGCGATCGATTCCGCAAGCCGGCTCGAAGTGTCGACCAGCGTCTCGGTGATCTGCTGCGAACGGTCTTCCATCAGCTGGATGACCGCAGTGGACTTCTGCGCGAAGCCCTGCGTCACCTCTTCGAGGCGCTCTTCCATCATCTGGGCGAGGTTCGTGGTGAGACCCGCGAACTCCTCGGTGATGTGGTCGGTCTTGAAGTTCAGGCTCGAGGTGAGCCGGTCGCTGGCGTTGGCGATGGCGTTGGAGGTCTCGCCGCTGGCGCGCTCCAGGCGCTCCAGCAGGTCGCCGCCGCGCTCGCCGAGCGCCGCGATCATCGCGTCGCCGGCGCGGCCCAGCGCCATGGTGATGTGCTCGCCCTTTTCGGTGAGGGCGCCCGCGATCTTCTGCGCGCTTTCGTTGACGCGCTCGGCGACGTGGTCGCTGACCGAGGAGATGTCGTGGGACAGGTCGAGATGCACGCCGGTGATGGCGTTGCGCACCTGCTCGGCCTGGCCGACCAGGGTGTCGCGCTGATGCGCGAGAGTCTCGAGCAGGCCGCGGATGCGGACTTCGTTGTCGTTGTAGGCGCGCTCGAGCGCCGAGACCTCGTTGGCGACCAGCGCCTCGAGCTCGGCGGCACGCGCCAGCGCCCGCTCGACGCCGTCGCCCATGGCGGCGACCTCGCGGCGGATCGCCTGGCCGACCGAGACGATCGACTCGCGGGCGACTTCCTCCGGCTCGGCGAGCTTCATGGCGACGCTCGCCATGGACTGCGCGATGACGCGCAACTCCTGGGCACGCCACACCATGTGGGCCATGACGTAGAAGAACAGCACCGGCGCGAGCAGGAAGCTCGCGAGCCCGATCATGGCCGGGATGCTGGCCGCGCCCTGGCTCAGCACGGCGCGCAGGTCGGGCAGGAACAGGAAGGCGAGAACGCTGCCGCCGATCACCCAGGCGAAGGCGAAGATGGTGGCGACGAAATACGAGGTCTTCGGCGGACGGCGCTGCAGGGTCTGCAGGATCTGGCCGATCGACTGGCGGTCGTCGTTGGCGGCGCGGGGGCTGCTGCGAAGATCATCGGCCTCGGGGCCCTCGAACAGGCCCTTGTCGGCTGCCGGAGCCGCGGAACGGTTGCCGCGGCGCTCTCGCGGTGGGAGCGGGGGCTGATCCATGACCGGGTCGGCGCGGCCTGCGCCGGGCTGGTCGGTGGTGCTGAGCACCTCCTGGATCGCATTCAGAGCGGTATCCGTCGGATCCTTGATCTTCTTCGGATTGTTCGCCATCGGCTGTCGCCTCACTCTCTACAACTGGACCCCCGGCCGAGCCTGACAAATGTGCCGCATTTCCAAGGCTCGACCTGACACGCGCGTGAGTGTCGCTTTATCCCCTAAATCGTCGCCGATCCCCTAACCGGTCGGCGGCAGGCGGGTGGCCTTTTCTGCACAAAAATGTCCCTCGGACACCGGAAGCTTTTCACAGAAACGCCCGTAGGCTCCCCACCATACGTCAACCATCCTATCGGCTTGGCATTGCGAAAGAAATGGCGACCGTAAGGGTTTTTTAATCATCGTTAATTGGGTGTTCCACGCGGTCGAATCTGACGAGGGTTGTGTGGCCGCAAAGCCAGACACCGCCGCAATTCTCGGGTGGTTAACCGGACGTTGTTGAAGCCTTAACGATGGGTCAATTTTGCGGCCGGATCAGGGCGGCGTTAACCAGCCGCGCATTCAGTTACCGCCACACCGGTCGATTTCATCCCCGGCCTTTACCTGGCTTTGGTCGATCTGCCGTCATGCTCCTCCCATAGAAGCGGGGACAGCCCGCTCGGGGGAGGACTGACTGATGACTGCCGTTGCGAAGCTGATGGAGATGAAACCAGCCATCGACGTAGAGCATCTGGCCCGCATGACGCTCGGCGAGCGGAGCCTGGAGCGCGAGGTGCTGGAGCTGTTCGGCCGGCAGGCCGACCTGCTGCTGCCGCGCATCCGCCGCGGCGACCCGGCGCTGGCGGCGGCATCGGCCCATACGCTGAAGGGCTCGGCGGTCGGCATCGGCGCCTTCGAGGTGGCCCGCGCCGCCGAGGCTGTGGAAAAGGCCAAGGACGCCAATTTCGTGGCTGCAATCGAGACGCTGTCGGTCGTCCTGGAAGAGACCAAGGCCGAGATCGCGCGGCTTCTGGCGAACTGACCGCAAGGCTGCTCTCGGGATTCCCCGCTAGCATCCCCTCCTTTGACCCGTTAGAAGGAGCCGCCCGGCCGTCCGGCCGGTGACCTTTCCCTGACGGCTCACGGTCCTATGCCCAAGATCACCTTCATCGATTCCGCTGGCACCTCCCGCACCATCGACGCCGAGAACGGCGCGACCGTGATGGAGACCGCGATCAAGAACGACGTGCCCGGTATCGAGGCCGAATGCGGCGGCGCCTGCGCCTGCGCGACCTGCCACGTCTATGTCGAGGAAATCTGGCGGGAGAAGGTCGGCGGGCCTTCGCCGATGGAAGAGGACATGCTCGACTTCGGCTATGACGTGAAGCCGAATTCGCGGCTGTCGTGCCAGATCAAGGTCAGCGACACGCTCGACGGCCTCGTGGTCCGCACGCCCGAGCGGCAGGCGTAAGCCGGCCTGATCCACTCAAATCGAAGCGTCGGAATTTATGGCCCTGGGTCCCCGCTTTCGCGGGGACGAACGGCTGATAGTCCGGCGAACTCTCTCCCCGTTCGTCCCCGCGCATAGCCGTCCGAAGGACGGCGTCGCTTCGCGCGCCTATGGCGGGGACCCAGTCCTGCACGAGTCGATGCAGTGATGTTGGATCGGGTAATCTACGTCCCCTGAAGCTTCCACTGGCTGAGCCGCGCGATGGCGGCTTCCGGCAGCGGCGTGGCTTTGCGCGTCTTGATGTCCATGCAGACCAGCGTCGCCTGGCCAGCCGCAGCGCAGACGCCGTCGCGGAAGATCGCCTGCGACACCTTGAACGACGAGCGGCCGAAGTGAGCGACCCCTGTGCCGATCTCGATTCCGCCCGGCCAGTGCAACTCCTTGATGTAGTCGACCTCCATCCGCACCATCACGAAGGTCAGCCCCGGCACGCCGATCCCCAAGTCCTTGTTGCGGAACATCGCGACCCGGCCGGTCTCGAAATAGGTGAGAAACACCGCCTGGTTGACGTGCCCCTGCGGGTCGAGATCGCCGAAACGGATGTTGTCGGTGACCCGGTGCGGGTAGTCGGCAAGCTGCGGCACGGGCTTCTTGGCCGGCCGGGCGGGCTGGTCGTTCACGATATTTTCCTTGCGAAGGCGAGGGCGGGAGGAGGTTTGTACTGAGGCAGTCGGATATTCGGCGATTTAGGCCTACCGGCAAAGAGGCACAAATTGCCCCTTTTCGGCGCGGCCTGTGACCGCTAGACAGACGGCCGACAGTCAAGCATCCCGCTGACAATCAACCCAAAAATTAGACCGTTTCTCATGAGTGATCCGATCAAGACTGACGTGCTGATCATCGGTGCCGGCCCGGTCGGCCTGTTTGGCGTGTTCGAGCTGGGCCTGCTCGACATCAAGTGCCACCTCGTCGACATCCTCGACAAGGTCGGCGGCCAGTGCGCCGAGCTTTATCCCGAGAAGCCGATCTACGACATCCCGGCGATCCCGAAGATCTCGGCTCAAGGCCTGGTCGATCAACTCATGGAGCAGATCAAGCCGTTCGGCCCGCAGTTTCATCTCGGCGAGATGGTCGAGACCATCGAGCGGATCGGCGAGCCGCTGTTCCGTGTGACCACCGACCGCGGCAAGGTGTTCGAGACCAAGCTCGTGGTGATCGCGGCCGGCGGCGGCTCGTTCCAGCCGAAGCGCCCGCCGATCCCGGGCATCGAGGCCTACGAGGGCACCTCGGTGCACTATTCGGTGCGCAAGATGGAGGCGTTCAAGGGCAAGAAGATCCTGATCGTCGGCGGCGGCGACAGCGCGCTCGACTGGACGCTCAACCTCGCGCCGATCGCCAAGCACCTCACGTTGCTGCATCGGCGTCAGGAATTCCGCGCCGCGCCCGACAGCGTCAACAAGATGACGGCAATGCTGAACGAGGGCACGATCGACTTCGTGATGGGTCAGGTCACCGGCCTCGAGGGCTCCAACGGCCAGATCACCGCGGCGAATGTCAAAGGCAGCGACGGCTCGACGTTCCACCTCGCCTGCGACGCCATGCTGCCGTTCTTCGGACTGACCATGAAGCTCGGCCCGGTGGCGAACTGGGGCCTCAAGCTCAACGAGGACGTGATCCCGGTCAACACCGAGAACTTCGAGACCAGCGAGCCCGGCATCTTCGCCATCGGCGACATCAACACCTATCCGGGCAAGCTGAAGCTCATCCTCTCCGGCTTCCACGAGGTCGCGCTGATGTCGCAGAAGGCGCACCGCTACGTCTATCCGGACAAACGGCTGACCTTCCAGTACACGACGTCGTCGACCAACCTGCAGAAGAAGCTCGGCGTCGCCTGAAGCAGACTGCGGCGCCGAACCGGCCGTCTGAGGTCGGATCGGCGCCCGCTGTCGCTATCGGTCTGTGTTCGACGACTGCACCGCAGCTAAGCTCGTCCAGATGATTAAGAACGCGTGGAGTTGCGCGACACCCTATTAACGCCTGTTGCGCCAGCGTGGACGGCCTGCACCAAGCTTCGCTCGTTTGTTTGTGGCGAATCAGTTAGGTGCTTCCAGGCAGATTGAAATCACGGGGTGGAAGCGGATGACTGTGACGTGCTTGCGCGAGCACGATCCAGAAGATTCGAGCAGGCTCTCCCGGCGTGAGTTCGTGAAGTATGTGATGGCGAGCGGAATTTCGCTCAGCCTGTCGCGCTTGGGGGCAGCGGAGCAGCGCCCTGTTGTAGCGCACGAGACACTTCCGGGACGACAGCAATGGAACCCGGCGGCCGGCGGTGCGGGCCGCATCGACGGCGTCGCCAAGGTCACGGGCGCCAAACTCTATGCGTCCGACTTTCGTGCCGCCGATCTGCCGGGCTGGCCGGTCGAGACGTCACACGCGATCCTCGTCCGCGCGCCCGACGCGACTCATGTTTATACCGGCATCGATCTCGCGAGACTCTCCGGCGCACTCAAGCCTTCGGTGGTGGTGACGGCGGAAGACCTCACGCGCAACGACATCCACACGCCCGCATTCTACGCCGGCGACCTGTTCTGCCCGGTCGGCAAGACGCCGATCTACCTGGGGCAGCCGGTCGCCCTGCTGATCTTCGAGCGGTTCGATGCGTTCGATCAGGCGCGGCTTGCGCTCCGCGACGGGACATTCGTGAAGTTCGGCGAGGAAACCGGTCCCGTCTCGCTGCCCAACTACGGCGCGTATCGCTTTACGCGCGTGGCCGGCGCCACGCCCGATGCACCCGATGTCTATTCGCCGATCCAGGAAGGCTGGGTCAATCCAGGGCAATTTCAGAACACGGCGCTGCCGGTCTGGGCACCGTTCGCGAAAGAGACGCCGGCCGGCTATGCCAAGGCTGCGACGTATGGCGAAGCCATCCGGGCGCAACTTTCGGCCAACGATCCAGCTCTGCTGGTGCTCGATCGCGCGTTCGAGACCCAGTCCATCGACCCGGTGTTTCTCGAGCCGGAGTGTGGGATCGCCTGGTACGGGAGCAAAGACAAGAAGCTTGAGCTGGTGCTCGGCGTGCAGTCGCCCTTCGAAGCGGCAGAGTCCGTCGCCTCAATGCTGGGCAAGGCTCGCGCTCCCATCAAGCCGGCTCACATCAACACGCAGTTCACCTATATCGGCGGCGGTTTCGGCGGCCGCGACCATACGCCGTTCCCGCTCTACGTCGTGCTGGCGGCCCTGTTCTTCCCGGGACATCCGGTCCGGCTCGCTCACGACCGCTATCAGCAGTTCCAGGCTGGAATCAAACGGCACCCGTTCAAGATTCGCAGCCAGATCGGAATCGATCGCGCGACCGGCAGGATTCGAGCCTTTGCGGCCGACCACGTGCTCGACGGCGGCGGTCTCGCGAATTTCTCGGCCAACGTTGCGACTGTCGCCGCGACCGCCGCGATCGGCATCTATGACGTTCCGAAGGTCGACGTCACCACCGTCGCGCTGCATTCACGCGGCGTGACCGCGGGGTCGATGCGCGGCTATGGAACGATCCAGACCATGACGGCGCTGGAGGTGCTGATCGACGAGGCGGCGGCCGCGCTGCAACTCGACCCGATCGAGTTCCGGCGGCGCAATGCGCTCAAGCCCGGCGGCCGGACCATGACGGGCAATCCGTATTTCGTCTCCGTCCGCACCGAGGAGATCCTCGACAAGCTCGAGAAGCACCCGATCTGGCAGCAGCGCGCGGAGCACAAGGCCAGCGCCCGCGACGGAATTCTTGTCGGCACGGGCCTCGCCTGCGTCACGAAGGATTATGGCGCCGGCGCCGACTGCACGCAGGGGCGCGTGGAGATCGACGCGGACGGCCGCATCTCGATCCACTGCGATCATGTCGAGATGGGCAACGGGATCGGGACGGCGCTCGCCAATCGCGTCGCGCGCCACCTGGGTGCGGTTGCCGACGAAGTCTCGGTGGCGCGCGTCGACACCTATGAGGAGCTCGCGCTCGTCACGTCCGGCGACCCCTACACGATGGACCAGAAGACGCAGGACGCCGCGGAGAAGAATCCGCGCTGGGTTCCGGCGATCAGCTCGCCGACCAGTGCGTCGATCGGCGCCCATGTCGGAACACACGCCGCCGCCGAAGCGGCGCGCGTGATCTTCCGTTTCGGATTGTGGCCTGCGGCGCTTCAGCTGTGGCGCATTGCGCCAACCGACCCGCGGGCCAAGCAATGGGCGAAGGCGTCGTGGAAAGATGGCCAGCTCATCACGCCCGGCCTCGAGCCGCTGGCATTGTCGAAGCTCGCCGCAGTGGCGCACGCGCGCCAGCTCGTCACCGGCGCCATGACGCATGGCTTCTCGCGCTGGGCGTGGTCGCGCGCGCGCTTTCCGATCGCCGGCGAGCAGTACAGGGCTGACATCGACGCGCTCGCGATCCGCCGGGGCGGCGGCAAGTTCCAGCGCATCGATCGCGTCAGCGTCAAATTCCCTCCGACCAACAACAACCGCATCGGCGTGGCCTTCACCTCGATGTGCGGGACGCTGGTCCGCATCGAGATCGAGCGTGCGACCGGAGCGTTGCGTATCGCCAAGGCCTACAGCGTGCTCGAGTGCGGCGAGGCGCTCGTGCCCGAGGTCGTGCTGGGCCAGTCGCAGGGCGGCTTTGCGATGGGTGTCGGCTACGCGCTTCTCGAAACGCTGCCGCCCTACGAGGACGGCCCGGGCAACGGGCAATGGAATCTGGGGCGGTACCTGATCGCGCGTGGATCGGACCTGCCGCTGCGCGACCTGGAGATTGAGGTCCTGCCGCCGCAGACGCCCGACGAGCTGCCGAAGGGAATGGCGGAGGTCGTGACAGTTCCCGTTGTGCCGGCGCTCCTGAGCGCGATCCACGACGCCACCGGGAAGCGATTCCAGTCGCTGCCGGTGACGCAAGCCATGCTCAAGGGAGTGCTCGCATGACGGCGCTGCGCATCACCATCAACGGCCGTGCGCACCCGCCGATGGACGTGCGCGACGATCTGACGATGAACGATTTTCTGCGCGAATATCTCGGCATGACCGGCACCAAGTTCGGCTGCGGTGCCGCGCAATGCCTGAGCTGTGCGATCATCGTCGACAATCCCGACGGCACGAGCCACACCAGCCCGACTTGCGTCGTTCCGGCGGCGAGCTTCGACGGCAAGGCCGTCCGCACCGTCGAAGGCCATGCGAAGAACGGCGAGCTCACGGCGCTGCAGAAGGCGTTCATCGGCCATTTCGCGTTCCAGTGCGGCTACTGCACCGCCGGCTTTCTCAACGAAGGCCAGGTCTTGCTCGAACGCCTGGCGAAGAAGCCGATCGCGCGCGAGCAGCTGGAGACGACCATCGCCGAGGCGCTCGACGGACATCTGTGCCGCTGCACCGGCTACGTCAAATACCACGAGGCGGTGCGGGACGTGATCCTCGCGGATTCGGCACGCTATATCGTCGCGGGGCGCTGACCGTGACTGGGGCAGGGCGAACATGAACTCCGGAAAGCGGTTTCGGCTTTCGATCCCGGTCGCCGCATTTGCGGCGAGCCTGCTCGCCGGCCAAGTCGCCGGCCAGGCCGCGTCCGAGACCGCTCCGGACAAGCTCGCGAGTCCCGAAAGCTTTGCGGGGATCAGCGACACCGAGAAAAGATCGGCCGCTACCTTCACCGAGCTCGGCAAGGTGCTGACCCATCCGCGCTGCACGAACTGTCATCCGGCCGGCGACCGGCCGAGCCAGACCGATGAAGCGCGTCCGCATCAGCCGCCGGTCTGGCGCGGCGCGGACAATCACGGCACCCCGTCGATGCGCTGCTCCATCTGCCACGGCAGCGCGAACTTCGAGCCCGGCCGCATGCCGGGGCATCCGGAATGGCAGCTTGCGCCGGCTTCGATGGCGTGGGCCGGCAAGACGATCGCCGAGATTTGCGAGCAGATCAAAGATCCGGCGCGCAACGGCGGCCGCAAGGTCGAAGACCTGATCCACCATATCGGTGAAGACACGCTTGTCGGCTGGGCATGGGCGCCGGGCTTCGGCCGTTCGCCTGCGCCCGGCACGCAGCGGCAGGCGGGCGCGCTTGTCGAGGCTTGGGTGAAAACCGGAGCGGCATGCCCGTCCCGATGATCTGCCGACGGCTCTGCGCCGCCGGTGTCGTGATCGTGCCGCCACGCAAGGCGGCGATGATGCAAGGACATGCGACCATGAAAAAATATATCCGCCTGACTCTCGCAGCAGCGTTGCTTTCGAGCGGCATCGCAACGGCGGGGGCACAGAGCCTGCCCCCTTACATGGCGCCGATCTCGGGCCGGACCGCGTCGGCACCGTCCGACACTGCGACCAAGGACATGCTCGCCCTCAACGCCGGAATGTTCGAGCTGTACGACAGCGCCGCGAGGGTCTTTCAGCGCAACATCCTGAGCAAACATCCCGTCATCCTCGGGCTGTTCTCCGGCTCCGGCGGACGGCTGATCCTCTACCGGCCGGGACAGCCGCCGCTCGATGCGCCGCAGGTGCCGATCGTCTATCAACTGCTGAAGTCGGTCGGCCACAGCACGATGGCGCTGGCGCAGATCGTCGGCCCTTATGTCGACAACGCCGATGACAAATCCTGGCGCGGCGCGATGCGGGCCTATCGCAGCCGCATGCAGTCGGCGCTCGACGGTCTCGATCTCACGCCGATGGAGCCGGACTGGCGGGACAACAACCGCACCATCCTGCAGAACAATATCGCGTTCATGGACGACTGCCTTGCGGCGGGCGTGATCCCGTTCGCCAAGCTCGAAGCGTTCGGCAAGAAGCAGGCGCCTTATCTCGCGAAAAACGTCGCATGGGCGGCGCAGACTCAGGTCAAGCACTGGATGACGGTGCTGGCGGACTGGAAACAGCAGCTCGGCGGCGACTGGGACAAGACCTACGCGGCCAGCAACACCATCTATGTGGCGCGGCAGAACAACGTGATCTTCAGCGTGCTGGCGCAGTTCTTCGGTCCGGAGGCGATGAACGACCGCTTGCTGCTGATCGAGACGATCTCGTTCACGACGACGCCCGACGACATGCTCCAGTCGCTGACCCGCATCATTGCTGACAGATCGGTCGGCTCGCTGTTCTTCGGCAACTATCACCTCATGGACTACGAGCTGATGGGCGGCGACGCGCGTTCAGCGATCATCGCGGAGACCAGCAAGCGCGGCATGGCGCCGTTCCTGCCGCCCGCCGTGCCGTTCGGCTCAAAGCAATGGCCGACCCTCGTCACGCCGGGGCCGGGACCGGCGTCGATCGCGGACCTCAAATAGCGGACGCGCCTACTGCGCCGGCGTGGTGGCGAGCGGCGGCAGCGGCTGCATCTCCACGCCGGGCGGCGCTTTCAGGCCCAGCACATCGCGCGCGGCGGGCAGCGCCGCGTCCGCCATGGCGGCGTGGCCCTCGGCGCTGGGATGGAACGCGCCGCCGTAAACCGCCGAGAGCGCGCCCCAGGTGGCGTCGTGGATGTTGCTCGGCTGCATGGTGGCGGGCAGGCCGCGCGGGAACGTCATTGCCGTGAAGTAGCTGTCGTTGGCGGTGCGGATCCAGCGCGCGCGGGCCGCATAGGGCCGGAACTCGCTGACACGCCGGTCGCAGACCATCGGCGAGGTCGCGGCCGACACCGGGTCCGGATCGAAGCTCTTGCCGTCGGCTGAGAAGCAGTCGCGGTCGAACTCCGGATCGTCGTCGGCGCGCACGCAGAAGCCGTGCTGCGCGAACTGATCCTGATGCGCGGCGACGAAGGTCATGCGATCCGTTTCCGTGTTGCTGCACAACACGCCGCGCTCGCAGCGCGCCAGCGCCTGGACCTTCGGCAGGAAGCGGTCCATGACGAAATCGGTGACGCGCTTGAGGCTTGCACCATTGGCATTGAACGCAGGGTGAACGTCGAGCCCGTCGCGGCCGCCGGGGCAGGGTGTGTCGCCGGCCATCGCGGGATGGCCATAGGACGTGTAGACCACGCGCGAGAGATCGCCGCCGACGAGCGGCTTCAGCGCCGCGCGCAGCCGCGCGAAGTTCTGCGGCAGCGTGCGGTCGAGCAGCGTCTGCGCCTCCTGCACCGATGCGATCAGGCCGCCCTGGTTGAACAGCACGCGCTCGACGCCGGCCGTGATGATCACGTCGGCGACGAGGCCTGCGAACTTGATGTCGTTGGCGCCGACCGTGAGCAGGATCAGATCGAGCTTGCGCTCCGGCATCTGCCGCCGCGCCCGGTTCAGCGCGTCCTGCAATTGCGCAAGCTGCGGCGGCACGGTGCCGGAGCAGCGCCCGGTCGGCGGGCAGTCGGTGGCGCCCTGCGAATCGAGCAGGCCCGCCGTGATCGATGCGCCGCTGCAAGCGAGAGGGATGAAGGTGACCGACGCTTGCGGGTTCTCGATCGCAAGCGCGAGCGCCGTGCGCAGCTGATAGCCGTAGAGCGAGCGGTGGCAGGCCGGCGACATCCACAGCGCGCCATGGTTCGACCAGTCGCCGGAGGCGCCGCCTGGCCCGACCTCGCAGGCCTTGTCGCCGTTATAGCCGGCGCGGCTCGGGCGGAAATATTCGCCGCGCACCGGGCCGCCGAAGCGCTGGAAGCAGAAGCCGTCGTCGGAGAGCGCAATCGGCTTGTCGGGATTGCCTTCGCCGGCCGCGACCGAGTCGCCCAAGCCCGCGATCAACAGATCGCGCACCTGGATTTCGGTCGAGATCGTCTCGACGCTGCTGTCGGCGCGGGTGATCCCGACCGCAGCGATCGTGGGCTTGCCGTAGGCGACGCGCTGGACCACGAGGTCCGAGCAGGTGCCGTTGACCTGCTTCGGCGGGATGGTGCCGTCGTCGAAGCTCCAGTTGCAGGTCGCGCCCGGCGGGACCGGGCCGGTGAGCTTCACGGCAACGAGATGGCTCTTGGGCGCCAGATAGTTCTCGCGCTCGCCGTCGCGTTCGCAGGTCTCGAGCAGGGTGCCCGCCGGGCTGACACAGAGATAAGGCAGGATCGCCTGGGCCCAGCCGCGGCCGCCGGTGGCGCTTTCGAGCTGGTGCTCGGCGGCCAGGATGCTGCCGGCGCGTGCCGCGCGGACGTGGCGCTGGAAGTCGGCCTCGCGCCGGAACAGGCGGAAGCGGTTCTTCACCTCCCAGTCGATGCGGATGCCGGACTCTTCGGTCGGGCCAGGGGCCTGGGCCAAAGCCGGTTCGGCGAGGGAAGGCATCAGGAGAACGGCGGCGAGGGCTGCAAGGATGAGGGCGCGCATGACCAGCCAGGGTGAGAGGCGGGCCATGTAGTACCGCCACTGCGGCGGAATTTGGAGCGTCTTTGCGGGCCAGAAGCGCCCGCAGCCTCATAAAGCTGTCATAGTCGTCCGAAGGGCGGCGCCGCTTTGCTCGCCTACGGCATCGTGCTGCCGGCCGACACTGCGGGCCCGGCGCGCAGGCCTGCTTCGGCATCCCGGCGCTGCTCGTAGAGCCTGAGCGCCGCAAGCCCCACGACCAGCGGCGCGAGCCAGGCGAGGCGGGCGCCATAACGGTCGTGCGGATTGGAGAACACGCCGCAGACCAGCGCGTTGGCCAGCAGCGCGCAGGCGATGGTGGTCGCAAGCCGGCCGAAATCCGTCATGGACTGGCGCTGGCTGCCCCAGAGCATCAGCGGCACCAGCAGCAGCATGGCGCCGAGCGCCAGCGGCCGCTGGATGTCGTTGATCGCGCCAAAGCTCAGCTCGCCGTGCTGCTGCCGCGCCGCGCGCATCGCGGGCGCAGCATGCGGCGTGAATTTCTGGATGATGGCGTAGCTGTGCCAGGCGCTGGCGACGACGCCTTCGCCGGTGGAGACACGGACGAGCTGGCGCAAGGTCGCGACCGCGGCCGCCTGCAGCTGCCAGGCCGGATAGGCCTTGAGGCTTTCCGTGACGATCAATCCCATCTCGTCGCCCAGGCCGGCAAAGCGGCCGAGCTTGTTGAACACCGTGCCGTTGCCGCTCCAGAAGAACGCGTCGGCGTCGGTCGGAAGCTCGTGGCGGTGGGCGCAGAGCCGCAGCCGCTTGTCCGGGCAGTGCTCGTCGAGATAGCGCGTGACGATGCCGTCCTGCAGCATGCGGCCGAACGACAGTGCAATGCCGCCCGGCGTCCAGGCGAAGCGGCCGGAGGTGATGTAATTCGCGCTGAGCAGCAGCAGTGCGCCGAGCACCAGCGCCATCGCGCTACGTGCAATTCCTAGCGGAACACCGATGCGCCGCACCCGCCATGCGAAGGCCGCGACCAACACCAGCGCCAGCACCACCGCGAAGGTGGCGCTGTGGGTCGCAACCGAGAATGCGATCAGCGCCACGAGCGCGCGGCGCTCGAAGCGGCTCAGCGCATCGTGGCAGAAGATCAGCAGGTAGGCGGCGAGCACCGAAAGCGCCGCGAAGATGTCGGTGAGCAGGATGGCCGACAGCCACGGCAGCGTCGTGAACAGGCACAGCGCCGCGGTGATCCCCGGCACGAGCCACGGCCGGTCGCCGAAGCCCAGCACCCGCAGGATCAAGACGAGCACCCAGACCGTCAGCAGCGCCTGCACGATCACCGCAGGCCAGAAGTCGGCCCACGACAGCAGCGTCAGAAACAGGCCATAGACGGTCGAGCGGCTCGGCACGAGATAGCCCTCGTACCACCGCGCCAGATAGCCGCCGGTGTCGTATTGCAGCAGCGGAAACCGGTTCCAGATCGCCGGCGCGAGCAGGAACAAGGTGGCGGCGATTGCGCCACCGAAACGCAGTACACGCGGCATGCAGGCCCCGACCCCTGATACCTTTGCCCCGCGCGAATTTTCTCGTGACAGTTCCGTGAATGGCAATTGAACGCGATGACGCAGCCCTGCGGCATATTGCGCGGGCTGCCGGACGCGGTGTGTCGCTGATAGACGGACGCCGGGCGCGAGTTATATCCGCCGGCCGAGGCGTGCCGCGCCGCGCCACTCGTCGTGGCTCTTGGTGAGCGCAAACGTATCGGATGCAACGATGCGGTCGCGGCCGGTCTTCTTGGCCTCGTACATCGCCATGTCGGCGCGCCGCAGCATGCGGTCGATGGCGTCGTCGGCCTCCCATTCCGCGATGCCGAAGCTGCACGTCACGCTGAACGACTTCTCGCCGCGGCCGAAGCGCAGCGCGCGCACCGCCTGCTGCAACGCGCCGGCGCATTCCTGCGCGTCGGCGATATCGCCGGGCACCAGGACGCAGAACTCCTCGCCGCCGAGCCGGCCGGCCCTGCCGTCGACGATCTTGGCTTCGGCCGCGACCGCGACCAGCACCTGATCGCCGATCTCGTGGCCATGGGTGTCGTTGATCTGCTTGAAGTGGTCGACGTCGAACATGATGGCCGACAGCGGGTGGCCTTCGTCGGCCGCTCCGCACATCTCGGCCGCCATATCGAAGAACGCGCGGCGGTTGAGCAGGCCGGTCAGCGGGTCCGTCGTCGCATGCATGATCAATTGCTGCTTCATCGACGTGACGCGATCGGCGAGCCGCAGCCGGGCACGCAGCTCATCGGGATTGGGCGGCTTGTGAATGAAATCGTCGGCGCCGTTGTCGAGCGCCGTGACCGCCAGATAGTAGTCGTCGGTCGACGACATCAGGATCACGTGCAGGGCGCGGCGGCTGCCGCTGAGCTTGCGCACGGCGGCACACAGCTCGATCCCGGAAATGCTGACCGGCTGGGTGCTGGTGATCATCGCGCGGACATTGCCGTCCTGCGTGATGAACGAAAGCGCCTCGAGGCCGTCCGCGAAGGCGACCACCTCATGGCCGCCTTCCTCGATCAGCCTGGTCATGGCGCGTTGAACCGCGCGGCTCGGGTCGACCAGAACGATACGCATAGCAATCCCGCCACTTTAGCGAGAATGGTAAGTCGATCGAATTGACAATCGATTAACTATCGGTCGCCAACTCAACGCGAATTCAATGGAGCAAGGCCCGCCGAAAGCCGCCCGCGCCGCCATGCCGTCCATGCAACGCAGGCCTTCTCGTCATTATTCCAAATAAGAAAGATGATCTAAGTCGATCATGTGATGTCTGGTTTCGATCTGGTCCGTATTCTGGAGTTATTACAAGTCACAACTATCAGAATAGACAGTATATTCCGCCCCCTATACTCAAATTTCAGTGAACATCAGGTGGTCTTTGCTTCCGCGGCTTCCGCGGATGTGAAGGCTCGGGGGCGGGCATGGTTGGAATTGTTGAGCGTCGAAAGACGCTGTGCGCGTTGCTGGCTTCGACCGCAGTGCTCATCGCAACCGCACCGGCGCGGGCGCAGCAGCAGGAGCCGCAGCCGCCAACGCAACAGCAGCCCGCGGCAGCGCCACCGGCTCAGCCCCAGTCTCAGTCCTCGACCGTGCTGCCCCCGCTCCAGGTTCAGCGCACGCGGAGCAAGCCGCGCCGTGTGGCGCGCCCGGTGCCGGCGCAGCCGGCTCAGCCGCCGCCTGTGGTTAGCGAATCCGCCACCGGTCCGGTGCAGGGCTATGTCGCAAGCCAGAGCGCGACCGGCACCAAGACCGACACGCCGCTGCGCGAGGTGCCGCAGTCGATCTCGGTGGTCACCCGGGACCAGTTGCAGGCGCAAGGCGTGCAGAATCTGGCGCAGAGCCTGCGCTACACGGCGGGCGTGACCGGCGAACTGTTCGGGCTCGACACCCGCTGCTACGGCGTGCAGATGCGCGGCTTCAACACCTGGGACCAGGCCTTCTACAAGGACGGCCTGCAGCTGCGGGCGCCCGCCTTCGCCAATTTCCTGTGCACCGATCCCTACGGCGCGGAACGCATCGAGGTGATGCGCGGGCCGACATCGGTGCTGTACGGGCAGAACGATCCGGGCGGCATCATCAACTACGTCACCAAGCGCCCGCCCGCGACGCCATTCCGCGAAGTCGAATTCCAGGCCGGCAGCTTCAACGACTTCGCCGGCAGGTTCGATCTCGGCGGCCCGGCCAACCCGGAGCGGACGTTGTTCTACCGCCTGACCGGCGTGGTGCGCGATGCCGACACGCAGGTGGACCATGTCGGACTCAAGCGCACCTTCATCGCGCCCGCGTTGACCTGGAAGCCGACCATAGACACCACGCTGACCTTTCTCAGCCACTACCAGGTCGACAAGACCGGATGGGGCCTGCAATTCCTGCCCGCGATCGGCACGCTCTATGCCAATCCCAACGGCCGCATTCCGACCAACCGTTTCACCGGCGAGCAGAGCTGGGACCGCTACAACAACACGACGCTGAGCACCGGCTATCAGCTGGAGCATCGCGTCGACAGCATCTGGACGGTGCGGCAGAACGCGCGCTACGCGCATCTCGACAACGACCAGCAGGGCGTGTTCGGACTGGGTCTCGATCCGGCCGACCCGAGCCAGCGCACGCTCGCCCGATACGGCGACTACGGCAAATCGAAGCTCCACTCGTTCACGATCGACAACCAGATCGAGGGCAAGTTCGCGACCGGGCCGCTGCGGCACACGCTGCTCGCCGGTCTCGACCACCAGCACCACCGCTTCGACGACCTCGGCGGCGGCACCAACGCCATACCGTCGCTCGACCTGTTCAATCCGGCCTATGGCATGACGCAGGTGATCCGGGATCCCGCCGGCGTCTATCAGGATTCGAGACAGACGCAGGGTCAGACCGGGCTCTATTTCCAGGATCAGATCAAGCTTGATCGCTGGGTGCTCACGCTCGGCGGACGCCAGGACTGGGTCTCCACCACGACCGACGATCATCTCACCGACACGACGCAGATCAGCAAGGACCGCGCGTTCACCTGGCGCGCCGGTCTCGGCTATCTGTTCGACAACGGCATGACGCCGTATTTCAGCTATTCAACGTCGTTCCTGCCGGTGCTCGGCACCAACAACGTGGCCGGCGTGCCGTTCGCCCCGGAGACCGCGCAACAATACGAGGTCGGCCTGAAGTATCAGCCGATGGGCACCAATGCCTTTGTCACGGTGTCGGCATTCGATCTGACGCGGCAGAACACGCTGACCACCGACCCGACCAATCCGATCTTCCAGATCCAGCGCGGCGAGGTGCGCTCGCGCGGCATCGAGGTGGAGGGCGTGGCGAGCCTCGCCGGTCTCGATCTGCGCGCGGCCTACACCTATCTCGACATGGAATTCACCAAGGACACCGACCTGCAGGGCAACACGCCCTACGGCGTGTCGCGTCATCGCGCCTCGCTGTGGGCCGACCACACCATCAAGGGCGGCATCCTCGATGGCTTCGGCTACGGCGCGGGCGTGCGCTACGTCGGGCCGAGCTGGGGCGACGACGCCAACACGTTCAAGCTTCCCGGCGTGACGCTGGCCGATGCGGCGATCCACTATGACCGCGGCAATTACCGGTTCGCGGTGAATGCGCAGAACCTGTTCGACACGATCTATGTCGCGAGCTGCTCCGGCGAAGCCTTCTGCTACTACGGCCTCCGCCGCGCGGTCATCGGCTCGGTGCGCTATCGGTGGTAGCGGCGTTCGGCTGTGCTTGCCGACAGCTAACTCCTGGCTAACCCTTGGCCCTTGCGATTTCCTTGCAGGCGGCTTCGATCTCCGGCCGCAACAATGATGCGAACAGCCGCATGGCCTTGCTGGCGGATCGGTCATTGCGCCGGATGAGGGTCCGCTCGACCGTCAGCCGCTTCAACGGCCGCCCGGACAGCTCGCGCGTGCGGAGCTGTTGGAAGAAGGTGAGATAGGGCGCGATGGTATAGCCGACGCCGGCCTTGATCATCTCGACGATCAGCCGCGGCGAATCCGTTTCGGCCACGACCTTCAGCTCGTGCCCTGATCGCCTCATGTCGCGCTCGACGGCGTCGCGCGCCGCATTGTTGGAATGGGTGAGGATCAGCGGCAGGCCATCCAGGCTCTGGTTCGCCGGCAGGCCCTGCTTGCGCCGCGGACCGAACAGCCAGATCGGCTCGCTGAACAGCGCTTCGGACAGGAAGTGCCGGCTGGTTTCGAGTCCCGTCGCGCTGACGATCGCGATGTCGAGGCGGTCGTGCAGCACGGCCTTCCACAGATCGTCGCTGATGCTTTCGCGGACCTCGACGATCACTTTCGGATGCGCCTGCGTGAACGTCTTGAGCGGGCGCGTCAGAAGAAACGTGCTCAGCGAGGGCGGGCAGCCGATGCGAAGCCGGCCCGTCGGCGCAATGGAGGCATCCGCCACGTCGCTGCGAAGCTGCTCGAAGTCGCGCAACTGGCGCTCGGCGCGTTCCAGCAGGATCTGGCCGAGGTCCGTGAGGCTGACGCCGCGGGCGTGGCGCTGAAGGAGCCCGCCGCCGAGCTCGCTTTCGAGCAGCTTGACCTGGCGCGTCAGCGCCGGCTGCGAGATGTGAAGATCGTCCGCAGCCCTGCTCAGGCTCTTGTTGCGCGCCACCGAAACGAAGTAGCGCAGCTGGGTGAGGTTCATTGCAAGCCTGCCTGAAGGGAGCGACCTATAACACATGGTTATATCTATCGGCATTAAATACGATTGGCGTGCGTGTGGCAAAGCACCGACATTGCCGGTCTCTCAAACGAAAGACCGACCCGCATGATCATCGACTGGCACGCGCACATCTACACGCCCGAAGAAGCCGCCGACGACAAGGGCGCCTGGGATGGCAAGGGCGGGGCCAGATGGGGCGAACGCGGCTGCCCCATGGTGCTGGAGAATTTCCTGAAGGCCCATCACGCAGCGGGTATCGACGTCAGCGTCGTCACCAACGCCGCGCACTATCTGCAAGGCAAGCGCGCCGATGAAGAGCTTGCCGCCGTCCAGAAGTGGACCGACTACGCTGCGCGGCTGCAGGACGACCACAAGGGCGTGCTCTATTCGTTTGCGACGATCCTGCCGTGCGGCGGTCCGGCTTTCATCAAGGAAACCGAGCGCGCCATCCGCGAGCTCAAGCTCAAAGGCGTCTTCATCCATTCGAGCCACAAGGGCAGCTATCCCGACGACGACGAGGCGCGCCCGTTCTGGGAGCTGATCGAGGACCTCGACGTGCCGGTGATGATCCATCCGCCGAACGCGGGCTTCGGCGAGGAGCGCATGCGCGAGTATCGCCTGGCCTCCAGCATCGGACGGCCGTTCGATCTGTGCCTCGCGCTCGGCCGCCTGATCGTGCGCGGCATCCTGGAGGACTTCCCGAAAGTGAAGCTCGTCGCCTCGCACGGCGGCGGCGGCATCTGCGAAACCATCAGCCGCATGGATTACGCCTACGAGATGGGCGACGAGGCGTTCTTCCTGGGTCCCTACGTGCCGATGAAGATCAGGCAGAAGCCCAGCGCGTACATGAAGCGGCTCTACATCGACACCGTGACCTACAACGAGCCGGCGCTGAAGATGGTGCTCGAATGGATGGGGCCGGACCGCGTCATCTACGGCAGCGACGCGCCGCCGCTGACATCGTTGAAGCCCAAGGCGATCAAGCTGATCAAGGACCTGGATATTCCGGAGCAAAGCCGCGACGCGATCCTCTGGAAGAACGCGGCGGCGCTGTTGAAACTGGACCCCGCAAAAGAACCGTGGGGCTGACGATCGGGCGGAGACGGAGGAGGAAACGTCATGCTGCAGAACACGGGCATGAAGCCCGGGACGTCGCGGCGGCGCACGGGCTCGGCTTTGGGCGCGGCTCTGCTTTCGCTCGTATTGTCGGCCGTTGCGCTTCAGCCGAGCGCCGAGGCGCAGAACTATCCGACTCGCACCGTGAAGTTCATCGAGAATGTCGGCCCGGGCGGCACGTTCGATGTCTTCCTCCGCGCGCTCGCAAACGAATTGCAGAAGCGTCTGGGCCAGGCTTTCATCATCGAGCCGAAGCCCGGCGGCGGCTTCATGCTGGCGGGCCGGGCCTGCGCCGAGGCGCCGCCGGACGGCACCACGCTCTGCGCCCTGTCCGGCGAGACGCTGGTCTATCAGGATTTTCTCTACAAGAACGTCGGCTATGACGCGCGGCGCGATCTCGCGCCGGTGACCAACCTGTTCTTCAACACCCAGGTGCTGGTCGCCCACAAGTCGCTCGGCATCACGTCGCTGAAGGAGCTGCCGGCCGCGGCGAAGGCGAAGCCGCTTGCCTTCGTGACGCCGGCTGTCGCGCAACGGCTGTTCATCGAGCGCTTCAACAAGCAGCACGGCATCGACATCGTGAACGTGCCGTTCCGCGGCGGCGGCGAGGCGCTGACCGGCATTCTCAACGGCTCAACCCAGATCGCATTCTTCGGCGGCGCGAACTTTGCGCCGCTGATCGCCGAAGGCACGCTGGTCGGGCTGGCGGTCGACAGCGACAAGCGCTCGCCGCTGTTTCCGCAAGTGCCGACGCTGGTTGAACTCGGCTACACCGAGCGGCTGAACCGGAACTACTTCGGCATCGTGGCGCCCGGCGCCATGCCCAAGCCTCTCATTGCGCAGATCAACCGCGCCATCGTCGAGATTCTGCAAACGCCGGAGTTCAGGCAGAGGAATCTCATCGACCGGGCGTTGGAGCCGATCGGCGATTCACCCGAGGAGTTCGCGCGCTTTCTGGAAGCCGACCGCGAGGAGTTCAGGAAGGTCACGACTGAGGCGAAGATCGAGCCGCAATAGCCGGACGCCTGCTCGGCCGGATGGGGCCGAGACAGCAAGTGCGCTGCTGCTGACAGAACGAGAGCCCGGCCAATGGCCGGGCTCTCTGCTTTTGCGTGATTACGCGGTCTTCTTGCCGGCCTTGGCCAGCTTCTTGCGCTTTTTCATAGCCATGATGCTCTCCATCGGGTTTGCGTCGCACTTGGTGATTAGACGGCGCTCGCAAGGAAAGGTTCAATGCGCTCTTCACGCGGGGAGGAGAGCCGCATCGTCGGAGCCTAGGTTTGACGCAGCAGCTTTGCCGCATCGCGCACGTTGTCGGCGAAAAGATTGGCGAATGGATTGAGTGTCCGGTTCTTCAGCGTCAGGAGCGCCAGCGGCCTCGCCGTTCCGGGCAAGCTGACCGGCAAGACCTTGAGCAACCGGTTCTTGGGAGGGAACTGCGACACGATGCGCGGAACCATCGACAGATAGCGGCCGGTCATGAGCAGGGATGTGCGCAGCGGGAGGGTCGAACTGACAACGGCCGAAGGCACCGCCAGGCCTTGCGTGCGAAATGCCTCACTGACGACGCTGCCGTACGGCTGATCCGACAACGGGAATATCCACGGTTCGTCCGTCAACTGCGCCAAGGTTAGTCGCCGTCGCCGCGCCAGCGGATTGTCGGCCCCTGTCACGATGACGTGCGGGTCCTGCAGCAACACCTCGACATTCATAAGCTCCTGGCTCGGCGGATGAATGAGATGCACGATCGCAAGATCGACCTTGCGCGTCAGGAGGTCCTGGTAGGCGGTCGCAGTGTCCGTGGCGTGCACCTGGAACCTCAGCCGGGGATAACGCTGAAGCAGGCGGGTGATGATGCTGCAGACAAAGCCTTCGGCAATGGCGATGGAGGCCCCGATCGTCAGATCGCCGGCGGTCGGGTCGGACAGAGCCTGGATGTCCCTGACGCCCTGGAGCAGTTCGTCGAACATCGCGGTGCCGCGTTTGAAAAGCGCACGACCATAGGCGGTCGGCTCGACTCCCTTGGCGTTGCGGTCGAGAAGCCGGACACCGAAGGCCTGCTCCAGCTCTGATATCGCCCTCGAGACTGCCGGCTGCGAGGTCGCAAGAAGGCTTGCGGCTTTTCCCATGGTGCCCGCTTCGATGACAGTCTTCAGAACACGCAAATTGTGCAGGCCGATGCGGCGCTCGATGCGTCCTGTCTGGTCCATGGCAGGCCTCATATCGTTTTCGATATGACGCCATTTGACCATAGCATTACCGGCTCCGACAGAGACTCTGTAGGCTCATTGCTCTGATCCTGTTGTTTGCTGTTCATCTGCATATTTCATCGAGGATCAACATCATGCTTGCTCGCAGATTGCTGCTGACGGCGGCCATGTCCGCTCTCTTTTCGGCGCAAGTGACGAACGGTTCCGCCGCGGCCTATCCGTCGCGGCCGATCACCATCGTTGTGCCATTTCCCGCAGGCGGTCCGACCGACACGATTGCGCGCGTCGTATCGGAGAGAATGAGCGTGTATCTGGCTCAGCCGATCATTGTCGAGAATGTCACTGGCGCTGCCGGATCGATCGGCGCGGGGCGCGTGGCCCACGCAACTCCCGATGGGTACACGCTTTGCGTCGGATTCCTGGGCACGCATGTGCTCAACGGCGCTGTCTACAAGCTCGACTACGACATCGTGAAGGATTTCGAGCCGATAGCGCTGCTCGCGAGCAATCCGCAGGTGATTGCCGCCAGGAAAGACCTGCCGCCGCGCAACTTGAAGGACCTTGTCGCATGGTTGAAGACAAATCCCGGCAAGGCCACGCAGGGATCGGCGGGCCTGGGCAGTCCTGCACATGTCAGTGGAGCTTATTTCCAGCACGCCACCGGCACTGAATTTCAGTTTGCGCAGTACCGCGGAGCGGCTCCGGCCATGCAGGATCTCGTGGGCGGTCATGTCGATCTCATGTTCGACCAGCCTCCGAACTCCCTGCCGAACGTGCGTGCCGGTCTGATCAAGGCATATGCGGTGACCGCCAGGACGCGGCTTCCTTCTGCTCCGGACATTCCCAGCGTGGATGAGGCTGGTCTGCCGGGGTTCTACATTTCCATCTGGTCGGGCATGTGGGCGCCCAAAGGCACGCCGCCGGAGATCGTGGCGAAGCTCAATCTGGCTGTTGTCGACGCGTTGGCCAATGAAACCGTCCGGAGGCGGCTCGCCGATCTAGGCCAGGAGACCCCGCCGCGCGACCAGCAGACCGCCGCAGCACTTGCCAGATATCAAGCTTCGGAGGTCGAGAAGTGGTGGCCCATCGTCAAGTCGATGAATTTGAAGCCTGAATAATTTTGCCGGGAGCTGACCGACAAGCCGCGGAGGGCAGGACCGAGCTGGCGGCGCGTGAGCCGCTGGTCTGCACGACCGTGTGGACGTGCCAATGTTGATAGAGCTTGCATACTCCGAATTAAAATTGACGGCCCCGATTTCTTGCTTATCGTCGCGGCTGTCTTGCTCACCTGAGGGCGTCATCTAGAGCGTCTATTTGGCGGAGCAGGATGTGGCGCCCGGGTTTCTGCCGTAACGCAGGCAGGGACCAGGGTCGTCTCGGACCACCGCCCGCGCCGTCGCAAGACGGGGCTGCCCTTTAAGGGCTGGACGTGGACGGGCTGAAGGGTGGCGCCAATGCTGCCTGGATAGGGGCGAGGTTATGCTCGTCCGCCCGCGCCCGGAAGAGCGGTCCCGAGACGAGAAACGCCACGGTGGAGCGCCGAAAATGGCGCGCGTGCCGGTCACACGGCACGCTGGCACCGCAAGGTGCCCAGGTGACCCAGCGCCATCGGCGCTCCGCCCCCTCAGGGGGGCCATGACGACCCCGAGCGCGGCTCGGGACCAGGACCGAACGGAGCTGACAACGCGCGCGTCTGCGCCGCGAGCGAGAGCGCGCGCCCTGAAGCCAAGAGGGAGGGGAGACCATGTTCGCTGCCGCCACTGTTGAAGCGGCCGGCGGTTGCAATTGCGACGAATGGCGATGCCCGCTGCAGAAATTGTTTCGCCGCCGCCATGGAGTCGCTGCCCCCTCCGCGATATTTTGCCGCGAGGCAGATTCGCGGCTGGGCTGGGCAGCAAAAGCAATATGACTGATCTGAACGAAGGCGCAATTTCCGATCCGTCGCAATCGGATGCTGCAGCGGGCAACAGCGCTTTGGATGCGGCCTTCAAGACGCTGAAGGACGGCGTGCTGTCGGTGCTCGATACCGAGCTCAGCGCTCTCTATTTCAACGCGTTGTCCGACACCACCGCGATGGCGGTGCTGGCGGCGGGGCTGGCCGCGCCGGCCGAAGCCTCCGCGCCGCAATATGTCGTCATCGACGCCACCGCCACGGACGGGAACGGCGCTGCGCTGCTGGCGGCGCTTGCCGCTATCGGACTGCAGCAGGGCGGCAGCTTCGGCAGCATGGCGTCGGGCCTGCTGCCGGTCGATCACATTGCGTCGCTGCTGACGCTGTCGGATCTGAGCTTTGTGCGCACCTCGGGCTTCGTGTCCGGCGCCGGGAGCGTCACCACGCAGGCCGATGTCTCGCTGCATGCCGACACGGCGCGGTCCACCTATGCGGTCGACGGCACCGGTATCAAGGTCGGCGTGCTGTCGGACAGCTTCAACAACAAAAGCGGCATGGCGGCCGACATCGGCAGCGGCGATCTGCCGGGCGACACCACGGTGCTCGCCGACCTCCCGTCGGGCGGCACCGACGAAGGCCGCGCCATGGCGCAGATCGTCCACGACATCGCGCCGGGCGCTGCGATCGAGTTCGCCACCGCGTTCACCGGCATGGCGAACTTCGCCAACAACATCATCGCGCTCGCCAATGCGGGTGCGAAGATCATCGTCGACGACGTGAGCTACTTCGCCGAGACCGCGTTCCAGGACGGGCCGATCGCCCAGGCGATCGATCAGGTCACCGCAAACGGCGTCATGTACTTTTCGTCGGCCGGCAACAACGGCGACAACGGCTTTGAGGTCCCGTTTATCGCGAGCGGCGTCATCGGGCCGTTCGACGAATCGATGGCGCAACTCACCACCGGCGCCACCAGCCAGTTTCTGTCGGTGACGATCCCCAAGGGCGCGACCGTCCGATTCGTGCTGCAGTGGGACCAGCCGGCGCAGTCGGTCAGCGGCGGTGCGGGCTCGCTCAGCGACGTCGATCTGTTTCTGTACAACGGCACCGGGACGAAGGTGCTGGCGCAGGCGATCGACGACAACACCGGGCACGATCCGGTCGAGATCGTCACCTTCACCAACAAGCTCAATGTGACCACGTTCAAGCTCGCGGTCGGTCTGTCGGGCGGGCCTGCGCCGACCGATCTCAAGCTGATGGCGCTCGACAACGGCGCGGGCGTCACGCTCGGCGCGTCGAGCCTCAACACCAGCACCGGCACGGTCTATGGCCATGCGGTGGCGGAGGGCGCGATCGCGGTCGGCGCGGCGGACTACGCCGACACGCCGGCCTTCGGTTCGGACCCGCCGGTGATTGAAAGCTATTCCTCCGAAGGCCCGACCCGCATCCTGTTCGACACCGCCGGCAATCGTCTGACGACGCCGGAGGTCCGGCAGACGCCGCAGATCACGGCGCCGGACGGCGGCGACACCACGTTCTTCGGCTCCGATACCGATGGCGACGGCTCGCCGAATTTCTTCGGCACCTCGGCGGCGGCGCCGGCCGCCGCGGCCGTGGCGGCGCTGATGCTCGATGCCAACGACGCGCTGACGCGGGACGACATTTTCAATCTGCTGACCGATTCCGCGATCGACATGGACAATCCGGCGACCGCGGGCTTTGACGCAGGCTTCGACGTCGGCACCGGCGCGGGCCTGATACAGGCCGACAGGGCGGTCGGCTACGCCGCGACGCTCACCATCACGGGCGACGACAATGCCAACACGCTGCTCGGCACGCACCTGGCAGACACCATCGACGGCGGCGGCGGCGCCGACTTCCTCGACGGCAGGGGCGGCACCGATACGCTGATCGGCGGCGCGGGCGACGACACCTTCATCGTCAACAACACCGGCGTGCAGATCGTCGAGGCCGATGGTGGGGGCACCGACACGGTGCGGGCCTTGGTCAGCGTGACGCTCGCGGCCAATGTCGAAATCCTGCAGCTCGTCGGATCGGATCCGATCAACGGCACCGGCAACGGGCTGGACAACACCATCATCGGCAACAGCGCGGCCAACATCATCGATGGCGGCGCCGGCGCCGATATCATGAAAGGCGGGGCCGGCAACGACACTTACTACGTCGACAATCCCGGCGACGCGGTGACGGAGCTTGCCGGCAACGGCACCGACACGGTCTATGCCAGCGTCGATTACATGCTCACCGTAGGCTCTGCCGTGGAGTTCCTGCGCGGCAATGCCGGCAAGACCGGCCTGCATCTGACCGGCAACGCGCTCGCCAACACCCTCGTCGGACGCAACGGCGCCGACACGCTCGATGGCGGCGGCGGCAGCGACCGGCTGGGCGGCGGGGCCGGCGACGACACCTATATCGTCAACAACGCCGGCGTGAAGGTCATCGAGCTCAACGGCAACGGCACCGACACCGAGCAGGCCTCGGTCAGCGCGACGCTGGCCGCCAATGTCGAGAACCTGACGCTGACCGGGTCGAATGCGATCAACGGCAACGGCAACGATCTCGCCAACCTCATCCTGGGCAATGACGCCGGCAACATCCTCAAGGGCCTGGACGGCAACGACACGCTGGTGGGCGGTGGGGGCTCGGACAAGCTCTATGGCGGCAGCGGCGCCGACATCTTCAAGTTCGTTGGCCTGCTCGACTCGCCCGCAACCGGCGGCGACCAGATCCGCGATTTCAGCGGCGTCACCGAAGGCGGCGAGGGCGACCGCATCGACCTCACGGGGCTCGAAAGCGCCGCCGGCTTAAGCTTCACGCCCGAGACCGACGGACGCTTCCACGGCGGCAACGGCGAGCTACGCTGGTTCGTCACCGGCGCCGGCAGCACGGCCGTCCAGGTCGATTTCAACGGCGACAAGCACGCCGATTTCCAGGTGACGCTGACCGGCGCACACGCGCTGTCGGCGGCGGATTTCCTGCTTTGAACCGTGCTATCGTGCCGAAATGCTCGTCAACTTCTTCCATGAACTGAAATCCGCCGGCCTCCCGGTCACGCTGCGTGAGTATCTCACGCTGATGGAGGCGATGGACCACGATCTCGCGGGCCGCCGGGTCGAGGACTTCTACTATCTGGCGCGCGCCACTCTGGTGAAGGACGAGCGCAACCTCGACAAGTTCGACCGGGTGTTCGGCCACGTCTTCAAGGGCCTCGAGCTGATGGAGGAGGCGCTCTCGGCTGAGATTCCGGAGGAGTGGCTAAAGTCGCTCGTGGAGAAGTATCTCACCGAGGAGGAGAAGAAGCAGATCGAGGCGATGGGCGGTCTCGACAAGCTCCTTGAGACGCTGAAGAAGCGCATGGCCGAGCAGAAGGGCCGCCATCAGGGCGGCAGCAAATGGATCGGCACCGGCGGCACCTCTCCCTTTGGTAATTCCGGCTACAATCCCGAAGGCGTGCGCATCGGCGGCGAGAGCAAGCACCGCCGCGCCGTGAAGGTCTGGGACAAGCGCGAGTTCAAGGACCTCGACGGCGACGTCGAGCTCGGCACGCGCAACATCAAGGTGGCGCTGCGGCGCCTGCGCAAGTTCGCGCGCACCGGCGCGCCCGATGAGCTCGATCTCGACGGCACCATCAAGGGCACCGCGCACCGGGGCTATCTCGACATCATGATGCGGCCGGAGCGGCACAACGCCGTGAAGGTGCTGCTGTTCTTCGACATCGGCGGCTCGATGGACTGGCACATCAAGGCCACGGAAGAACTGTTCTCGGCGACGCGCACCGAGTTCAAGCACATGGAGCATTTCTACTTCCACAACTGCGTCTACGAGAAGCTGTGGAAGGAGAACCGCCGGCGTTTCCAGGAAACCACGCCGACCTGGCAGGTGCTGCACACCTATCCGCACGACTACAAGACGATCTTCGTCGGCGACGCCTCGATGTCGCCCTACGAGATCATGTCGCCCGGCGGCTCGGTCGAGCACTACAACGAGGAGCCCGGCTCGGTGTGGATGGAGCGCATCACGCGCACCTATCCGGCCTGCGTCTGGCTCAATCCGGTGCCGGAGAGCCAGTGGGAGCACACGCATTCGATCCGCGTGATCAAGCAATTGATGGGCGGACGGATGTATCCGCTGACGCTCGAAGGCCTCGACAAGGCGATGCGGGAATTGGTGCGGTGAGAGCGTCGCACGTCAACGATCGAACGGCGCGCCCGCGAGACGCGCCGTTCGTGTTTGCCGGCTTCGACAGATTGGTCAGCAGCCCGCCGATGTGGACGGCGTGCCGCTCGGGCTCATGCCGGGACTGGTGGTCGAACCGGTGAAGCCGGGGCTCCCGACCGAGTTGGACGTGGTGCCGGTCTGGCCGGTTCCGGTGGTGGCGCTGGGCAGCCCGCTGCTGCCGCTGCTGGGCGTGGTGCCGCTTGCCACCGAACCGCACGGCCGGCCCATCGCATCGGTTCGTCCGGTGTTGTTCAGCGAATTGGTGGTGGATGGATTGCTCCCGGTGCTGCCGGAGGCCGAGGGACTGGTTCCCATGGTGCCGGACGCCGACGGGTTGGTGCTCATCGTGCCGGAAGGCGAGGTGGTGGACGTGCCGGTCGAGCCGCTCATGCCGGCGGAGCCGCCCGCGCCACCGCTTGCGCCGGACGATGCACCTGCACCTCCGCCACCTTGCGCCAGCGCCAGTCCGGCGCTGCCGGCGAGAAGGATCGCGGCCATCAACGATATTGCATGACGTGTCTGTGGCATTGCTCGCTCCTGATCTGTTTCCCTTAAGCGGCAACGGAATGCCCATGGCGAGGTTCCTGGAACCCAAGTCTTGGAACCGAAGCGACAATGCCTGTAGAAGCACTCTCAGAATGTCCAAACCGATCGAAATCTATGTCGATGCCGACGCCTGTCCGGTGAAGAACGAGATTTATCGCGTCGCCGAGCGCCATGGTCTTGAGGTTCACGTCGTCAGCAACAGTCCGATCGCGGTGCCGCGCGAGCCGTGGATCAAGCGGGTGGTGGTGGGGGCCGCGATGGATGCGGCCGACGATTGGATCGCCGAGCGCGTGGGCCCTAACGATATTGTGATCACCGCCGACGTGCCGCTGGCGAGCCGCAGCTTCAAGGCCGGCGCCACGGTCATTGCGCCGAACGGCAAGCCGTTCGACGAGGACTCCATCGGCATGACGGTCGCGACGCGCAACCTGCTGCACGAATTGCGCGGCGCCGGCGCCATCACCGGCGGGCCGAAACCGTTCGATCCGCGCGATCGCTCGCGGTTTCTGTCGGCGCTCGATCTGGCGATCGTGCGGCTGAAGCGCGCTGCGGAAAGAGATACCGCGACATGAAGCGCATCGCGTATGCGGCTACCGCAGGCCGCCCGCTCCTTCATTCGTAGGATGCCGTTTATTCATTTTTACAATCTCATTCATTTGAACAATCCATTTGCGCCGGCGACCTACAAAGACCATGTGCACGGCTGAAGTTGGAACCAAAGCTTTTTGAAAGGGTGCGAACTTGACGCTGTTATTTGAAACCTCGCCGGCCTCGCCTGGCGAGCGCGCATTGAGCGGAACGGACTCGGCTGCCGCCCATCCGCGGCAAAAGCTGCGGCTCACCTCCATCGATCTCTTGCGCGGTCTCGTCATGATCGTCATGGCGCTCGACCACACCCGCGATTTCTTCTCGGTGGGCGGTTTCAACCCGCGCGACGTCGCCGACCCCGCATTGTTCCTGACGCGCTGGATCACGCATTTCTGCGCGCCGATCTTCATCTTCCTCGCCGGCATCTCGGCGTTTCTTTACGGCGCGCAGGGCCGCACGGTTGGGACTGTCAGCCGCTATCTCGTGACGCGCGGCTTCTGGCTGGTGCTGATCGAGTTCACGGTGGTGCGGCTCGGCTGGACCTTCCATCTCAACGCCACGTTCTTTGTCGCGCAGGTGATCTTCGCGATCGGCGCTTCGATGATCGCGCTCGCCGTGCTGGTGCATCTGCCGCGCGGAGCGATTGCCGCGATCGGTCTTGTCATGATCTTCGGCCACAACGCGCTCGACGGCATCAAGCCCGACGCGTTCGGCGCCTTCGCGCCGCTTTGGAATGTGCTGCATCAGTCCGGCGTGATCGACCCCGGCATGGGCATCAAGCTGTTCGTGCTCTATCCGCTGGTGCCGTGGATCGGCGTGATGGCACTGGGCTACGCGCTCGGTCCGGTGTTCCTGCTCGAGCGCACCGCGCGGCGGCGCCGGCTCGTCGGTTTGGGTCTCGCGACCGTGGCGGGCTTCGTGCTGCTGCGGGCGAGCAATCTCTACGGCGATCCCGCGCCGTGGATCGCGCAGGACAATCTGCTCTCCAGCGTGCTGTCGTTCATCAACTGCGAGAAATATCCGCCGTCGCTGCTTTATGTCGCGATGACGCTCGGACCCGCGCTGCTGCTGCTCGCGGCCTTCGATAGCGTGCGCGGCCGCGTCGCCGACGTGATCACCACCTACGGCCGCGTGCCGTTCTTCTACTACATCGCGCACATCTTCCTGCTCCACGCGCTGGCAGTGCTGTTCGCGTGGCTCACAATCGGCGAGGTGGCCTGGATGTTCAGGCCGTTTCCGGGAGCGCGCCCGCCCGGCTATGGCCTCGGCCTGCCTGGCATTTACCTGGTGTGGCTCGGCGTCGTCGCGGCGCTTTATCCGCTGTGCCGCTGGTTTGCCACGCTGAAACGCCGCCGCAATGAATGGTGGTGGACTTACTTGTGATATGGCCCCGACGCCGTTCGTTGGCAAGGTTTTGACAAAGCCCGAATCTGCCCTACCTTGAAGGTCCCTGTAACAACCGAAAGGAGGTGATCCAGTGTCTCATTGTCTATCGCCGCGGTCGCCGGCATCCGTGAGCTGGATCCTCGCCTCAACCGAGGTTCTGAGCTAACGCCGCGTGACGTGACAGGTCACGGTCTCGCGGCGAGGCTTGCATGATTGCAAGCCTCCGCCGGACCACGGCTCGACAATGGAAGGGCTGCCCGCAAGGGCAGCCCTTCTCGCATCCGTGGGAATATGTGCGCAGAGTATGGAGCCGGCGGAAACAGCCCTGGAAAAAAGTCTTCGATACCGCCGATTGCCGGACTGAGGGTCACCTGTCGCCGATGACCGCGAAGCCTTGAATCTCGAGCTTCGCACGAGGATCGGCCAATGCGGTGACCGTGATCAGCGCACTGCCTGGAAAGTTGTCGCCGAATACCTCTTTCCTGATTTCGGTCAGGCGCGTGCCATATCTCACATCTGTTATGAACACGGTCATCTGGACCATATCGCTGAGTTTCCCGCCCGCTTTGGCGAGTGTCGCTTCAAGAAGCTTGAACACGCGGCGGGCTTGTGCGTCGAAATCATCGCCGAGCGATTTGCCGTTCTCATCCGTGCCTGCGGTTTGCCCCGCAAGCCACACGATCTTGCCGCCCTCGGTGATGACGGCAGAGGAATAGGCGCGCATCTGTGGACGTTCGCCTTTGATGTGCTCCCGCGCACTTGCCTCGCAAACACCTGCCGCCAGCGCCAGTCCCAGACAAAGAAAATGCATCGTTCGCATGAAGACCTCCTGCGTACTGTTCGCGCTTTGGTCGATCGCGTTGGCGAACCTTAGCCGGTCCGCTCTTGCGACCGAGACGAAGATATAGTGATCTCAAATATCTTCATGTCAAGGCAATTGAGCCTAATAGTGTTCGTCTGATCGCGCGTTCCGGCGCGGTTCTCGAATGCGATTTCAAGCGGCGGGCGCAGCGTCGTGGTACAGCTCGCGCACCGAACACCTCCCCGCGAGGACGTCGTCACCGACGACGGACCTTCCTGCCTGACCGAACCACCGGAGACCTGGTCGCAACATGAAGGCCATCGTGATTCATCAATATGGTCCGCCCGACGTTCTCAAATACGAGGAGGTGCCCGACCCGGCGCCGCGCCCGGGCGAGATCAGGATCAGGATTCAGGCCGCCACCGTGAACCGCGTGCTCGATGTCAGCCTGCGCGCCGGCAAGGAGGAGGAGCATCGCCGCCCGGTGCTGCCGCTCATCCCCGGTGTCGACTGCGCCGGTGTCGTCGATGCGGTCGGCCCGGGCGTCACGCGCTGGAAGACCGGACAACGGGTCGCCGCCGGCGGCGTGATGCCGCTCGACGTCTGCGCGGAGGACCGTTCGGGCTACAAGGGCCCGGAAGGCATGATGGGCATCAAGCGGCCGGGCGGCTTCGCCGAGCTGGTCTGCGTGCCGGCCTGCGCGGCCTTCGAGGTGCCGGCCGGGCTCGACTTCCACGACGCGGCCGTGGTGATGCGGCACGCTCCGGTGGCCTGGAACCTGCTCATCAACGCGGCTGCGCTCAAGCCGAGCGAGACCGTGCTGGTGATGGGCGCGGGCGGCAATCTCGGGACCGTCGGCATCCAGCTCGCCAAGAAAGTGGTCGGCGCCACGGTGATTGCGACCGCCGGCTCCGACGACCGCGTCAAGCTCGCGCTCGGTCTCGGGGCCGACCACGGGATCAACTACAACACGCAGGACCTGCGCGGGGAGGTGCTCAAGATCACCAGCGGCAAAGGCGTGGATGTGCTCTACGACAACATCGCGAACTCGAAGGTGCTGCCGCAGGCTTTCCTCGCGCTCGGCATGAACGGCCGCCACGTCACCGCGGGCGCTCACGGCGGCCCGAACGTGCTGATCGACTTCGCGCATCTCTACCACAAGCGGATCACCATCATGGGCCGCACCGGCCACAAGGAGAGCGACATCCCGAACTGCTTCGCGATAGCGGCCGAAGGCAAGCTCAGGCCGCAGATCGAAAAGCTGTTGCCGCTCGCGCGCGCCGCCGAGGCGCACCGGCTGGTGGAATCGGGCGAGGTGCCGGGGAAGATCGTGCTGGACCCGACGATGAACTAGACGGCGGCAGCAAGTTCGAGACGACGCGCGCCTTCACTGCAGCGGAATGTGAAGCTTCTGAAGCAACAGGACATAAGGCCCCGCAAGCCGCAGCCTGCTTTACGACCGACTTGTCGCCGGCGGCCGTTTTTTGCCCGGCGCGCGCTCGTATGCCACATGCGTCAACGGCAACTGCGGCTGCTGCTTCAGCCGATCGAGCACGATCGACGAGCGGACATGCGCGATGCTGTCGTGGGGGAGCAGCACGTCGCTTAGAATTCGTGCCAAGGACGCGAGATCCGGCACCACCATTTTGATCAGGTAGTCGGACTCGCCGGTGAGCGAAAAGGCCTCCTGCACTTCAGACAATCCATTGATGAGCTTGGCAAAGCGCTTCGCGTTATCAGGCGTATGGGTCGCCAGCGTCACCTGCACGAAGACCGTGACATTGAGTCCCAGCGCTTGCGCCGAGAGAGCCGCATGATAACCGACGATGATGTTGTCTCGCTCCAACGCGGCGCGGCGGCGCGAGCATTGAGAGGCGGAGAGGCCGACGCGCTCGGCCAACTCGTAGTTGGTCAATCGGCCGTCGTCCTGCAAAGCATTCAGCAATTTGAGATCGAAGGTGTCCATGCACGATTCCCGCGTTAAATGGAGATTCAGCGCGTATATCGTGCTCATAACCGCAAATAAACGCTTCGTTTGCAAGGAAATTGCGGTCCTCTGCGATTAGCCTGCCCGGGTGCCTTTCCGCTTCGGAGGATGACCATGGGTCCGTTCCCGCACGACGCGCCGCCCGCCACCATCAGCGCCGCAAATCCGGCCGGCACCGACGGTTTCGAGTTTGTCGAGTTTGCGCATCCCGAGGCAGGCCGGCTCGAAGCCCTCTGCGGCCGGATGGGCTACACCGAGGTGGCGCGACACAAGACGCGGGACATCTCGCTCTACCGTCAGGGCGGCATCAACTACCTCGTGAACCGGGATCCCGGCAGCCACGCCGCCAGGTTTGTCGCCGAGCATGGACCTTGTGCCCCGGCGATGGCTTGGCGCGTCGTGGACGCCCGGCACGCGTTGAGGCGTGCCTTGGAGCTCGGTGCCACCGAGTACACCGGTGCCGGCAAATCGCTCGATGTGCCGGCCGTTGTCGGGATCGGCGGATCGCTGCTTTATTTTGTCGAACGCTACGGGGCCAAAGGCTCGCCTTACGACGCCGCGTTCGACTGGCTTGGCGAGGCTGATCCGAAGCCTGAGGGCGCGGGCTTCCACTACATCGATCACCTGACGCACAACGTCGTGCGCGGAAATATGGACACGTGGTACAGCTTCTATGCGCGCATCTTCAACTTCCGGGAAATCCGTTTCTTCAACATCGAGGGCAAGCTGACCGGGCTGCACAGCCGCGCCCTGACTTCGCCCTGCGGCAAGATTCGCATCCCGATCAACGAAAGCGCCGATGACAAGAGCCAGATCGAAGAATACCTGAAGCAATACAAGGGCGAAGGCATCCAGCACATCGCGGTCGGCGCCCATGACATCTACCACGCGACGGACGCCATCGCTGCGAACGGCGTCGAGTTCATGCCGGGACCGCCGGCGACGTACTACGAGCGCTCCCGCGCGCGGGTGAAAGGGCACACGGAGCCCATGGAACGGATGCGCCGGCATGGCATCTTGATCGACGGGGAAGGCGTCGTGAACGGAGGAGCGACGCGCGTCCTGCTGCAGATCTTCTCCAAGACGGTCATCGGTCCGATCTTCTTCGAATTCATTCAACGCAAAGGCGATGATGGCTTTGGCGAGGGCAATTTTCGCGCCCTGTTCGAGTCGATCGAGGAAGATCAACTGCGCCGCGGCGTGCTCACGGCCTGACCGCTCCGTGGTGAGCGGGCCGCCGAGCACCGGGCCAATGGGTCGCAACGGGAGCGAACCGCTATGGAGCCAAGAAAGCATGGAGCGGCGGCGGGGGAGGCGGGGCGCCCGCAGAATCCGGACTGGACCATCGACCAGAACTGGGATGCCTACACGGACGCCGATCACGGCGTCTGGAAGACGCTCTATGAGCGTCAAAGCCGCCTGCTGCCCGGCCGGGCCTGTGACGAATTTGTCGACGGAATGCGTCGCCTCTCGATGGACGCCGACCGAATTCCGGACTTCCGGCGATTGAGCGATGTGCTGATGAAGCGCACCGGCTGGCAAGTCGTCGCCGTACCCGGACTGCTCCCAGACGATGTCTTCTTCGGCCATCTCGCCAATCGGCGCTTCCCAGCCGGCCAATTCATCCGCAAGCCGGACGAGCTGGACTACCTGGAAGAACCGGACGTTTTTCACGACGTTTTCGGCCACGTGCCGATGCTGGTGCATCCGGTTTTTGCGGACTACATCCAGGCGTATGGCGCCGGAGGCGTCCGGGCGCAAAAGCTCGGGGTCCTGGAAAATTTGGCGCGCATCTATTGGTATACCGTCGAGTTCGGCTTGATCCAGGCTCCGCAAGGCCTGCGCATCTACGGCTCGGGCATCCTCTCTTCATACACCGAGACTCTTTTCTCGTTGGAGAGTCCGTCGCCGCATCGCATTCGGTTCGACATGGAACGCGTGATGCGGACGCTGTACCGCATCGACGATTTCCAGGAGGCCTACTTCGTCATCTCCAACTTCGAAGAATTGCTGGAGCTGGCTCGCATCGACTTCGGACCGACCTACGAACGCATCAAGTCGCAGGCTGCGTTTGCTCCCGGCGCGGAGTTGCCGACCGATGTGGTGATGACGCCAGGAACCGGCAGTTATCACCGGGCAAAACTGCGATCGAGCTGACGGTCGCTGCGATGCCGCGGGCTCTCGGCTCCGTCGCGCGGGCAAGCGGTAGAGCAGCGTGGTTCGACCCTGTTCGAGTTGCATTGCGACCAAGTGCCGCGCGGCAAAACCGGCTGCGACCGATCGTCCAACCGATTGATCCTTGCGCCGGCGCGCTGACAATCGCGCCAAGCCGGATGTCGCTCGATGTCCGGATTCAAAAAATGGCAATGGGGTGACACAATGGGCAATGGCGGCAATACGCTTCGGGTGCTCGGCACTTATGTGGTGCTGATGATCGCAGGTCAGGCAGCGGCCGTCGGTATCGGGCTGATGCTCGATCCGATCTCCAAGACGGCAGCACTCGCGACCTTCATTCCGATCTACTACGCGATGTACTGGGTCGCCTGGCGGCTGGCGCTGCTGATCGCCGATCGCTCGGAGCCGCAGCAGCAAACGGCGGGCAGCGGCACTTCGCCGGTCAAGGTCGCGACCTGGCTCTTGGCGCCGGCGGTGCTCGCCTTCGACATCGCGGAATAGCGCTCGTCGCTCAAGCGGTCGCGCAGCGGGCGTTACGCCCGCTGCAATCCGCAATATTTCGCGACCGCCACCGCCAGATCGAGCAGCGCCTCGTCGCCGCCGGCCCAGCCGACGAACGACAGCCCGACCGGACAGCCCGCAACGGTGCCGACCGGCACCGACACCTGCGGCAACCCGGCAAGGCCTGCGATGCAGGTGAGCCGCATGACGCGGACGCGGAACGATTCCAGCTCGTCCTGCGGCGTGTCGATGCGCGGCGCGATGCAGGGCGCGGTTGGCAGCGCCATCACGGTGCCGGGCTTGATCTTGCCGCGGATGTGCTCGCGCGCCGCGGCCTGGACGTTCCGGCACGCATCGGCCTCGGCCTTGGTGATCTTCGAGGCGATCTGCATGCGCTCGGCGACGCCCGGGCCGAACTTGGGCTTCTTCTCGGTGATGAAGCGGCCGTTGACCTGCCAGACCTCGTAGGCCTGGACGATGCGCACCGCGTCGCGCCAGGCTTCGAAGCCGTCCGGCGCGATGGTCATGGCCTCCGCGCGGGGCAGGGCGCCGCTCATCGCGCCGAGCGCGTCGCGCAACAGCGCCGCCACCGGCTCGTCGGCCTGGGCGAAGGCGTCGCCGGGGACGAGCATTTGCGCGATCGGAGCCGCGACCGCCTTGTCGTCCAGCAGCACATGGCCGACCGCGCGGAACACGCCGGCACCCTGCGCAAACCAGCCGATGGTGTCGAACGACGGCGACATGTCCATCGCGCCGCTGGTGTCGATGCGGCCGTGGGTGGTGCGGATGCCGTAGAGCCCGCAGAACGACGCCGGCACGCGCACCGAGCCGCCGGTGTCGGAGCCGAGCGCGAAATCGCAGCAGCCTGCCGCGGTCGCGGCCGCAGATCCGCTCGACGAGCCGCCGGGGATGCGCCCTGGCGCGCGCAGGTTCGGCGGCGTGCCGTAATGCGCGTTCATGCCGGTGACGCTGTAGAAGAACTCGTCGGTGATGGTCTTGCCGATGATGCTGGCGCCGGCCGCGAGCAGCTTTTCAACGGCCGCCGCGTGCTTCGTTGCGACCGGAGCCTGGGCCAGCCAGTCGGGATTGCCGGCGCCGGCCTTCTCGCCCGCAATGGCATAGAGGTCCTTCACGGCGGCGCTGAGGCCCGCGAGCGGGCCTTTGGCAGCGCCTTTGATCGGCGCCTTCAGATCGTGCGGGACGAAAAATCCGCTCATGCCTTGGCCTTCTGTGTTCCGAGATACCAGTCGAGAATCTTCTCGCCGCTCCAGCACGCGACGCCGGGCTTCGAGAGGATTTCCTCGAAGGTGCGCTCGACGTGCTTGATGCGATGCGTCTGCCCGGCGAGGAACGGATGCACCGCGATCGACATGATCTTGGCGCGGTCCTTCGACTCCTCGTAGAGGCAATTGAACGAGTCCATCGAGCGGCGATAGAGCTCCTCCGACGGATGGTTCTGCAGCACCATCATGACGATGTCGTGCAGCTCGAAGTTATAGGGCAGCGCCACCATCGGCTTGTGCTTGGTCTTCAGCGTCACCGGCTCGTCGTCGAGCACCCAGTCGCCGATATATTCGATGCCGGCCTCCGACAGATAATCGACCGTGTCGAAGGTCTGCGTCAGGCCCGGCCCGAACCAGCCGCGCGGCGGCCGGCCCCAGAACTTGCCGACCATGTCGATGGCGCGCTTGATGTCGCCGAGTTGGTTCTCGACCTTGTGCATCGGGATCTGGTCGTAGCCGTGCGCGTTCAACTCCCAGCCCGCATCGGCGACCGCCTGGATGACCTGCGGATAGGCCTCGCAGGCGCGGCCGTTCACCGTCACGGTCGGCGTCATCTTCAGCCGCTCGAACACGCGCTTCAGCCGCCAGAAGCCGACCCGCATGCCGTATTCGTGCCAGCTCCAGTTCGGATGGTCCGGCAGCATCGGCTGACCCTGCGGCGGCGTGATCACCATCCTGGCCATCGGCCGCGAGATGTCCCACTGCTCGAGCGACATCAGCGGCCACAGGATGAGGCGGAGCCCGTCGGGCAGCTTCAGCGGCGGACGGCCTTCGATGGCGGAGTAGGGCAGGCGATCGTGCGGTTGCATGGGTGAAGTCCCGGCATTTGATGGCGTGTGAGACTGTTAGGCGGGAAGCGGACTGTCAAACGGCGCGGTTGACACGCTGAGGCGCATGCCAATGGTCAGTATCGATAAGATGTCGCGAGTTTGCTGGTAGAACGCGGACTGTGACGGACTTTCATCGAACGCCGACGCGTTTCCAGAACGCGGCCATTTCCTCCTCGCTCACGAACTTGTCTTCCGCCTGCGCCTTGCGGATTGCCGCTTCTTCCTCCGCGTCGAGCACATAGACGCCGGTTCGCCGCGCCTCAATCTCTCGCGCGATTTCGGCAAGCTCGGCTTGATCATCTTCCGGCCAGCTTTCGACTCGGCCGAGAATGTCCTTGATGTGCTGCTTCATACTGCAAAGTATAGGTCATCGACTTTGGGCCTGCCATAAGGCGTTCAACGGCGCAGAACTGCACAATTTTCGCCTCGCGCTGGTAACCGGCCGGGCGAGCGTCTAGTTTGCCGATACTGAATGGGAGGCTGCTCATGGCTCGTTGGTCTCGTGGCGCGGGCATCGCGCTTGCCGCGGCTTTGGCGCTTTGCGGCCAGGCTCTTTGGGATCGGGCCTCCGCGGAGGACTTCCCGACCCGCACCGTCAAGATCATCGTGCCGTTCGCGGCCGGCGGCAGCGCCGATGTGATCCCGCGCATCGTGTCCGACTGGCTCTCGCGCAAGTGGGGACAGGCGGTGATCATCGAGAACCGGACCGGAGCCGCGGGCAACATCGGCGCCGATGCGGTGGCGAAGGCGGATCCCGACGGCTACACGCTGCTGTCGGCGCCGCCGCCGCCGCTGGTGATCAACCAGAATCTTTATCCGAAGCTCGGCTTCGATCCGACCGCGCTGGTGCCGATCGCCGTGATGGCGCGAATTCCAAACGCGCTGGTGGTCAATCCGACGCGCGTGACCGCCAAGAGCATTCCGGAGGTCATCGCCATGGCCAAGGCCAATGGCGGCACGACCACGGTGGCGACCACCGGCAATGGCGGCACGCAGCATCTGACGTCCGAGATGTTCCAGACGATGGCCGGCGTGAAGTTCCAGCACGTGCCGTATCGCGGCTCGGCGCCGGCGCTGGCCGATCTCGTCGCCGGCACGGTCGACATGATGTTCGACAATCTCGGCGCCTCGATGCAGCTCATCAAGGGCGGGCAGATCAAGCTGATCGCGGTCGCGTCGGCCAAACGAATGGCGGCGCTGCCGGATGTGCCGACCATTGCCGAAACGCTGCCGGGCTTCGAAGCGGTGGCGTGGTTCGGCGTGGTGGCGCCGCCCAAGACCCCGATGGCGATCGTCAACAAGATCAACGCCGACATCAACGAAGCGCTGCGCGATCCCGAGGTCCGCAAGAAGCTCGAGAACCTGAACGCCGAAGTGGTCGGCGGCACCCAGGAGGCGACCGCGGCCTACTTCCGCGATGAGATCGCGCGCTGGGGCAAGGTCATCAAGGACGCGAATGTGAAGGTCGATCAATAAGCCCCGAAACAAAGGGGGCGCGCTGCTGGGTTTGAAATGTCTGCCACGCCTGAGACGCTCGCCGGACCCCAACCGGCGTTGCTGCAACATCGCTCGTTCGTCGCCTATTGGTGCGCGCGGACCGCGACCAACGGCGCCTATCACATGCAGGCGGTGGCGGTCGGCTGGCAGATCTATGAGCTGACCGGCAGCGCCTTCGATCTCGGCCTCGTCGGCCTCGTGCAGTTCTTTCCGGTGGTGGTGCTCGGCATCCTGACCGGCCATCTGGCCGACCGCTACGACCGTCGCGTCGTCGTCGGGATCTGCCAGATCGTCAAGGCGCTGGCCGCCGCGGCCTTCGCGGCCGGCACGATCGGCGGCTTCCTCAATCGCGAGACGATGCTTGCCATTCTGTTTGTCAGCGGCACCGCGCGCGCCTTCGAGACGCCGACCATGCACACCCTGGTGCCGGGCGTCGTGCCGCCGGAGCTGTTGCCGCGGGCCATCGCAGCGTCGGTCACCGCGAGCCAGACCGCCACCATCTGCGGCCCGGCGATCGGCGGCCTGATGTATGGCTTCGGCGCTTCGGCTGTCTATCTCACCTGCACCGCAGTGTTCGTGATGGCGAGCGTGCTGATCAGCCTGATCGTGCTGAAGGGGCCGCTGCCGGAGAAGAAGCCGGTGACGATGGAGACGCTGTTCGCGGGCTTCCGCTACGTCCGCCACAACAGGGTGGTGCTCGGCGCAATCTCGCTCGATCTGTTCGTGGTGCTGCTCGGCGGCGTCACCGCGCTGTTGCCGATCTATGCCAAGGACGTGCTGATGGCCGGGCCGTGGGGCCTGGGCCTGCTGCGCTCCGCGCCGGCGGTTGGCGCGCTCGCGATTTCGGTCTGGCTCGCCCACCACCAGATCGAGCGCCGCACCGGCCATGTGCTGTTCACCGCGGTCGCGGTGTTCGGCTTGGCGACGATCGTGTTCGCGTTCTCGACCTCGCTCGCGCTGTCGATCGCGGCGCTCGCGGTTTACGGGGCGTGCGATGCGATCAGCGTCGTGATCCGGCATTCGCTGGTGCAGACGCGGACGCCGAACGAGATGCTCGGCCGGGTGATGGCGGTCAACTTCATGTTCACCGGCACCTCGGGCACGCTGGGCGAATTCCGCGCCGGCACGGTGGCGGCAGGCTTCGGCGCCTTCACGTCGGTGCTGATCGGCGGCATCGGCGCGATTGCGGTGGCTCTGATGTGGATGCGGCTGTTTCCGCAAATCGCGCGGATCGACAAAATCCAGGCTCAGCACAACTAGGCGTTTATCCCAAGTTCCCGGGACAACGCGCCGGGCAACCTTGCGTCCGGCCCAGGCGGCGGCATGATGTTACCATGGCCGCGCCCGACCGCATGGAATACCAGACCGACGAAGACGACGCCGGTCCGAGCTATTCGTTCAAGCCGTCGGTGATCGGCGGCTGGTGCACCTTCACGCTCAAGCCCGACGGACTGCATTGGCAGATCGGCGCGCGCAGCGGCCGGGTCCGCTATGAGCGCATCCGCGCGGTGCGGCTGTCGTTTCGGCCGGTGACGATGCAGTCGCGCCGCTTCGTCACCGAGGTCTGGTCGACCGACAATCCGAAAATCCAGATCGTCTCGGTGTCGTGGCGCAGCGTGGTCGAGCAGGTGCGCCAGGACGGACCTTATGCGGATTTCGTCGCCGAGCTGCACCGGCGGCTTGCCGCCTGCAGCAGCACGGCGCAGTTCACCACGGGCCTGCCGGCGATCAGCTACTGGTTCGGCGTGCTGACCTTCGTGGCGGTGCTGGTCGCCATGGCTGTGGTGATGCTGCGCACGGCGAGAATCGAGCAGTGGAGCGCGAGCGCCATCGTGGCCGCGATCTTCGTGGTGTTCGCCGTGCAGATCGGCAACTACTTCCGCCGCAACAGGCCGCAGCGCTACCGGCCCGACGCGATCCCGCGCGAAGTGCTGCCGAAGAACAAGGCTTAGAGCATCGCTGGCTGAGATTGAATCGGTGGTGCAACGCGCACCGTCCACCTCTCCCGTGGGGAGAGGTCGCCGCACCACCAGCGCGTTCACGCGCGTCTTCGACGCGCTATGGTGCGGCGGGTGAGGGGGTACGGTCTATCGAGAGGGCGAAACCCCTCACCCCAACCCTCTCCCTATGGGAGAGGGAGCTCACCGCCGATGTTGCAAATAATCACGCTCCAGCGTTTAGCGCCGAACCACCATCACCGAACACTGGGCGTAGCGCACCACGTGGCCCGCGACCGAGCCGAGGAAGTAGGTGCGCGCGCCGGTGCGGTGCGAGCTCATCACGATCAGGTCGGCATTCATCTCCTTCACCTCTTCGAGGATCTCCTGATAGGTGCCGCCCTGGCGCACCACCGAGGTCACCTTGCCGACCTGAGCCGCCATCTCGCCGGCGATGATCGACAGCGCTTCCTCCGCCGACCTGCGCTGCTGGGCGTCGAAATCGGCCGGCACATATTCGACCAGCATCGGCGGCGTCAGCGGCAGCACGTTGATCAGCCGGATCACGCCGCCGGTGCTCTTGGCGAGCATCACCGCGGTTTCGAGCGCGGGCTTGGCGAGATCGGGATCGGCGAGATCGACCGGCAGCAGAATTCGTTGATACATGGCACGGAGCCTTTCCTAAAGTTGAATGCTTCGGTCGATCGGAGGGATGTCAGTCGGTCGCGGTTTCGAGCGTCTGCGGCGTGACGAAGTGCTCGAGCCGGCCGCCATTGGCGTGCAGGCTTTCCCAATCCTGGACCGCAAAGCTGATCATGGCGATGGCGGAGGTGGGAAATTCCTCGAGCAGCCGCTGCCGCGCCTCGACGTCGCCGGAGGCGATCAGCATGCCGGCGAGCTGCTGCATGCCGGGATTGTGGCCCACCACCAGCAGCGTCTCGAGCGCCGGCTCGGTCGACCGGACGGCTTTCAGGATGGCCTCCGGAGAGGCCTCGTAAATGGTGTCCTCGAATTCCGCCGGGGGCGGCTTGGTGGCAAAGGCCTTGGCGACCAGCGCCCAGGTCTCGCGGGTGCGCGCCGAGGTCGACACCAGCGCTTGGTCGGGAATTAACTTATGACGCACCAGATATGCGCCGACCGCCGCGGCGTCCTCGCGCCCGCGTTTCGCCAGAATGCGGTCATGATCGCGGCCGCCGGATTGCAAACGCTCGGCTTTGGCATGGCGCAACAGCAGCAGACGGCGCATGCTTTAGGTTCTCCGGACTTTCCCTTCAGCCAAATAGCCGATAGCAGTTTAACATGACGTGTGTGGTCGTGGACCTTCGGGCCGCCGGAAACCCATGAAAATCACCGATCCGGGCGCATATGGATCAAGCTTTCTGGCCGCGACCAAGGTCGCGAGCCCGGAGCGCGCCCGCCTGACCGCGGAGCTGGATGTCGATGTCTGCGTCATCGGCGCGGGCCTTGCGGGGCTGACGGTGGCGCGCGAGGTGGCCCGGCGCGGCTGGTCGGTGGTGGTGCTGGAGGCGCAGAGCGTCGCCTGGAACGCCTCGGGCCGCAACACCGGCTTCGTGCTGCCGGGCTATGCGGCGAGGCCGAAGGCGCTGGCCGGCCGGATCGGCATCGACGATGCGAAAAGGCTCTGGGCGCTGTCGGTGGCGGGCGCCGAATATGTCCGGCGCACGGTGCAGGAATTGTCCAGCGCCGGGCAGATGCCGGGCGCGGCGCTGTCGGAGGGCGGCTGGCTGCACGTCACCAAGACCAGCGACGAGCACGAGGTGCAGGCCGAGGCCGAGCTGCTCGGCAAGCTCGGCGCCGAGGTCGAATTCCAATCGGCCGAGCGGGTGAGGGAGCAGCTGCGCTCGCCGCTCTATTTCAGCGGGCTGCACTATCCGCGCGGCTTCAGCATTCATTCGCTGAACTACGCGCTGGGATTGGCTGCGGCCGCCGAGCGCGACGGCGTCCGCATCTACGAGAACAGCGCGGCGCTCGAGATCGATCCGGCCGGCGTGCGCAAGCGCGTCTCGACCCGCGATGCGCGGGTGCGCGCCCACCATGTCGTGCTGGCCGGCAACATCCATCTCGCCGAGCTGATGCCGCAGTTCGGCAACACGCTCCTGCCGGCGCACAGCTATGTGATCGTCACGGCGCCGCTCGGCGATGCGCTGCATGAGGCGATGCGCTTTCCCGGCGCGGTGAGCGACACGGACCGCGCCGACAATCACTACTGCGTGGTGGAGGGCGATCGGCTGATGTGGTCGGGCCGCAACACGGTGTGGCGCGGCAAGCCGCAGGACTATGTCGCCACGCTCACAGGCCAGATCAGGCGGACCTTTCCGCAGCTCAAGGGCGTGAGAGCCGAATACGCCTGGACCGGCTCGATCGGCAGCACCGTGCATCGCATGCCGCAGATCGGCGAGATCACGCCGGGGCTCTGGCTGTTGAGCGGCTTCGGCAGTCGCGGGCTCAACACCACCGCGATGGGCGGCGAGATCGTGGCGCGCGCCATCCTCGACGGCGACGGGACCTGGCAGACATTCGCGCCGTTCGCGCTGGTCTGGTCCGGCGGCGTGTATGGCCGGGTGGCGCAGCAGGTCGCCTATTGGACGAACCGCATGTCCGAGCGGTTCGTCAGCCGCAGAGCGCAGCGCCGCGAGGAGCGGCGGCTGCGCGAGACGGAAAGCGAGACGCCGGCCGCTGTCGCGGCCGAGCCGCTGCCGTCATCTCCTCCGGCCCCGGCCGAGACTGTCCCTCAGGACGCCGCTTCGACAACAGAAAATCCGCCGGTCATTGCGGCGGAGGACGCGCCGGAAATTCTGTTGCAGCCGGCTCCGGCCGTCGAGCGCGCCATCGCCCGGCGTCCGCGGCGGAAGAAGAAGCGCGAGACCGATCCGGCCGGAGAGACGCCGCCGGGCGGCGGCGCCTGACACTCGCGTCGGCGTCTACTTGTCGATCGGGCCGCCGCTTTCGGCCCAGTCCTTGAAGCCGCCCATGTTGAAGACCTTCTCGTAGCCGAGGTCCTTCAGGAGCTTGCCGGCCAGCGCGGCGCGGCCGCCGGAGCCGCAATAGAGCATCACGGTCTTCGACTTGTCGAACGCCTTGTCATGCGTCGGTGCCTCGGGATCGGCCTTGAACTCCAGCAACCCGCGCGACACGTGAACCGCGCCCGCGACCTTGCCGCTCGCGGCCACTTCGGTGCCGTCGCGCACGTCGACCACCAGCGTGTTGCCCTTGGCGATCATCTCCTTGGCCTGCGCCGGCGTGATCTTCGGCACCGCGGCGTTCGCCGCTTCCATCATCTGCTTGACGCTCGTCGCCATGCCCTTACTCCCTCGCTACGGTATCGTTTTGCGGCGGGTCGACCGCCGATCAAAGATGGCGGGACTCTAGTTGCTCCGAACCGCAGGCGCCAGAGATGAGAGCGCGGTGGCGCTATGACCGGGGCAGGGGAGCAGGCCGGCTCCGGCGCCGGAAATACCGGCGAACGCCCCACAGCAAAAGCGCAACCAGCGGAAGCCACGGCGCCGCCAAAGCGAGAAACCAAACGAGAGCCGCCGCTGAGATGACCAGCGTTTGGCCGACCGCATTTGCTGCGCTCGTCACCGGGGAGAGGTCGAGCCCGGCAATTTGCGCAGAGAAGCCTCGGTAGGAGATGTCGACGCGGATTGCGTCGGTGAGGGCGCGAAGCTGCTCGTTTTGCGCTTCAGCGGTTTCTATGGCGCTCTGGACCTGCGCCAACTCCTTTTCGATGGCGACAATATCGGCGGGGTTTTTCGTGCCGGGATCCTGGAGCAGCGCCGAGAGGCGGTCGCGCAGAGCATATTTGGCTTTAAGACGTCGCTCGACGTCGACCACCGGCTGGGACCAGTCATCGTGTGCTTCTGAGTGGCTGATGAGCGTCGCAGGTGGTGCAACAAGCATCGCGGCAAAGGCTGAATAGACCTCGGGCGGCACACGCACCGAGAGCTGCGCGGACGTGCTCCTATCAAGATTCCGGTACAGATTTGCGTTCAACACCTTGCATTTGATTCTGGCGCATTCGCCCAGATGCTTCTGCTGAAGCTTTTCGATCTCGGCGTTGGGAATCTGGAGAACAAAAGAATGCGTTGTCTTGAAGCGGCTGTCCGTCGGGTCGTAGCCGCCGCGAATGTTGCTGCTGAGTGGGGCCTGCGCTGGCGTTGCGAAATTGACCTCGGAGTCCGGTCGGTCGCAGGCCGCGAGCAAAAGAACAAGCGTGAGCGCAACAAATCGGATCGTGACGGCCATGGCTCCCCCCAAAGACCAAGCGTGACGGCTTCGTCAGCGATATCGGCCGAGTGGGAGCGCCGTTTGTTGGAATTGCGGCGCCTTTCGGGGAGTAACCTGGGGTTGAATCGAGAATCCGGCGGATTTGCGTTCAACGCCCTTCGCGGCGGGCCATGAACGCCAGCCGCTCGAACAGATGCACGTCCTGCTCGTTCTTGAGCAGCGCGCCGTGCAGCGGTGGGATGAGCTTCTTCGGATCGCGCTCGCGCAGGAGCTCCGGGCCGATGTCCTCGACCATGAGCAGCTTGAGCCAGTCGAGCAGCTCCGAGGTCGACGGCTTCTTCTTCAAGCCCGGCACCTCGCGCACCTCGTAGAACAGCCGCAAGGCTTCCGCGACCAGCCGCTGCTTGATGCCGGGGAAGTGCACCTCGACGATCGCCTTCATGGTGTCGGTGTCGGGAAAGCGGATGTAGTGGAAGAAGCAGCGGCGCAGGAACGCGTCCGGCAATTCCTTCTCGTTGTTGGAGGTGATGATCACGATCGGCCGGCGGCGCGCCTTCACGGTCTCGCTGGTCTCGTAGACGTAGAACTCCATGCGATCGAGCTCGAGCAGCAGGTCGTTGGGAAACTCGATGTCGGCCTTGTCGATCTCGTCGATCAGCAGGATCGGCCGCTCCTCGGACACGAAGGCGTCCCACATCTTGCCGCGCTTGATGTAGTTCCTGATGTCGCGCACCCGCTCGTCGCCGAGCTGGCTGTCGCGCAGCCGCGACACCGCGTCGTATTCGTAGAGGCCCTGCTGCGCCTTGGTGGTCGATTTGACGTGCCATTCGATCAGCGGGGCGTTGAGGCTCTTGGCGATCTCCAGCGCCAGCACGGTCTTGCCGGTGCCGGGCTCGCCCTTCACCAGGAGGGGGCGCTCGAGGGTGATCGCCGCATTGACCGCAACCTTCAGATCGTCGGTGGCCACATAGGCGCCGGTGCCTTCAAAACGCATGCTGAACCTTGACCCGTGTTGTTACGCATCGCTGATAGCACAAATTTACGCTGCACCAGCGCTCAAACTTGTGGCCCCATAGGGTCCGGCATAGGCTGTCTTTGGGCTGTTTTTGCAGACTTTGGTTGTAGGAAGGGGACGACGATGTTTCGGACTTTTGGCTGGCGCTGGGCTGCTGTTCTTCTGACGGTCGGGACAATCCTGCCGCTCGCGGCGGCATCGGCGGACGAGCGCAAGCAGCTCGCCTTCGAGACCATCGACCGCAACGCCGCGCAGATGACGCTGCTCAGCGACTCGCTGTTCTATTTCGGCGAGCTCGGCATGCAGGAGGTCGAGAGCACCAAGCTCCTGAAAGAGACGCTGGAGGCTGCGGGCTTCAAGGTCGAACTCGGCGGCGCCGGCATGCCGACCAATGTCTGGGCCACCTACGGCTCGGGCCGGCCGAAGATCGCGATCGTCACCGAGGTCGATGCACTGCCCGGTGGCTCGCAGACCGCGGGCACCTACGAGCGCAAGCCCCTGGTGAACGGCGGGCCGGGCCACATGGAGGGCCACAACACCCATGGCGGCGTGGCCTCGGCCGCGGCCTTCGCGGTCAAGCAGGCGATGCAGCGCTTCAACATCCCCGGCACGGTCGCGATCTCGTTCGGCCCGGCCGAGGAGCAGCTGATCAGCCGGCCGTTCCTGGTGCGCGCCGGCTATTTCAAGGATGTCGACGCGATTCTCTACCTGCATATCGGTGAATCGCTCACGACCGGCTACGGATTGCAGAACTACGCGGCGATCAGCTCGGTGTTCACCTTCCATGGCAAGACCGCGCATGGCGCAGTCAATCCCTGGGACGGCAAGGATGCGGTCGACGCCGTGCAGCTGATGGACATCGGCTTCGACAAGCTCCGCGAGCACCTGCGGCCGACCTACCGGGCGCACCGCACCATCACGATCGGCGGCATCCAACCCAATATCATCGCCGACACCGGGCAGATCTGGTGGTTCGTGCGCGACCAGTCGATGCCTGAGGCGAAGCAGACCTACGAAAAGCTTCTCAAGATCGCCGAAGGCGCGGCGTTGATGACCGGCACGACCTATGACGTGAAATATTCCGCGTCGGCCTGGCCGCAGCTCGGCAGCAAGACGATCGCCGAGGCGATCCAGAAGAACATCGACACGGTCGGGATGCCCAAATGGTCCGAGGAGGAGCAGAAGTTCGCACGCGACTTCCAGAAATTCGCCGAGAAGCCGGAGGTGGGGCTGCGGCTTCAGACCACGCCGCTCGGCGGCCGGGCGCAGTCGTACTCGTCGAACGACAACGGCGACATCTCCTGGGTGGTGCCGGCCGGCATCGTGAATTTCCCGGCGTCCGTGCCGGGCATCGGCTATCACGAATGGAAGGCCGCGGTGACGCCGGTCAGCTCGATCTCGCACAAAGGGCAGGTGGCCGGCGCCAAGGTGCTGGCGGCCTCGATCCTCGACCTGATGACGAGCCCGGAGCTCGTGCAGAAGGCTAAGGCTGAGTTCGAGACCGAGTCGAAGAAGACGCCGTATTTCTCGCTGCTGCCGGCCGACGTGCAGCCGCCGCTCGATCTCAACCGCGCCGACATGGAGAAATACCGGCCGCAGATGCAGAAGTTCTATCTCAACAAGCCGGTCCGCTTTCAGTAGCCGGTGAATGCAAGGTAGTCCGGGCGCCGCTGACGCGGCGCCCGGATTTTTGTTGCCTGCTTCAGACGAAATGGAAGTCCGAGGCGTGCAGGTCGGCTGCGTTCACGCCGTCCAGATAGATGGTGTGGTCGGCGTCGAGCGAGATCTTGACCGAGCCGACCAGCTGCGTCGTCGCGGCCTGCACCGCGGCGAAATCGGCGAACTGATTGTGGTCGAGCTCGATGACGTCGTGGTCGCCGCCGGCCTTGAAGTCGTAGATCCAGTCGGTGCCGAAGGTGCCGTGGAAGCTGAAGGTGTCGTCGCCTTCTCCGCCCCACAAGTGGTCGTTGCCGGTGCCGCCGTCCAGGATGTCCTTGCCGCCGTAGCCGCGGATATAGTCGGTGCCGGCATAGCCGCCGAGAGTGTTGGCGAAGTTGTTGCCGTAGAGGAAGTTGTCGCCGTCGTTGCCGTAGCCGTTGATGGCGCCGCCTTCGTTCTTCAGCATCAGCGTCTCGACGTTGTTGCTGAGGAAGAAGGTGGAGGTCGCATAGACCGTGTCGTAGCCTTCGTCCTGATATTCGATGACGAGATCGTTGATGCTGTCGACGACGAAGGTGTCGTTGTCGTCGCCGCCATACATCGTGTCGTTGCCGCCCTTGCCATCGAGCCAGTCGTCGCCAGAGCCGCCCTTGAGCACGTTCTTGCTGCTGTTGCCGTAGATGCTGTTGTTGTCCTCGTTGCCGGTGCCGTTGATGGCGCCACCCGACTCCTCCAGATAGAGCCTTTCGAGGTTCTGCCCGAGGATGTAGCTGATCGTCGAATGGACCATGTCGAAGCCCTGGTCCTCGAGCTCCCAGATCACGTCGCCGGGATTGTCGACGTAGTAGGTGTCGCCGCCGTCGCCGCCGAACATGCCGTCGGCGCCTTTGCCGCCGTCGAGCGAGTCGGCGTTGCTGCTGCCGTACAGCATGTTGGTGTTGTCGTTGCCGATGACGATGCCGCCGGCCGCTTTGGTCCAGCCGTCGATCGCGTCCGAGCCTTCGAGCATCAGCACTTCGACATTGTCGGGCATGTGATAGTCGACCTTCGAGCGCACCGTGTCCCAGCCTTCGCCCGGATTCTCAACGACGACATCATTGGGATTGTCGACGAAGTAGTTGTCGTTGCCTTCGCCGCCGAACATCTTGTCGGCGCCCTTCTCGCCGTAGATCCAGTCATCGCCGCCTTTGGCATAGATCGTGTCGTTGCCGTCGGTGCCGTGAATGGTCTCGGGGTTGTCCGTGCCGACGATGGGCGGCTTGGGCAGCGGCACCTTGCCGCCGCCATCGACGATGATGGCCTGCTCGGGGAAAAGAATGAGCCCGTCCAGATGATCATTGTCGATCGGCAGGCGCGGGTCCTGAAGGCGAGGGAGCTTGGGCATGGCGTGTCCGTTCCAAAGGTTGCGGCGGAGCGCCATTGCCGTGCGCCAGCGCCTGGTTGCTTTCCGCGCAAACAAAAACGGCCGTCTCGCAGCCCGGCGTTTCCGCCGGGTGTGAGCAACGACCGTCCCGTTCGCTGTCGGGGCGTTGGTGCGCGGCAAGTTCCAAAAGGTTCACCGCGCAGGCTGTCCGCGTGACGAAACGCACAATTTCGAGCGCGAATCGTACTGATCAAGCCGCTGGCAGGGCAGGTTTTCAGCGCAATTGCGGCACTGTGTATTGTCTGTATCGCCCCCAAGGCTCGCACCACGCCTCGCACGGACGTGATCCGATGTGAACGCATGCGGATCGCTGCCGGGCTATAAAGTGAGCATCAGAGAGGCGACAGCACAGATGCGCGAGCCCTACAAGACCGGACCGAAATCGACCGCGATCGAGACCATGAGCCGCAGGGCCTGGCTGGTGGGCGGATGCAGCGCCGCGGTGCTGGCTGGCCTGTGGTGGACCAGCGGCGGCAGCGCCGGCGATGGCCCGTTCGAGATCACCAAGAGCGAAGACGAGTGGAAGCGCCTGCTGTCGCCCGCCGCATTCAACGTGCTGCGCCATCACGCCACCGAGCGGCCTTACACGAGCCCGCTCAACAACGAGAAGCGTGAGGGCATCTTTGCCTGTGCGGGCTGCGATCTGCCGCTGTTTGCCTCCGCGACCAAGTTCGAAAGCGGCACCGGCTGGCCGAGCTTCTTCAAGCCGCTGCCCAATGCGGTCGCGACATCGAGCGACCGCTCGCTGATCGTGCCGCGCACCGAGGTGCATTGCCGCCGCTGCGGCGGCCATCTCGGCCATGTGTTCGAGGATGGCCCGCCGCCGACCGGGCTCCGCTACTGCATCAACGGCGTCGCGCTGACGTTCAAGCCGAACGCGGCCGGGCCGGCCTAAGACCTCGACAGCCCGGTAGTTTTTGCCGGGAGGTGGCGCATCCTGCCCGGCATCCGGCTGGCACGATCTTCTTAAGTATCTGAAATATCATAACAATCTCTCTGGCTTGCGGCTTGCAAAGCATCCGGCGGTTCCGGGCCGGCGGCGCGTCCGCCGCGGCCATCGCAAGTGGGAGAGAGAGTTATGGGAATTTTCGGCGCCCTGAACACCGCCGTCGCTGGCATGCGCGCCCAATCGTTCGCGCTTGAGAACATCTCCGGCAATATCGCCAACTCGCAGACCATCGGCTTCAAGCGCGAAGACACGAGCTTCGTCGATCTGATCCCGGACGCCAGTCCGTTGAAGCAGGTCGCGGGCAGCGTCGTCGCCAACTCGCGGTCGACCAACAACGTGCAGGGCGACGTCCAGACCGCCTCGATCGGCACCTACATGGCGATCAACGGCAACGGCTACTTCGTGGTCGAGAAGCCGACCAGCTTTACCGCCGGCGTGCCGAGCTTCGGCGGCCAGCAGCTCTACAGCCGGCGCGGCGATTTCACCCCGGACAAAAACGGTTATCTGGTGAACGGCGCGGGTTATTACCTCAAGGGTATTCCGCTCGATCCGACGACCGGAAGTCCGCTCGGCAGCGTGCCTCAGCTTCTGCAGTTCACCAACAGCCTGATTCCGGCGCAGGGGACGACCACGCTGACGTACGCGGCCAACCTGCCGTCCACTCCGAAAACGCCTAACTACGACCCGACAGTTCCGGGATCCGAATTGCTGGATTTTTCTGGCTATGACACCGATCCCACCGTTGCTGGCGGCAACGTGGATGCCGACGACTCAGCCGATTTTCTCCAGAATTCGATCAGCGGCGGTGCGGTTACGGCTTACGACTCTCTCGGCAACGCCGTAAACGTCCAACTCCGTTGGGCAAAGACGTCGAACGGCCCGCCCGACGCCTGGAGCCTGTTCTACCAGACCGATTCCGCTGCGACCACCACCAATCCTGAATGGGCGAATATCGGCAACTATACGTTCGACGCCACTACCGGCGCGATGCTGTCGGGCGGGCCTTCGACCAACATCCCCGCCATGTCGGTTGACGGCGTGTCGGTCGGCAGCGTCGACTTCAACGTCGGCGCCAGCGGTGTCAGCCAATTCGCCGACAGCAGCGGCACGGTTTCGGTCGGCACTTTCGATCAAAACGGCTTTGCTGCGGGTTCGTTGCAGGCGATCTCGGTCGACGACAAGGGCGAGATCGTCGGCGCCTACTCCAACGGCCGCAACCTCGCTCTGGCCCAGGTCTCGCTCGCGAGCTTCAACGGGCAGAACAGCCTGAAGCGGCTCGACGGCGGCGCCTATGCCGAGACCGGCGACTCCGGCCCGCCCAACTACGCCTCGGCCGCCACGATCTCGGCCTCGTCGCTGGAAGCCTCGAACGCCGACATCGGCGACGAGTTCACCAAGCTGATCGTGACGCAGCAGGCCTACTCGGCAAACACCCGCGTCATCACCACCGCCAACCAGATGGTGCAGGACCTCCTGAACACGCTGCGGTGATGATCACCGCAGCCGCTAGTGCCAGAAAGGCAGTTCCATGAGTCAAGTTTGTAAGTCCCATTCCGTGAGCATCATGTCATGAGCCTTACCCAAGCTCTCAATATCTCGTCATCCGGCCTGAAGGCGACGCAGGCCGGCATGGCGCTCATTGCGTCCAACGTGGCGAACGCCCAGGCGCCGGGCTACGTCCGCAAGACGATGCTGCTCAACTCGGTCGCAGCGAGCGCGACCGGCAACAGCGTTCGTGTCGGCGCCATCCAGCGGGAGCTCGATACGTATCTGCAGAAGCAGCTGCGCACCGAGACCTCGGGCGGCGCTTATGCGGATACGCGCGCGACCTTCTACGACCGGCTGCAGCAGCTCTACGGCGATCCGAACTCCGACAGCGCGCTGTCGGCAGTCTACAACACCTTCACCAACTCGCTTCAGTCGCTGGTGACCAGCCCGGATTCGGCCGCGGCGCGGAGTCTCGTGGTGAGCAATGCCCAGGTTCTGGCGCAGACGCTCAACGGCATGACCACCGACCTGCAGTCGCTGCGGACGGACGCCGAGAACGGCATCGCGGATGCGGTCGCGACCGCCAACGACGCGATGAAGAAGATCGCCGATCTCAACAACCAGCTGGCCGGCCATCCGATCACCAATGCGTCCGACGCGGCGCTGGCCGATCAGCGCGACGCCGCGATCGACACGCTATCCCAGCTCATGGACATTCGTGTCAGCCAGAGCAGCGACGGCACGCTCAACGTCTTCACCAATTCGGGCGTCCAGCTCGTCGGCAACACCGCCTCGCAGCTCGCGTTCGACACCCACAACGCCGTGACGGCGACCAGCCAATGGAGTGCCGATCCGAACGAGCGCACGCTCGGCACGCTGACGCTGGTGTCGCCGAACGGCGGCTCGATGGATCTGATCGCCAACAAGTCGATCCGGTCCGGCAAGATCGCAGCCCTCATCGACATGCGCGACAACGTGCTGGTGCAGGCGCAGCGCCAGCTCGACAGCCTTGCGGGCACCATGGCCAACGCGATGTCGAGCACGACTGTGAACGGCTCGACTATCCCGGGCGGCCTCCAGGTCGACACTGCAGGCTTGCAGAACGGCAACCAGATCAACCTGACCTATACCGACGCCACCAATACACAGCACAAGATCTCCATCGTGCGGGTTGACGATCCGTTGGCGCTGCCGCTCAGCAACGACGCTACGGACGATCCCAATGATCAGGTGATCGGCGTCGATTTTTCTGGCGGCCTCGCTTCCGTAGCCTCGCAGCTTAATACGCTCCTTCCCGGTCTGACCTTCTCCGACGCCGGCTCGATGCTGCAAGTGGTCGACGATGGTGGCGTCACCACCACCTTGAACGGTCTCTCGGCCACCAAGACCGAAACCACGCTGCAAAACGGCGACGCGGCGCTGCCGATGTTCACGGACGGCGGGACGCCCTATACCGGCGCGATTACGGGCAGCGGCTCGCAGCTTGCGGGCTTCGCCGGACGCATCACGGTCAACACGCAGCTCGCCGCCAATCCGGCCGCGCTCGTGCTCTTCGACACGACCACGCAGACCGGCGACCCGACGCGGCCGAACTTCATCTACGACCAGCTCACCAGCACGCCCTTCAATTTTTCGCCGAGTACCGGCATGGGCAGCACGGCGACGCCCTATGCGGGTTCGCTGACCGACTACCTGAAACAGGTGCTGGCCCAGCAGGGACAGGCGGCGTCGAACGCCTCGAGCCTGGCCCAGGGGCAGGACATGGTGGTGAATGCGCTCCAGCAGCGGGTCAACGATGCATCGGGCGTCAATGTCGACCAGGAAATGGCGAACCTGATCACGCTACAGACCGCTTACGGCGCCAATGCGCGAGTCATGTCGGCGGTCAAAGACATGCTCGACACGCTTATGAGAATGTGAGGTAGACCATGGCCATTACCGGAATCGGCGGCGCGTCGGCCCTGACGCTGCAAGCCATCGGCGACATGCGCAGCCAGCTCGACGACCTGCAGCGTCAGCTCGGCTCGGGCATGAAATCCACAAGCTATGCCGGGCTCGGCAACGACCGCGGCCTGACGGTCGGGCTGCGCGCGCAGCTGTCGGCGATCGACGGCTATCAGCAGTCGATCACCCAGGTCGGCGTGCGTCTCGACCTGATGCAGACCGCGCTCACGCAGTTCGACAAGATCACGCAGACCACCAAGTCCACGATCGTCCAGTCGCAATTCGCCTTGAACGGCAAGACGCAGACCCAGGACCAGCTCAACAGCAAGGCCGTGCTCGATCAGATGATCGGCATGCTCAACACCGGCGCCGACGGCCGCTATCTGTTTTCCGGCCGCAGCGTCGCCCAGGTGCCGGTCGATACCAGCGACCACATCCTCAACGGCGACGGCCTGAAAGCCGGTCTCAAGCAGATCATCGACGAGCGCCGCCAGGCCGATCTCGGCACCAGCGGGCTCGGCCGCCTGACGGTCGGCGGCTCCGGCACCCAGGTGTCGTTGACCGAAGATGCCACCGTCTACGGCATGAAGCTGGTCGGCGCCACCAGCAACGCCACCGGCGCGACCGTGATCGGACCGTCGCCGTCGCCGGCGACGCTGACGGTCGATCTCGGTGCGAGCAATCCCAACCCGGGCGATGTCGTGAACTTCACCTTCGCGATGCCTGACGGCTCCCAGCGCTCCCTGAAGCTCACCGCAACGAACTCGACGCCGCCGGGCGCCGGCGAGTTCACCATCGGCGCGAACTCCACGGCCACCGCGGCCAACCTGCAGTCGTCGCTGTCCACGAACCTCGGCACCCTGGCCAAGACCGAGCTGGTCGCGGCCTCCGCGGTGGCGGCGGGCAACGACTTCTTCAACACCGACGCCAGCAATCCGCCGCAGCGCGTCGACGGTCCGCCGTTCGACACCGCGACCCAGGCGAAGGACGGCACCAGCGCCGACACCGTGAGCTGGTACCTCGGCGACAACGGCACCGACGATCCGCGCTCGACCGCGCAGGCCCGCGCCGACACCTCGCTGACCGTGTCGTACGGCGCCCGTGCCAACGAGCAGGCGCTGCGCAACTCGGTGCAGAGCATCGCGCTGTTCGTGGCGACGAGCTTCTCGCCGAGCGATCCGAACAGCCAGGGCCAGTACACAGCGCTGACGCAGCGGCTCAATTCGGCGCTGGTCGGCTCAGCCAGCCAGCAGACGGTGACGGATATCGCCGGCGAGCTCGCCGGCGCCCAGACCGCGGTCAACAACGCCAAGGACCGGCACGATCAGAGCGGGACGACCCTGCAAAATCTCCTGCAGAGCGTCGAAGGCGCGCCGCAGGAAGAGGTCGCCTCGCAGATCCTGGCGCTGCAGACGAGCCTCCAGGCGACGCTGCAGACCACGGCGCTGCTGCTGAAGACCAGCCTGGTGAATTACCTGTAGCGTCGGTTGCGTCGTTGGGTTCGTATTGATGTGTAGTGGCTTATTCCAAGAGTGATTGTTGCGATGGCCGGGCTTAGTCCCGGCCATCTGCGTTTTGGACTGCATTTCTGAATTGCAGCGACGAGATTTGTGAAAATCAGCGGCAGTGCACGTTGTAACCCTTGAGTCTACGCCATAGGCGAGCGAAGCGACGCCGTCCTTCGGACGGCTATGCGCGGGGACGAACGGAGCAAAGGGAACCGTCGAGCATCCATCGATGGAAGCGTAACTCTATCTCCGTTCGCTCCCCGCGAAAGCGGGGACCCGGCGCCATGGATTCCGAAGTCTCGATTTAAGTGGATCAAATCTCGCTCGCGCGAGCCTTCGCCGTCGGCAAACAAAAACCCCGCGGCATGCCGCGGGGCTTATGTGTTTCGATGAAGCGGGCGGCTTACGCGCGGCCGAGCAGGCCTGCGGCGATCTCGCGGTTGATGTTGATCAGCGAGCCCAGGCGCTCCGGCTGCGGATTGCTCATCACGGCCACGGTGTGGTTCATGACGAACAGGCCGATATTGACGAAGTTCTGCCGCAGCTCGCGCGGCATCGGATGATTGGCGTCGGCCATGTCGCTCACGAACACCGACCAGAGCTTACGATTGTAGAGCAACGCATCGTCGAGCTTGGCCTTGACGCGAATGTCGCTGTCCCAGCTTTCCTGAACGGCCTGCAGACGCGAAGCCGCCTGAAGCAGCAGCGACGCCTCGAGCTCACGCGGGCTTGATGTTTGTCTTGATACGCTTTTGTACGCTTGGGCCGCGCTTTGCATGCTCCAACAATTCCTCTTCGTATGCGATCAATTTCTTAGCTGCTTTCAAAGCCTTGTACAGGTTGCCCGTTAAGATTTGATTATTGATACCTTCAATGTAGGGCCAGGTGCTGGGGGCAGCCTGCGTGATCTGTTTCACCAGCGAGAAGTAGATCTCGTGATGTTCCTGCGGGTCGCGCGACGTGTACATTAGTTGCACTGCGAGATAGATGCGTTTGGCCGGCGTATCGGCGCGCTTCGCGGTGAGGATGTCCTTCTCGCGCAGGATCGGGCTGGTTCCCTCGATCACCAGCCAGGAGCGCTGATCGCAATTGGTGATGACGGACTCGCCGATCAGAATGCGTTCGTTCGGCTTGAGCTCGACCTTGAGCGCCATGGCTTGATCTCCTGGTTGCCGGATCGAGGCGCCGCTTGGCGCCGCTCCCGTTCTGGGTTCCTTACTCGCAAACGGAAATGGCGTTTGCGTGGTGCAAACGCCATCCGTCGAAGCGTGCCGTGCGGCTTGCGGCGGTCCGGATCGTCCGGGCCGCCGCAGCCACTACTGGAACAGCCGCAATACGGCCTGGCTTGCCTGCGAGGCGAGCGACAGGGCGGTGGTCGACAGCTGCTGCCGGGTCTGCAACGCGAGAAGGTTTGCGCCTTCCTCGTTGGAGTCGGCGAGCGTCAGGCTGTCGGCGCCGGACTGCAGCGTGTTGATCATCGCCTTGGTGAAGTCCTGGCGGACCTGCACGGTCGTCAGGTTCGAGCCGAAGGCCTGGGCCTGCGAGCGGAGCGTGATCAGCGCGTTGGTCAGATCGGTGGAGGCGACCCCGATGTCCGCCGTGCTGGCCCAGCTGTTGGTCGAGTTGGCGATGGCAAGACCGGTGGAGGAGAAGTCCACCGCGTTGATCGTGACGGTCGACGTGCCGCTTTCGTTCAGCGTGACCGTGAGGTTGGCGCTGTTGTTCGAGTCGAGCAGGTTGATGCCGTTGAAGCCCGAATCGCTGGCTAGGGTGCCGATCTGGGTCAGGATGGCGTCGAACTGGGCGGACAGACCCGCCCGCACCGTGGTGTCGGAGGTCTGTTGCGCCTGAGACACCAGCGCCTGGGCGGACTGCACCAGCTTGGTGATCGAGGTGATGCCGTTGTTGGCGGCCTGGATGGTGTTGAAGGCGCTGCCCATCGAGTCGAGCAGGTTGCCGAGGTCGCCGGCGCGGTTCTGCAGGCCCGCGGCGGTGAAGTAGTTGACCGGATTATCAAGCGCACTGTTGATGCGCTTGCCGGTGGCAAGCTTGGTCTGTGTCTGCGTGATCAGGTCCGAAGTCTTCTGCAACTGCAGAAGGTTGGCGCGTACGCCAGCTGTCAAAACGATATCGCTGCTCATCGTAATTCCCCGTGAAAGCAAGCATCAGCCGGCACCGAACGCCGACGCGATACGTAAAAAAATATTCTGTTAAGGTTGATATTTGGTTATTGAGAACTTTCCGGCCTGTTAACGAACGGGGCAAAATGCCGGTAAATGCTGAAATTGTTGCGGTTAAGGCCTGAGCCCGGGAACCGGCGAAATCGGCGATCTTGTGCCAAAGAAAAACAGCGGCACTTGCGTGCCGCTGTTTTCCAATTAGCGATTTCTTAAGAAATCAGAACAGCCGGAGCACGGCCTGGCTCGCCTGCGAAGCAAGCGACAGGGCGGTGGTCGAGAGCTGCTGCCGGGTCTGCAAGGCGAGGAGGTTGGCGCCTTCCTCGTTGGAGTCGGCGAGCGTCAGGCTGTCGGCGCCGGTCTGCAGGGTGTTGATCATCGCCTTGGTGAAGTCCTGGCGGATCTGCACGGTCGACAGGTTCGAGCCGAAGGCCTGGGCCTGGGCGCGCAGCGTGGTCAGTGCGTTGGTCAGGTCGGTCGAGGCCGAGGTGATGTCCGCGGCGCCGGCCCAGGCGTTTTGCGCGTTGTTGATCGCGAGCCCGCTCGACGAGAAGTCGACGGCGGTGACCGTGACGCTCGAGGTGCCGGTTTCGTTCAGCGTCACCGTCAGGTTGGTGCTGTTGTTGGCGTCGAGCAGGTTGATGCCGTTGAAGCCGGCGTCAGCCGCGAGCTGGTCGATCTGGCTCTGGATCTGGCCGAACTGCGTGGCGAGGTTCGCGCGGACCGTGGTGTCGGAGGTCTGCTGAGCCTGAGACACCAGCGCCTGGGCGGACTGCACCAGCTTGGTGATCGAGGTGATGCCGTTGTTGGCGGCCTGGATCGTGTTGAACGCGCTGGACATCGAGTCCAGCAGGTTGCTCAGGTCGCCGGCGCGGTTCTGCAGGCCCTGGGCGGTGAAGTAGTTGACCGGATTGTCGAGCGCGCTGTTGACGCGCTTGCCGGTGGCAAGCTTGGTCTGGGTGGACGTGATCAGGTCCGAAGTCTTCTGCAATTGCAGAAGGTTGGCCCGCACGCCGGCGGAGAGGACGATATCGCTCATAGTTTATTGCCCTTCTGGGTTTTGGACGTCACACGAGAGGATCCCACGGGATCGGGAGCCGTAATCTCACGGTTAGGCGTAATGAGCGGTAAAAAAGTGTGGTTAACGGAATTGGCAAATATTTATGATTATCAAAGGGTTATCTGGAACTCATGGTGCGCCGCAAGGTGAGCTTTCGCTAACCAAGAAAATCGACCAATCGTTAGCCATAAGGGTGCGGCCGGTCAGCCGCGTTCCGCAATAAGCGCCGGTCGCGGCGGGTGCCATGATGCACGCACCGTGCTGGTGCACGGGGACAATCGACGTATCAATCATCCGCACCGACGCATCATGGGCGGTGGCCAGCGCGTCCATGATCCGACCGCAGACACCAGCCTGTCGCCAGCGAACGACGCGGTTGTAGCAGGTGGTGTACGGACCGAAGTCAACGGGCTCAGGCCGGTCGGAGATGCAGAGGTTCTCGGAGCCAAATGCGATCCGGGCGCCGCTCATGCGGCGCCCGGATTCCTTTGATCTTCATCAGGGGAGGGGGCCGGGCCGGTCGCGTCAAGTTGGACGCGCCCCCTCGAGCGCAAGCTTCAGAGTATGAAGTCACCGGACAACAACGTGAATGTACCGTTCACCTGGATCTCGAAGTCAGCGATGCTGTCGCCATCGACGTCGCCAGCGATCACGGTGTCGGCACCGCTCGTGTACTGGTGCAATTCACCAGCCACACCGGAAAATGCAGCCGTGCCGACAAAGGTAAACGCCTGATTCCCGCCTGCCGCCGTATCCGCATCGATCCCGGACAGGTCGATGAGGTCAGCACCTTGATCAAATCCGGCAATTTGATCCCGGCTGCTGCCGACCACAGAGTCGGCGATGTTGCCGAATACGATCGTATCGCTTCCGCCGTTCCCGGACAGGATGTCCTGACCGAGGCCACCAACCAGAACATCGTTGTCGCCTCCCCCATTGAGTGTGTCGTTTCCGCCACCGCCGACCAGGGTGTCAGCACCGGTCCCGCCATTCAGAACATTGTCGCCGCTGTTGCCGGTCAGGCTGTCGGCAAAAGCCGATCCCGTCAGGTTCTCGATATTGGTGAGAGTATCGATGCCTGCGCCGCCTGTGTTCTGGCCGGTCGTGATGCTGAGGTCCACGGCCACAGCCGCAGTTGCGCTCGAGTAGTCCGCAGTATCCGTGCCGTCTCCACCATCCAGGCCGTCGTTACCAGCGCCGCCGACCAAGGTGTCAGCACCGGCCCCGCCACTCAGGATATTGTTGCCGCTGTTGCCGGTCAGGCTGTCGGCAAAAGCCGACCCCGTCAGGTTCTCGAAGTTGGTGAGAGTATCGGTGCCTGCGCCGCCTGTATTCTGCGCGGTCGTGGTGGCGAGGTTCACGATCACCGCTGCGGTGGCGTTCGAGTAGTTCACGGTATCCGTGCCACTTCCACCATTGAGGATGTCGTTGCCGCTGCCGCCGGTGATGATGTTGTCGAGCGTGTTGCCGGTGCCCGTGAAGTTCCCGGTCCCCGTGTAGGTCAGCTTCTCCACGTTGGCATAGTTGGCGATGCTGAGCACGGCGAGGCTGGTCTGCACCTCATCGGTGCCTTCGCCCACGGCTTCCACCACGCTGACGCCCTGGTTGCCGACCACAAAGATGTCGTCGCCGGCGCCGCCCCGCAGCAAATAGCCGGACGTCGATGCGGCCAGATGGTCGTCGAACGCCGAACCGAACACCCTCTCGAAGTTGAGGTACGTGTCACCCTCCGCGTCGCCGCCCGACTGGGGTCCGGTGCTGTTGAGGTCGACAGTCACCGCCGCCGAAGACAGCGAGAGATCGACCGCGTCGGTGCCGCTGCCGCCTCCGTCAATCCAATTGGCATTGCCGTCTGCGCCGAAGGTGTCGCCGTTGCTCGAGCCCACGAACTTCTCGATACTGTCAAAGGTGTCGCCCGCAGCGATCCCGGTATGGACTCCGGTCTTCAGGTTGACCACCACTCCGACACCGCCCCCGGAGTCCGCATAGCTGACGGTATCTGTGCCGTCGCCGCCGAAGAACTGGTCGGCACCGGCGCCGCCCAACAGCGTGTCGTTGCCGATGCCACCGGTGATGATGTTGTCGGATGCGTTGCCGGTGCCCGTGAAGTTCCCGGTCCCCGTGTAGGTCAGCTTCTCCACGTTGGCATAGCCGGCGATGCTGAGCACGGCGAGGCTGGTCTGCACCTCATCGGTGCCCCCGCCCGCCGCTTCCACCACGCTGACGCCCTGATTGCCGACCACATAGATATCGTTACCGGCGCCGCCCTGCAGCACATAGCCGGATGTTGCTGCGGTCAACGTGTCGTCGAACGCCGAGCCGATCACCTTCTCGATTGAATTCAGAGTATCGCCCTGGGCCTCTCCGCCGTCGCCGGTGCCAGTCGTAAGATTCACTGTCACGCCGGCCCCTGAATTTGCGTAAGTCGCCGTATCTGTCCCGGCTCCGCCATTCAAGGCATCAGCTCCGTTGCCGCCTTCCAGGACATCATTGCCGTTATTGCCGTTAAGCGTGTCGTCTCCATCAAGGCCGAAGATCTGATCCGCGCTCGTGGTGCCGTTCAGCGTGTCGTTGCCATTGGTGCCGGTGATCGTCGCCATGTTTCTCTCCCTGGTGTTTCTAAAAAGTCTTCTCGGGATTCACCCGTGCTCACGCGCATGCGGATGGCTTCATCGGTTGCGGATCGATGACACTCAAAGCGCATCCAAATTTTGTGGCATTGCCCGCCCCGACTCTGCGAAACGAGAAGCGTCACTGCTCTCGTCACCGCATGCCTTGAAGCAACAGTAGTTGGTCGTTTTCGAAACTCAAATGAAAGTTGTATGACGTTGTGAGTTCCCGCTTACGAAAATTCTTTCAAGTTTCGCTAAGTGCTTTCACATCCGATGTGCGGATTTGAATTTTCACGATCGAGCTGACGCGAACGATCGTGCACACCATGAGCGCCGCTTGAATTCAACAGCTTCGCTTTGTCGAAGCGCTGCAACACCAAAGGAAATGTCTACAAGCGCGCGGCGCCCAATATCTGCGCCACCACCCGGCAAAAATCTCAAACTGTCCGTCTACCGCGACTTCGATATACTTCGCGTAACGATTCGCACCGATCTGGCGCTCCCTTCATGCCTCCATTGCTCTCCAAAAAAACGCGTGAGAAGGCCGCTTCGGACCTGGCCTTCGCGAGCGAACTCGAAAGATCCGGTCTGTTTGACGAGGCAGAGCAGCGCTATCGCATCGTCTTGCAATCGGATCCCAAGGAATGGCGAGCACTGCATCAGCTCGGCTCGATTTTCCTGGAGCGCGGCGATCACGTGCAGGCGCTGGAATACATGGCTGCCGCAATGAAGGCCAATCCGGCCTCGGCCGAAGCCAAATCGAACTACGGCTTCATCCTTCAGAAGATGGACCGCCACGAGGAGGCGCTGGATTATTTCAGCAGCTCGCTGGTGGTGCGGCCGACCTATGCGCCGGCACTGCTCAATCGTGGCGTAAGCCTTTATCAACTCGGTCGTCTGCAACAGGCGCTGGAAAATGTCGACCGTGCGCTGGCGCTGGAACCGCGCAACGTGAAGGCACTCTACAACCGCGCCAATATCCTGCATGAGCTGAGGCGCTTCGATGAAAGCCTGGCAACGTTTGCGCAGACTCTCGCTCTTGCGCCTGATCATGCCGAAGCCCAATGGAACGAAGGACTGACGAGGCTGCTGCTTGGAGACTTCGAGCGCGGCTGGCAGCAATACGAATGGCGTTGGAAGACGGAAAGCCAGCGGCACCAGCGTCGCGACTTCGCGCAGCCGCTTTGGCTCGGTGGCGAGGCTCTCGCCGGGAAGACGATCCTGGTGCACGCCGAACAGGGCTTCGGTGACACCTTTCAATTCGTCCGCTATTTGCCCAAGCTTGCCGCGCTGGGTGCCGAGGTTGTGCTCGAGGCGAAGCCGAGCCTGCGGCCGATCCTGTCCGGGATGAATGGCGTCGCGCAAGTCGTCGTGCGAGGCGAGCCGCTCCCGCATTTCGACGTTCATTGTCCTATCATGAGCTTGCCGTTGGCGTTCAGGACCACGCTGGACACCATTCCGGCGGACGTGCCTTACCTGAAAGCGCCTCCTGACCGCCTGCAGAAGTGGGCTCACCTGTCATCGCGGCAAGGCTTTCGCGTTGCCCTGGCCTGGGCAGGAAGCGCCACGCACAAGCAGGATCAGCTTCGTTCAATTCCCCTCGAAGAGCTGGTCCCGTTGATTGCGGGGGCCGACGGCGTCGAATGGCTCAGCGTCCAGCGCGAGCTGCGGGCGGGGGATGCGGAGCTGCTCGACACGCTGCCGAATGTGCGCAGCCCGGGCGAAGAACTGGAGGACTTTGCCGATACGGCTGCGGTCCTGTCGCAGGCTGATCTGGTCATCACGGTGGATACCGCAGTTGCGCATCTGGCCGGTGCGCTGGGGCGGCCTGTGTGGCTGCTGGTGCAATACTCCCCGGATTTCCGTTGGCTGCTCGACCGGGAGGATAGCCCCTGGTATCCAACACTCAGGATTTTCCGCCAGAACCAGTTGCGCGATTGGAGCGGTGTTGTCGGGCGCGTGGCGGAGGCGCTTAAGAGCAGTGTTCGCGTCGCAACGTAGCCCGACCGATCTCGCAGGACGCGTCGCCCAAAAGAAGACCAGTTGCCGCTTGACCGTCGACTCCTCTCGTCTGGTCATCAGCGTCAAGATCGCCAAGGCGCTCGACTGAGCCGGGCCAATGCAACGTCGGTTACTGGCACTGAGCGGCGGTTTTCCAATGTCCGCTTTTCTGACGCTTCTGGAGGCTAAGCGGACATGGATTTATGAGTACTATGAGTACACGGCCTAGGCAGTCTGCCCGTGCGCCGCGCGCTCGAGGAAGCTTTCGAGCGCCGTGATGCAGGCTCGGTCGCGATAGAGCCGTTGTCGGTCGGCCACGACGCGCAACCGCAACTCCTGCCGCCAGGCGGGGTCCTTCGCGATGCGGACCCCGAGCGCGACATACTCGTCGACCGTCGTAGCGATGGTCTCGGGCATACCCATCATCCGCAGCATGCCGGCGCTGACCCGGCCGCGCATCAGGTCGCCCTCGAAGGTCACCACCGGCAGGTCCTGCGCCAGGGCTTCGAGCGTGGTGTTGCCGCCCGACCAGCCGATGCTGTCGAGCATCACGTCGCACAGCGCGCCCGCCGCCGCAAAGCGGCTCATGCTCATCGGCTCGAGCATGACGCAGTGGTCGCTGGCTTTCAGCCCCAGCGCTGCGAAAGCGCGATCGAGCCGTGCCTGGAACTGCTCGATGATGCCATGGCCAACTGGATGGCGGATGAACACGAACTGGCAGTCGCCGGCCTCGCGCGCGATGCGCGCGAACACGTCGTCATATTGCGGCAGATACTTGAACAGCGACTGCACGCACCAATAGACGGTCGCCTCAGGCCTGAAGCCCAGCTCCTGCCGGTTAACGATCACGGTGTCGAGATTGGGCGGCTCGTAGTGAAACGCGATGTTCGGTAGCTTGACGAGCTTTTCCGTATAGTGCTGCTCGCCATCCTCCGGCTCGATCAGCTCGCCGCTCAGGAAGCAGTCGATCGTGGGCATGCCGCTGGTCTGCGGATGGCCGATATAGCTGCACTGCACCGGCGCAAGCCGCAACGCTGCGAGCTCGGCGGCCTCGTGGTTCATGCCGATCTCCGGATAGATCAGCACATGCGGCCTGTCGGCGCCGATGATCTTGCGCCATTCGTCGACCGGGTGCGGGCCCTGCACGTAGCGATGCGCGTGCTTCTTGACGATCTCGGTCTCGGCGTCCTCTTTGTAGCTCGTGTTGTAGCAGAACACCTGGAAGCGCTTCGGATCGAGCTCCGTCACCCAGCCGCGGATGCCGACCTTCCACACCGAATGTTGCCGGAAATAACCGCTGACGATGCCGACGCGCACCGGCTCGCCGGGCGCGGGCGGCGACGCGAGCTCGATCGCGCCGTAGCGGTCCGCCATGATCCGCGACGAGAGCGCGCCGAACAGGCGCTGCAAATCGCGGTCGTTGCGGCCCTGATAGGCGAGGTAGAACGGCTGCGCGATGCCGAGCCCCTTGGTCATGTCGCCCGGGATGCGGCCGGTCGCGTAGTCGGCAATCAGCGCGTTGAGCCGCCGCTCATAGTCGGCGCGGCGCGCGTCGATATCGGCTTCCTCGGCATAGAGGATCGGCAGCGCGCCTATGCACGACGACCAGCGCGCCCTGCTGAAATCCGGCTTGAGCGCCACCGCGCGCTCGTAATTTTTCACAGCGTCGACCGGCTGATTGCAATCGGCCAGCAGCATGCCGCGCATGAAGTGCGCTTCGGCATAGTTCGGATGGGCCAGCAGCAGCGCATCAAGGCCCCGGAACGTCTCATCGAATCGTCTGAGCGCGCGTAGCGAGCTGCAACGATTGAACATCGCCTCGGGAAAGTTCGGTTGGAGCGCCAGCGCTCGGTCCAATTCGGCCAGCGCCTCGGTCGAGCGCTGGAGGGCTTCAAGCGTGATGCCACGATTGCAATGGGCCTTGGCATAGTTCGGACGGAGCGCGATGGCGCGGTCGAAGCTCTTGAGCGCCTCGTCGTATCGGTTGAGGTGCCGCAGCGCGTTGCCCTGGTTGTAGTGCGCATCCGCATAGTCTGGCTTGATCGCAATGGCGCGGCGCAGGCTCTCCAGCGCCTCCTCGCAGCGATCGAGCGCGATCAGCGCGCTGCCGCGGTTGTTGTGCGCCTCGGCAAAACGACTCTTGCGCCGGATTGCCTCATCGAAATTCTGCAGCGCCTCGTCGTGGCGCTTCATCGCGTCGAGCACGTTGCCGTGGTTGAGCAGCACCTGCGGCGAGGTCGGCCGCTGCTTCAGCGCGGCGCCGACGTAGCGCAGTGCCGCGGGGAGGTCACCGCGCGTGAGCTTGATGACGCCGAGCATCTGCAAGGTCTCGAAATGCTCGGGCCGCACATTGAGCACGGCGGAATAAAGCTGTTCGGCCTCCGCGATTCGGCCCTGGTGGTGGAATTCGAGCGCCTGCTGGAAGGTACGCGCCACATCGAGGGGTTTGCCTTGCGGCGCGGACATTGCTGGCATGGATACTCAGGCTTTGATGTTGGCGTGGGGTTCGCTGGTGGGAGGAGGATCGGCCTCAGGGCGCGACGGACGGTAGGCGCGCAGTCGCAGCAGCGCCTGATCGGGATGTTCGCCGGCTTGGTTGCGGATGTCGTTCTCGCGGTTGATCACGTCACGGGATTCGGGGTCGGCGATGACCTCGGGCGGCGCGTGGTCCTGAGGCCGCTCGCGCTGCTCCGTGTCGTTGTTGTCAGTCGCCTGGACGGTCTTGCTCGCATGGAGCTCCGTCTCCGACGCCTGACGCGGATCGCGGGGGGTGAATTTCTGCACCCCCACGCGCGGCCTGATGGTGAAGCTGTCCATTTCGGTCTCCTTGTGGCCGCCCCGGCCACGCGAACCCGAACCGAACGCGCATTTCCGTCTACGATACGTTACGGACGCCTATAAAACGCGACTGATCGTTAACGGTTGCCAGCTGCTGGGCGGCGGCGCCGCCGCCTCGCCGGTGGCATCGTACCCGTGCGGCGTCGCCTTCCGGGCCAGCTCGTGGGACACGCCACGCATGATGCTTTCCGAAACAGCATGCGCCGTGGCCAAAACCGTCAGGTTGATCTGGAGCAGCGCCTTGAACATGTCGTGGCGCTTGCGCAGATCCTCCACCAGGGCGGGGAACGTCCGCGCCAGGTAGCTCCGACTTGCTTTGATTCGCGTCGTATCCGCAATGTACATCAGCGAGAGCTCAGATTTGGCCTGCTCGAGCTTCGAGGCTTCGTAGAGCCTTCCGCCCCGGACCAGCTCGGTTTCCTCCTCCACGGTGCCTAAAAGGGCGTCCATGACCTCGGTGAGGTGCTTGATCAGGGCCTCGGCCTCGCCGGGGGTGCCGATCGGCCGGATCGGCTCGGATTTGACGGGGTTTGGTGTGTTGTTCATCGGATTTCCTGCTGGGCCAGCAGTTCGCGCTGGACTTGGGCGGCAAGCCCGATGCCGCCTTTCTTGACGAAGGACTTGGAGTATTCGTCGGTCAGGAACGACTGCCAGATCTTGGCGCCGGGACCGCCGCCGAACGGACCTTCGCCGACATGGGCGAACATCTGCTGGAACATGCTGTTGATGAACATCGCCTCGAAGTCGGTGGCGGTGTTCTGGATCTTGGCGGTGCGGGCCGCGGACTTGTCGGTGATCTTGGCGGCGGCGCCTGTGAGATCGGCGCCGCTGAGAGCGGACAAGGCCGCGGGTGACAGGGCAGGTGACGTGGCCATCACATCACCTCGATTTCGGCCTGGATGGCGCCGGCAGCCTTGATCGCCTGAAGGATCGCGATCAGGTCGCGTGGGCCGATACCGAGCGCGTTGAGCCCGTCGACCAGCTGCTGCAGCGACACACCTTCGCGGACCAGGGCGAACTTCTTGCCGTCCTCCTGCACGCCCACCTTGGTGCGCGGCACGCGGACGGTCTGGCCCTGCGAGAACGGCGCCGGCTGGCTCACCTGCGGGGTCTCGGAAATAGTGACCGTCAGGTTGCCCTGCGCCACCGCGATGGTCGAGACGCGCACGTCGCGGCCCAGCACGATCACGCCGGAGCGCTCGTCGATCACGATCTTGGCGACAAGATCGGGCTCGATCTGCAACTGCTCGATCTCGGTGAGCAGCGACACGACATTGCCCGCATAGATCTTCGGCACGTTGACCTGCACGGTCGCAGAATCCAGCGGCTCCGCGGTGTTGGCGCCGATGAAGTCGTTGATCGCGGCAGCGATGCGCTTGGCGGTGGTGAAGTCGGCGTTGCGAAGCGCCAGCCGCACCTGGTTCAGCCGGTTCAGCGCGAAGTCGATCTCGCGCTCGACGATCGCACCGTTCGAGATGCGGCCCACCGTCGGCACGCCGCGTACGATCTTGGCGGCTTCGCCTTCGGCCTGGAAGCCGGAGATCGCCACCGAGCCCTGGCCGACCGCATAGACGTTGCCGTCGGCGCCGAGCAGCGGCGTGACCAGCAGCGTGCCGCCCTGCAGGCTCTTGGCATCGCCCATCGCCGACACCGTGATGTCGATGCGGGTGCCCTGGGTCCCGAAGGCCGGCAGGTTCGCCGTCACCATCACGGCCGCAACGTTGCCGGTGCGGATGGTCTGTCCGCGGATGTTGACGCCGAGGCGTTCCAACATCGCTTGCAGCGACTGCCGGGTGAACGGGATGTTGATCAGCGTATCGCCGGTGCCGTTGAGACCAACGACCAGGCCGTAGCCGATCAACTGGTTCTGGCGCACACCTTCGATATTGGCGAGATCCTTGATCCGTGACGTCGAGGTCACGCGATAGGGCTCGTCCGCGCGCGCCGAAGGCGCGACAGCGCAGCAAATGAAACTCAACGCCGCGACGGCCGCGGCGAACGCACGAGGTAGCGTCCTCATCACATTGCTCCCCAATGTAAAGTCCTCATCACATTGCTCCCACAATGGGGTTCGGACTGCCGACCCTCTTGCGAGCGCCGTGCCAGCTTGGCGCCCGGCCAAGCCATTGAATGATCTAGGTTTTATTTTTGGCCGGAGGCGCCGCCCGGCGGGAGCTGCCGGGCAGCGGCAAATTCTGCCGGGGCGTTTTGGCGGGTTTACCCGACATTAACCATAACGGCCCAAGTTGGACCTGCAATTCGGGCCGGCCCCTGCCGCCTGCACCACGTCAAGGTATCACGCGATGCGCATCGCCGGACCGAACGCCACCGCAAGGGTCGCTAACGCACCGGGTGGCCCACGCCGGACATCGTCAGGGGGCTTCTCGCTCGACGAAACCGAGACGACCAAACAGACCTCGGCCACCGCGTCGCTCCGCACTGTCGGCGGCATCGACGCGCTGCTCGCGCTGCAAGGCGAAGAGGGACCGGGCGAGCGGCGCCGCCGGGCGGCGAAGCGCGGCACCATTGCTCTCGACGCCCTTGACGAGCTGAAGGTCGGCGTGCTCTCCGGCGAACTCGGGCCGGGGACTTTGAACCGCCTGAAGGCCGCAACCGCAGGTTTGCGGGAGGAATCGGGCGACGCGGGTCTCGACTCGGTTCTGGCCGAAATCGAGCTGCGCGTTGAGGTCGAAATCGCCAAAATAACCCCCCGGCGTTGAGCTCTTCCGGGCCGGAATGGCATGTTGCGCCGCCGCACGGCGCTGCCTTTATTCAGCACTTGTCCATACCGGGGTAGCCCACTATAAGCTCGCCCCCGAGCAGGGAGGCTCACGGGGGTCGAGTGGGGTTCGCATGCCAAACCGGAAGGGGACCAAAGGGTTAGTTGCTTCCAACGGCCATAATGGCCACAACGGCCATAATGGTCACAGTCAGAACGGTATTGCCGCCAAAGCCAATGGCGGCTCGGATAAGAACGACAAGAACAAGGCCTACAAGCCGACCGACAAAGAGCCGTTCATGAACGAGCGCCAGCGGGACTATTTCCGCCAGAAGCTCTTGTCCTGGCGCGATGACATCCTGAAAGAAGCCAAGGAAACCCTGCAGCACCTGCAGGACGAGAATCAGAACCACCCGGATATCGCCGACCGGGCCTCCTCCGAAACCGACCGGGCCATTGAGCTTCGCGCTCGCGACCGCCAGCGCAAGCTGATCTCCAAGATCGACGCCGCGCTGCACCGGATCGACGACGGAACCTACGGCTACTGCGAAGAGACCGGCGACCCGATCGCGCTCAAGCGGCTCGAAGCCCGGCCGATCGCGACGTTGTCGGTCGAGGCCCAGGAGCGCCACGAGCGCCGCGAGCGGGTGTACCGGGACGACTGATCGGGCCGGTTCAACGCCACCGAATTTGTTGCAATGGCCGGGCTTCTGCCCGGCCATTGGTTTTTCGAGACGTGCCTGCGCGTGGGGATCAAAGCTCGGGGGCGGTTCCCCTGTGCTAGGTTTTCGTGGAACAGGCCGCCTCCAAAGAGAAGCGAATGGAGCTCCGTCAACTCCGCTATCTTCAAGTGCTCGCGGAGGAGCTGCACTTCGGCCGCGCGGCGCAGCGGCTCGGCATCGCTCAGCCGGCTCTCACGCAGCAGATCCAAAGCCTCGAGCGGGATCTCGGCGCGAGGCTGTTCCAGCGCACCAAACGCTCGGTGCATCTGACCATCGCCGGCCGGCTGACGCTCGAACAGGCGACGCGCACTCTCGAGCAGGCCGAGCGCACCGCAACGGTGGCCAGGAAGGCAGGGCGCGGCGAACAGGGCTCGGTCGAGATCGGCTACGTCGGCTCGGCGGCGTTCTCCGGCATCCTGTCCCAGATCACCTTCGACTACCGCAAGACCAATCCCGACATCGAGCTGCATCTGCACGAGCTCGACATCACCCAGCAGGTCGATGACGTCTACAACGGCCGGATCGACGTCGGCTTCATCCGGCCGCCGGTGCGGCAGTGGCCGGATGGCATGACTTCGCTGACCCTGTCGCGCGAGCCGATCATCATCGCGCTGCCCAAAGGGCATCCGCTCAGCCGCCGCCGCGCGGTGCCGCTTGCCGCGCTGGCGAACGAATCTTTCATCACCACGTATTTCGAGGAGGGCGTCGGCTTTCATGCGCAGGTCGCCGCGATGTGCCGGGCCGCCGGACTGACGCCGCGGATCGCGCAGCGGGGCCGCCAGTTCGCGGCGATCACGAGTCTGGTGGGGGCGGGTCTTGGCGTTGCATTCGTTCCGGACACGCTTCGCAACCTTCGCGTCCCCAACGTGATCTACCGGCCGCTCGATGGCGCGAAGGGCACCACAGACCTGGCGCTCATCTTTCGAAAGTCCGAGCAGGCGCCAGCGGTCGTGTCGTTCATCGCCAAGGCGAGGCAATTCATCCGGGCCAAATGAGAGCGACCCTTCTGTAATAAGCTTAGCTTATTAATTTGGTTGAACGCCTTATTGGCGGCTCGCAAAATTCAAATGATAGAAATTCGAAAAAGCGGTCGCCGCGACATCGGCACCGCGTTTTCGGAGGAAGTCCCATGTCCGTTGCGATGGAAACGAACAATCGATTCCGATGGCCTGCCGAGGGCGTCGCGCGCGCCCCGTTCCAGCTGTTCTCCGATCCGGAGATCTATCAGCTGGAGCAGGAGCGAATCTTCCGCGGCTCGGTCTGGAATTTCCTCTGCCTCGAGGTCGAGATCCCGAACGGCGGCGACTATCGGACCACCACGGTGGGCGAAACACCCGTCGTCGTGACCCGCGACCGCGACGGCGCGATCCACGCGATGGTCAACCGCTGCGCCCACAAGGGCGCGCTGGTCTGCCTGAAGAAGAAGGACAACGTCGCAAGCCTCAACTGCGTCTATCACGCCTGGAACTATGGCCTCGACGGCCGGCTGAAGGGCGTCGCGTTCCGCAACGGGCTGCGCGGCCACGGCGGTATGCCGAGCGACTTCGATATCAGCCAGCATCGCCTGCAGCCGCTCAAGGTCGAAAGCTTCTGCGGCATGGTGTTCGGCACGTTCGACGAAAGCCTCGGGCCGGTCGAGAACTATCTCGGTCCCGAGATGTCGCAGTTCATCAGGCGCAATCTCGGCCGGCCGCTCAAGGTGCTCGGTACGCACAGCCAGATCATCCACAACAACTGGAAGCTTTACGCCGAGAACCTGCGCGACTCCTATCACGCGACGCTGCTGCACACGTTCTACACGACCTTCAAGGTCAACCGTCTCGACATGGACGGCGGCATCATCCTGTCGGACGACAAGTGGCATCACATCAGCTTTGCGCGCCGCGCCAACCTGAAGGAGGCCGAGGAATACGCAAGTTCGGGCGTACACGCGGCGAACTATGACTCCGCGCTCGAAGGGCCGGGGCTGCTGGGTTCGTGGAACGAGTTCGACGACGGCATCACCCACAGCATCCAGACGATCTTTCCGAACCTGTGCGTCCAGTTCACGCTGAACTCGCTGGCGATCCGGTTCTTCGCGCCGCGCGGCATCGACAAGACCGAGCTGTTTTGGATCTATCTCGGATACGAGCGCGACACCGAAGAGCAGTCGCAGATGCGCGTCATGCAGAGCAATCTGACCGGCGCCGCGGGTTTGGTTTCGCTCGAGGATGGCTGCATCAACGAGTTCGTGCAGCGCGGCACCAAGACCAGCCCCGGGGTCAGCTCGTTCATGGAGATGGGCGGTCGCGAGGTGCACTCCGAGAAGAATTCTCGCGCGACCGAAACCGCCGTTCGCGGCTTCTGGCACGGCTACCGCCAGATCATGGCGTTTTGAGCGGAGCCGCCCCATGAACGAGATGACCAAGGTTTCCACAGCGCACTCCGACCCGGCCGTCCGCGATCGGATCGAGGATCTGCTCACCGCTTACAGCCACGCGATCGACGATGGCAAGATCGAGCAGTGGCCGGAGTTCTTCACCGACGACTGCATCTATCACATCACCACGCGCGAGACGCACGAGGCAGGACTGCCGATCGGCATTCTCCGTTGCGTCGGCCGCGGCATGATGCACGACCGGGTGAAAGCGTTTCACACCGCGAACATCTTCGAGCCGCACTGCTACAATCACGTGCTGGGCAGGCCTTCGGTTGCGCTCGGCCGAGCACCCGGCACCTATGCGTGCCGGACCAACTTCCATCTGATCCGCATCATGCAGGATGGCCGCAGCGATCTGTTCGCCACCGGCAAGTACCTGGATGTGATCACGCTCGCGGGCGGCACGGCCAAATTCCAGGAGCGGATCGTGGTGCTCGATTCCAGGCAGGTCGACATTCTTCTCGTGGTGCCGATCTAGGACGACACGACTGGTTCGAAGGCGGTCGATCAGAAACCGCCGCAGAAGAACATGAAGCCGTAAACGGAGGATGGGCCGTGAAAATGAAGCTCGCGCTGGCTGCGCTGCTGATCTTGAGTTTCGGTGGCGTGGCTGCTGCGCAAAAGTTTCCGGATCGTGCGGTGCGGATCGTTGTGCCGAATCCGGCGGGAGGTTCGAATGATGCCGCCGCCAGGATCGCCGGGCAGGGGCTGCAGGACCTCTGGCCGAGCGGGGTCGTCATCGAGAACCGCGCCGGCGGCGGCGGCAATGTCGGCGCGCACGCCGTCGCGACATCCACGCCCGACGGCTATACGCTGCTGCTGACCTCGCCGGGCCCGATCGTCATCAATCCGTTTCTCTACAAGAAGCTGCCGTTCGATCCGCAGAAGGACTTCGTGCCGGTCGCGCTGGTCGCGAGCGTGCCCATCGTGTTGATCGTCAATCCGAACGTCGAGGCGCGGTCGGTCCAGGAGCTGATCGCGCTGATCCGGCGCGAGAACGGCAAGCTCGTTTATGCGTCGTCTGGCGTCGGATCGACGCATCATCTCGCTGCCGAGCTGTTCCAGAAGATGGCGAAGGTGACGCTGCAGCACGTGCCGTATCGCGGCGCGGCGCCGGCGATGAACGATCTGATCGCGGGCCACGTCCCGATCCTGTTCGACAACATCACCACCGTGATTCCGCAGGTGAAATCCGGAAAGGTGCGGGCGCTGGCGGTCGCAAGCCCGCGGCGCGTGCCGTGGCTGCCGGACGTGCCGACCTTCGCCGAGGCCGGCCTGCCGGAGTTCGAAGCCGATTCCTGGTTCGGGCTCTTTGCGCAAAAAGAAGCGCCCGTCGAGGCGCTTTCGAAGACCGCGGCTGACGTCAAACAGGTGCTCACCACGCCCGCCGTCGCGCGCCGGCTGGAGGATAGCGGCGCAATCCCGGGTCATACCTTCGGGCCGGAGTTCGATGCGTTTCTTCAGAAGGAGCGGACCAAGTGGTCCGACGTGATCCGGAGTGCCGGCGCCTCCGCTCCGGAGTGAGTGGCGCCTAAGCCGGCGCTGCGCCGCCCATTCGTGTGCCGATGTCCGCGCCGGGCTTGCAGCCGGTCGGCATGTGATTGGCGGCGCGGACGTACTGCGCCGCGACCCACGGCAGCTTCTCGACCAGGATCGAGATTCTCTTCAGCGGTGCAGGCAGGAACATGGTCGCGCCGTAGATGCGGGTCCAGAGCTGGGTGTGCTCCGTCAGCGGACGCTCGCGGCGCTCCCACGCGGCGAGCGCCGCTTCGATCGTCTCATTTTCCGCAAGGGCCTCGGCGAGACCGAGCGCGTTCATCATGGCATGGCCGGCGCCCTGGGCGAGATAGGGCGGCATGGCATGCGCGGCGTCGCCCAGCACCGCGACCCGGCCGGCCGACCAGCGCTTGAGATGGATGGTCGCAAAATGCGCCCAATGCGACTGCGGCCAGTCGGCTTCGTCGCGCATGCGCACGAACAGGTCGCGCATGAACGGAAACGAGCGCGCCCACACGTCCGGATCGATCGGTGACACCGTGGCGCTCTTGTCCTGCACCGTGCAGGTCAGCAGCACGTAGAACTCGTCGCGCGTCACGGGGCAATAGAGCACGCGGCGCTTATCGGCCCAGGCTTCGATCATCACGGTGCCGTCGCGGCTGTCGGCTGCGATCTCGTCCGGCCGCCGCGGGATGTTGATGCGCGCGCCGCAGTCGCGGCCCCAGATGCGGCGTTGCAGGAGGCCGAGCCGGTCGCGGATGCCCGAATTGATGCCGTCCGCGGCCACCACAAGATCGGCCGCGCGGCGCTCGCCGCTTGCGAGCGTCACCATACCCCGCGGATCGACCGCCTCGACCGTCGAATTGAAATGGATTTCCGCGCCGGCCGTGAGCGCCCGCCCGGCAAGCAGCGCAATGATATGCTGGCGATCAATGCGATAGGGGCTGCGCGCGGTCTTGCGCGTCATCACCACGCGGCCGGTGCGGTCGAGCGAGTCACGACGATCGATCCGCATGCCGCCGGCCAGCACCTCGTCGAGAATGCCGAAGCCCGCGAAGATGCGCGCCATGTTGTTGTGAATGGCGATGCCGTAGCCTTCGCCGGAGAGCGACGGCCGCCGCTCGTGCACGCACACGCTCCAGCCGCGCCCGGCGAGCGCAATCGCGGCCACGAGCCCGCCGAAGCCGGCACCGACGATCTCGGCATGACCGGGTTTCACTCCGTTCTGCTCCTCAACGGTTCAGTACTTTCACTCTCGAACTGCTGGGCATGGATGTAGCTTCGCAGGTCGTGAAGATGCCGTCCCCAATGAATTTGATACCCGAAACGGAAGTGACGCTCGGCATCCTGCAGACTGCTGTTCTCCCACAGCCATTCGACTTCCTTCATTTCGAGCGCGATGTCCGCCAGATCATCAATGGCATCGCCCATGAGTGCTTGGACATCTGGATTGGGCTCAGGCGGGACAACCGCGTAGAAGCCAAATTCCGGGAAGATGCGGTCGGCGGCGTTCCGCATGTCGTTATAGCTCGCCAGGTCGTCAGGGGCCTCGGAGCTGTACGCGGCTTCCTGATCAGGCAGCTCGTGATACGCACAGGCCAGCTTGTCCAGGATCTCGGCGAGCGTACGGATTCGTTCGGCCACGGTCTCCCGAGGCGAATCAAAGAGCGCGAGAAATTCTCGAACGGCGATAATCATTCACGCCCCTATTGCACGGCCAAGTCCGGAATCCTACATACGGGTTCCCTCCGAACTCTGCATTTCCACACCACGCTCCGGAACAATTCCCGTCATGCGGCATTGAAGTGCCTCTGTGCGGTACCGCCCCTGCAATCAAGGATAACAACAAGTGTCTCAATCAAGAATGATGTCGCTGCCGGGGCGTTTGATGCTTGTGGTGTCGGCTGCTGCTGTATTGGGCCTGATGGCCGCCATGATGGTCCGCACCATCGAGCTCTCCGGCGGCGAGACGTTCGCCAAGGCAGAACAAAACGACGTGATCGAGGCGCACAAGCCGCTGCCGGCGGGGCCGCGTCGATTTGAGTAAAATCCCTCGTCACCGGCGGTGCGCGGAACTTCGCCGCGCAGCCCTGTGGCAGCCTGTCCGACTTACTTCATCGGGCACTTGTCGTGATAGCGGTCCTGATGCGCGGTCAGCGCGGTGGCGACCGTTTTCAGCGCATAGCCGCCATCGCCCGTCGCCACCGCCTCCTGCAGGTAGAAGTTCTGGATCGGGAAGTGGTTGTTGCCGTATTTGAACGGCCCGCGCACCGAGGCGAAGTTTGCCTGCTTCATCGCCGCGCGCATCTCGTCCTTCTTTGAGGTGTCGCCCTTCACGGCCTCGACTGCGCTCGCGATCAGGTTCAGGGCGTCATAGGCCTGCGCCCCGTAGAACGCCGGCGTCCGCTTGTAGGCGGCCTGGAAGCCCGCGACGAACTTCTTGTTGGCCTCATTGGGCAGGTCGCTGACCCAATGCTGCGCGCTCGGCACGCCGACCGCGAGGTCCTTCAGTCGCGGCAGCGAGACCGCGTCGATGATGAACCCGGTGTAGAGCGGGATCTGAGCTTTGAGACCGGCTTGGACGTATTGCGTCATGAACTGCACGCCAGCGCCGCCGGGATAGAAGGCAAACACCGCATCAGGCTTGGCCGCGCGGGCCTTGGCGAGCTCCGCCGAGAAGTCGAGCTGGTCCGGCCAGCGGGTGTACTCCTCGCCGACCACAGTGCCCTTGTAGTTGGCCTTCAGCCCGGCGATCACATCCTTGCCGGCGGCGTAATTCGGCGCGATCAGGAAGGCGGTCTTCACGCCCTTCTGGTTCATGTATTCGCCGACCGCCTGCGGTACCTGATCGCCCTGCCATGAGGTTGAGAAGAACCACGGCGAGCACTGCTCGCCTGCGATCTGCGACGGTCCGGCATTGGCGCTGATGATGAAGGTCTGCGAGTCGATCGCCGACTTCAGCGAGGCGAGCAGCACGTTCGACCAGATATAGCCGGTGACGAAGTTGACGCGGTCGGATTCGATGAGCTTGTCGGTCTTCTGCTTGCCCACGTCCGGTTTCTGTTGATCGTCCTCATAGATCACGTTGACGGGGCGTCCGGCGATCTTACGGCCCCGATGCTCGAGCGCGAGCTCGAAGGCATCGCGCATGTCGTTGCCGATGGTGGCGGCCGGACCGCTGAATGTGCCGACAAAGCCGATCTTCAGCGGGTCTTTTGCAGCATCCTGCGCGAGCGCAGGCGCGCAGCAGGCGGTGAGCAGGGCCGCAAGGCCCGCAAGAGTCCTACGCATGACGTCCCCCTGTGGTTCTTCGTTTCGCTTCCCTGACGCGCCGCCTTCGATGGGCGGTCGCGCTGTTATTTCCAGAGCATCTTGCTGGCGATGTCGGCGCCCTGGCGCATTGCCTTGAACTTCTCCCAGACGACGGTGTCGTGCACCTCGGTGCGGTACAGCGCCTGCGAGGAGAACCCGCAATCGGCGGCGGCGATCACGTTCTCGCGGCCGACGAGCTTGGCGAAGCGCATGATGCGCTCGGCGATCAGCTCGGGATGCTCGACGATGTTGCTGGCATGCGTGATCACGCCGGGGCAGAGCACCTTGCCGTCCGGCACCTTCACGGTCTCGAACAGATGATACTCGTGCTCATGGCGCGGATTGGCGCATTCGAAGCTGTAGGAACCGGCGTTGATCTTGAGCACATAGTCGATGATCTGGGCGAGCGAGGCCTCGTAGAGCCGCGGACCTTCGTTGATGCCGTAGCAGGTGTGGAAGCGCACGCGTTCGGGCGGGATGCCCTGCAGCGCCCGGTTGGTGGCCTCGACGTAAATCTGCGCGCGCTTCTTCTTCTGCGCATCGTCAAGGCCCGGCTCAAAGAAGATGTCGGGCAGGAAGGGGTCATCCACCTGCACAAGGAGCCCCGCCGCGACGATGGCGCGGTATTCCTTGTTCAGCTCGGCCGCGAGCGCGTGGAAATACTCCTCGTCGCTCTTGTAGTACTCGTTGATGCCGACGCCGGACGGTGCCGTGGCCGGCAGGAACACGTGATCGGGTTGAACGCCCGCGGCGGCCGCCGCAGCCTTCACATTGTCGATGTCGATCTGCAGGAGCTTCTCGCCGCGATACTTCACCGGCCCGACGCAGACCACCGGCGTGATCGGGATCAGCGTGCCGCCCATCATCGCCTGCTTGAAATATTCGGCGTAGTACTCGGGGAAGGCCTGAACCTCCTGCTGGAACAGGATCAGCTTCTGGTTCGGCCGCGCCTCGTAGCCTTCGAGCCGCTCCTGGATATAGGTGAAGAAACCGGGCTTGGAGAACTCGCCGTCGGTGACGACGTCGATGCCGCAGTCGGCCTGCTTCTTTACGCAGTCGGCCACCGCCTTCGACAGCTTCGCCTTGTATTCCCGCTCGTCATAATGCTGGTGGTTGAGCTTGGCCTTCATGATGTCGAGCAGCGCATGCGGCCGGGGCAGGCTGCCGATATGGGTGGTCTGGATGCGGGTGGTGTTCTGCTGTAGCGCCACGGTTGGCCTCCCAAATTTTCTGTTAGGTTTGTCTGTCGTCGTCAGCGGATTTCGCAGCGGCAGCCCTTGAGCGCGCCGGCTTCGATCGCATCCGCCCATTGCCGCAAGAGCTTGCGATAGTACGGCATGCTCTTCTGCCACATGCTGTTGATGCCCATGCCGCGGATGACGTTCAGCGTCATCATGATCATGTATGACGCCTCGCCGCGCTCGATGCCCGCGCGCATGAAGGCCCCGATCCACACCGTGTTCATGGTGCGGCGATAGTGCTGCATGAACTCGTCGACCTGGACCATCAGCGTCTGGTCGGTCCGGGCCGGCACCAGCACCTCGCTCGCGGCGATGAACGGCCAGCCGAGATAGACGTCGAGACAGTCGTCGATGAAGGCGCGCACCGGATGGCGCCTGGCCTTGTCGCTGGCGGCGATCTTCTTGCCGTTGGCGATACAGCGGTCGTAGACATGCGCGGTCGCGGCGATCACCAGATCGGCCTTGGTGCGATAGTGATGCACCAGCGCGCCGTTGGAGAAGCCGGCACGGCTCGCGACCTCCTTGGTGGTGAGCCCGTTATAGCCGCGGTCGATCAGCACCTCGATGGTGGCGGCCAGGAGCCGCTCGCGCGCGGCGCGGCTGCGCGACTCCTGGGTGCGGCGCTCGTCCGTGCGGCGCTGCGGGCGAGGGGAGGCTGCCGGCGCCGGAATGCCCGGCCGGTGCAACGGCGACGATGCTCTTCGGCTGCGCAAGGCGCTGCGCGCGCGGTCCATGCGGTCCTCCCGGCCGGTTCGCGGTCCCTTGAAGCGGGACTCTCGACTGCGGCCATCCGCGGCCAGTCCCGGCCGCGAGGCAAATCATCACGCCGGGCCATGCGGGCTGTCAAGATACATACCGGCTGCTCTGTATGTTTAATCCTGCCCACAAAAGGATGCGGCCTCCGGCGGGGAGATGCCGGAGGCCGCGTAGACTGTCGTTCCGCTCGCGAAACGCAACGACAGGGGAGCTCGCATTCATTGCGGGGCATGATGGTGTCCGGGACGCCCGACCTTTCCGGACGCCATCATGCTCCTACGCAACGAACTGACGCGTACGTGACGGATCACGGAGCATTTTCAGGCGAAGTGTGAAGCGGTTCGCCGTGGAAAATGCGACCAATGGGAGACACTACGCGAAGCGACTAGAACGGCAGCAGCACATCCAGCACCTGCTGGCCGTAACGCGGCTGCTGCACATCGGTGATCTGGCCGCGGCCGCCATAGGCGATGCGCGCCTGCGCGATCTTGGTGGAGTCGATGGTGTTGTCGCTCTGGATGTCTTCGGGCCGCACGATGCCCGCGACGATCAGCTCGCGGATCTCGAAGTTGACCCGCACCTCCTGCTTGCCTTCGACCACGAGGTTGCCGTTCGGCAGCACCTGCGTGACCACGGCGGCGACGTTGGTGATGAGGGCTTCGGAGCGGTTCACCGAGCCCTTGCCGTCGCTCGAGGCGCTGGAGTCGGCGGTGAAGACCCGCGTCGGCACCGCCGAGTTGATGAGCGGCACCTTGGTCTTGCCGAAGAAGGCGTCGATGCCGGAGTCTTCCTTGTTCTCGCGGCTGCGCTGGGTCTCGTTGGCGATCACCGCCTTGTCGTTGAGGTTGACGGTCACCGTGAGGATGTCGCCGACCTGGTGCGCGCGCTGATCCTTGAAGAATGCGCGCGAGCCGTTGCGCCACAGCGAGTTCGGGCTGTAGGAGGCGGGTTGCGGCGTCGGCATCGGCATCTGCACGGGCTTGTAGCCGGGCTGGGTGGTGGGGTTCTCGATCGCCGTCAGGGCCGGCTGTTCGCCGATCGAGGTCAGGCGGTCGATGGTGGAGCAGGCTCCGAGCGAGGAGGCGGCGCACGCCACGGCGAGAGCGGAAACAACGAGACCGGGTTTCATGGGCTGAACGCTCACTGCGTGTTGCTGGCCGACTGATCGGCTGTGAGGGAGGAGACCGCGGCTGCGACAATCGGCGTGGCAGGGGTGACGGCAACCCGGCCAGGACCGGTGACGGTGGCCTGAACGGTGCGGTTCGATTGGATGTTGAGGACGCCGACGACATCGCCGACCGCGCCGGCCTCGGCGGCCTTGCCACGGACGGTCAGCGAGATGCCCGGCACCTCGTAAGTGATGGTCACCGCCTCGTTGCGTTGGACGGCGAGCGGCTTGACCAAGTCGCTCTGGCGGAGCGCCGTACCGACGCGGAACGGCGACTTGACCGCGAGGCCGATCGCCTGCTCGGGCGAAACGCCTTCCAGACCGGCGTCCGCCTTGGGGCGGCGCTCGATGGTGACGTCGGAGCCCTTGATGACCTCGCCCTGGCGCAGCGAGCGGGTCAGCGTTGCGACCTCGACCATCTCGCGGGCGGTGCCGGTGAAGCGGAGTGACACGCGCCGCGCTGCGGCGCTGCCGGGCAGCTCGAACGAGATGTCGAAGCGGCCGTTGCGCTGCTCGACATTCATCCGCGAGACCATCAGGTCGGACGTGGCATTCGCTTCGACATGAAACATCCGCACGTCGCGGTCGAAGGTCACGGCGATGTTCTGGGCGTCGCCGAAGCCGTACTGGCCGGCAAGCGCGCGGGCGATGCGGTCAGCCACCTCCTTGGTGCCGATCGGACGCGACAGCCGCGTCACCACGACTTCGCTTAAGCCCCCGGTGTCGATGTCGGTGATCTCGTAAGCCCGCAGTGCGTCGGCGACGCGCTGCACCAGCACGGCGCCGGTCATGCCGAGATCGGGCGCGCGGAACACCGGCACTTCGGCGGCCTTGCCGGCGTTGTCGATGAGATCGCCGATGCGGACGATATCTGAGGTGACCGTGACCAGCTCGCGAAGGCGCGGAGCCTTGTCCTGGATACTGGCTTGGAGATCGGCTTCGGCGCCGGCCGCGGCATCGTGGCCGAGCGCGAGCAGAAGGGCGAAGGCAGTTGTTGCGATGCGGATCATGGTTCGTCCTCAGCGCATCAGGTTCGAGGTCGCTTGCAGCATCTGGTCGGCTGCGGTGATGACCTTGCCGTTCATCTCGTAGGCGCGCTGCGCTGCGATCAGATCGGAGATTTCGGTGACCGCCTCGACGTTGGCCTGCTCGAGGTTGCCCTGCTGCAGGTCGCCCATGCCGTCGGTGTTCGGCACGCCGTCCTGCGGCGGGCCCGAGGCCGGGGTCTCGACGAACTGGTTGTCGCCGATCGCCTGCAGGCCGGCCTTGTTGACGAAGCGGGTCAGGGCCAGCTGACCGAGAACGCTCGGCGTGCTCGAGTTGGGCAGCGTCGCCGAAACCTGGCCGGCGGGGCTGATGCTGATCGCCTGCGCATTGTTCGGGATGGTGATACCGGGCTGGATCACGTTGCCCTGTTGCGTGACCATGCGGCCCTGGGCATCCATCTGGAACGAGCCGTCGCGGGTGTAGCTGAAGGTGCCGTCCGGCATCAGCACCTTGAAGAAGCCTTCACCGCGGATCGCGACGTTGAGGTCGGCGCCGGTCGGCGAGATCGTGCCTTGCGTCATCAGCCGCGGCGTGCCGACGGTCTTGACGCCGCCGCCGAGGTCGATGCCGACCGGCAGGATGTTGCCCTGCGTCGAGGTCTGCGTGCCGACGCGGCGCACGTGCTCGTAGAGCAGGTCTTGGAATTCGGCACGCTGGCGCTTGTAGCCGGTCGTGCGCATGTTGGCGATGTTGTTGGAGATGACCTGGACGTTCAGCTCCTGGGCCATCATGCCGGTGGCTGCGGTGTGAAGGGCGCGCATGGCGGTGTCTCCTTAGGCCGGCACTTCGGCGAGCTGCTGCAGCGAGTTCTTCCGGAGGTCGTTCTGCTGCGAGATGATGGATGCGACTTCGGTGTAGGCGCGCGATACTTCGATCATGCGCGCCATCTCGATCACGGGGCGGACGTTGGATTTCTCGATCGAGCCCTGGATGACGTTGGGCTTGTCGACGATCGTCGGCACGACGCCGGCCGGCAGGCTGTAGGAGCTTGCGCCTTCCTTGCGCGCCTGCTGCGGGTTGTCGATGCGCACGATGCGCAGCTTGCCGCGCGTCGAGTCCGAGTTGAGGCTCTGGCCCTCGCGCACCTTGATGGTGCCTTCCTTGGTGATGAGGATGTCGCGATCCGTTCCCTGGATCACGATCGGGCCGCTTTCGCCGAGCACGATTTCGCCGGTGGTGGTGACCACCTGCCCGAGATTGTTGACCTGCAGGGCGCCGTTGCGGGTGTAGCGCTCGCCGCCATTGGCGGTCTGGACCACCAGCATGCCTTCGCCGTCGATCGCGACGTCGAGCGGATTGCCGGTCTGCTGCACGGTGCCCTGGGCCATGTCGTGCCAGCTCATGCGGTCCTGCACGAGGCTGAGCCTGCGGTCCGGCGCCGCGAACGTGTCGGCGGTCGCCTTGTCGCGCAGAAATTCCGAGAACACCGCGCCGTCGGCCTTGAAGCCGGTGGTGTTCAGATTGGCAATGTTGTTGGCCACCACCTCCAGCTCGCGTTGCAACGCGGTCTGGCGCGACAGGCCGATAAGGACGGCATTCTCCATCGATCAACTCCCCTGATGCGGCGGAACCCCGCCCTCCCAGGCGGTGATCCGTCGATTGAGCCACCCGTTCTCCCAAACGGGCGGCTCGCCAGGGTCTTTGCACCCGGCGTGCCAAACTGAAACTGGCGTGAAATCAATGGCTTGGTCTAAAGGTCCGGAAAATTGGACCGGCAGGATTCACCTTTTGCCCAGTCAAACCCGGCAAAAATTACCGCCCGGACCGCCCCTGGAAAGGTTCCGTTAACCATACGGTCCTACCGTCGATTCAAGGCGCTCGGGGCTCGGCGCCACGGCCTGTCTCCTTAATAAGTCGCCGTCTGCCGGCTCCCCCATCCCGTGATCCGGAGTCCATCAATGGCTGACGCGAAGGCAGCAGTGGCCGACGAGGCCGACGTTGACGAAGAGGGCGCCGAAGGCGCCGCGCAAGGCAAAAAGAAGTTCTCATTGCCGCCGATGAAGTATCTCATCATTGGCGGCGGGGCGCTGGCGGCGCTCATCGTGGCGGGCGGAGGGGGCTACTACTTCCTCTCCCACAAGCACGAGGCCGCCAAGGCGGAAGCCGCGGCCGTCAAGCCTGCGGTGTTCGTCGATCTGCCGGAGGTGCTGGTCAATCTGTCCAACTCCGGCTCCGAGCGCACGCAATACCTGAAGATCAAGATCGTGCTCGAGCTCGCCGACCAGCCGATGGTTGCGCAGATCACACCAATCATGCCGCGCGTCATGGACGCGTTCCAGACCTATCTCCGCGAGCTGCGGCCAAGCGATCTCGACGGCTCGGCAGGCCTCTACCGGCTCAAGGAAGAGCTGACGCGGCGTGTCAACGCCGCCATCGCGCCGAGCCGCATCAACGCGGTGCTGTTCAAAGAAATCGTGGTGCAGTGACGGGTTTGGAATCTCATGGCTGAACAGAACGATCAGAGCGAACAGGACTCCGTCGCCGCCGAATGGGGCCGCGCGCTCGACGCCGAGGCCACCAAGACCGCGGAGCGGCAGGCCCAGGCCCAGGCCGAGCCGCCGCTGTCGCCGAGCGCGGTGGCTGCGGAGGAATCCACCAAGATCCTGCACAGCTCCAAGGGCGGCACCGAGCGGGTGCTGAGCCAGGAGGAGATCGACAGCCTCCTGGGCTTCAGTCTCGGCGACATCTCGCTCAACGACAATTCCGGCATTCGCGCGATCATCGATTCGGCGATGGTCTCCTACGAGCGTCTGCCGATGCTCGAAATCGTCTTCGACCGGCTGGTCCGGCTGATGACGACGAGCTTGCGCAATTTCACCTCGGACAACGTCGAGGTCTCGCTCGACCGCATCACCTCGGTGCGCTTCGGCGACTATCTCAACTCGATCCCGCTGCCGGCGATCCTCGGCGTGTTTAAGGCCGAGGAGTGGGACAACTACGGGCTGATGACGGTCAGCTCCGGGCTGATCTACTCGATCATCGACGTGCTGCTCGGCGGCCGCCGCGGCCAGACCACGGTGCGGGTCGAGGGCCGGCCTTACACCACCATCGAGTCGAACCTCGTCAAGCGCATGATCGAGGTCGTGCTCGCCGATGCCGAGCTCGCCTTCAAGCCGCTGTCGCCGGTCAAGTTCAACATCGACCGGATGGAGACCAATCCGCGCTTTGCCGCGATCTCGCGGCCGGCCAACGCCGCGATCCTGGTGCGGCTGCGCATCGACATGGAGGACCGCGGCGGCGATCTCGAGCTGCTGCTGCCTTACGCGACGATCGAGCCGATCCGCGAAGTTCTCCTCCAGATGTTCATGGGCGAGAAGTTCGGCCGTGATCCGATCTGGGAAAACCATCTCGCCACCGAAATCGGCCAGGCCGAGATCGCGGTCGATGCGGTGCTCTACGAGGCCATGCTGCCGCTCAAGCGCATGATGAAGCTCGAAGTCGGCGACACGCTGATGCTCGAACTCAAGCCCGACGCCATGGTCAGCGTGCGCTGCGGCGACATCACTCTCAGCGAAGGCCGCATGGGCCGGGTCGGCGACCGCGTCGCCGTGCGCGTCGGCAAGCCGCTCCGCAAGCCGCAAACCACATTCGCGATGTTCGAAGGCAAGGCCGACGAGCCAAACAAAAGACTGGAGGCGCAGTGATCAACATTCTGCCATTGACGATCGAGAGCATGGTGGCGATTTTGCTGCTGGCCACGATCCTGTATTGCGTGCGTCTGAACGAGCAGCTCAAGCGGCTGAAAGCCGACGAATCGTCGATGAAGAAAACCATCGGCGAGCTGCTGGCCGGAATCGATAATGCCGAGCGCGCCATTTCCGGCCTCAAGGCCACGGTGCGTGAGGCCGACGACTCGCTCAGCCTGCGTCTCAAGGACGCCGAGCGCTTCTGCAAGGAGATCAAGGACGGCACCGCGGCGGGCTCCGAAGTGATCAACAAGCTCAACCAGCTTGCCGGCGCCAGGCCCTGGCTGTTCGGCGTCGACGGCGTCGAGGAGCCGGAGCAGGAACAAGAGTCCGATAAGCCGCCGGTGTCACTCGACCCGATGTCCATCGTCGCGGCCGCTCAAGCGCTCGCCGAGCGGGCCCAGGCGCGGGCCAGGGCCATCGCCGCATGAACAAGTTGCTGCGTGACATCCGCCTGGTGCCGATCGTGCTGCTCGCGATCGGGGCGCTGTTCGTGCTCAAGACCATGGGCCTGTTCTTCGACGGCGGCTACACGCTGGCCCAGCGGCTCGGCGGCAGCAACGGCATCGTGGTGACCACCGTGTCGGGGCCGCAGATGGCGGAGTTGCGCTCGCCGTCGCAGCCGCTGCCGTTGCCGCCGCCGCAGCCCGGCGCCAAGCAGCCCGCGAAGCAGTCCTGGGCGCAGGACATGCTCGGTTACCCGAACGGCGGCGCGCCAACCGCCAATCCCCACATCAACTTCAGCGGCAACGACATCACCGGATCGTCGGCGGCGAAGCCCGCGCCGAAAAAGGACGAGCCCAAGGAGCCGCCGGTGCCGATCGCCCCGGAAAGCATCGCGGCGCGCGGCACCGTGGTGCCGATCGATCAGCAGCAGCGCCCGAGCTCGGCCGGTGAACGAGCCCTGCTGGAGCGCCTGCAGGAGCGGCGGCAGGAGCTCGATGCCCGCGCCCGCGAGCTCGATCTGCGCGAAACCCTCTTGAAGGCCGCGGAGAAGAAGATCGAGACCCAGACTGCGACGCAGGAGGCTGAGAAGAACAACCCCGCCGGCCAGCGCAAGCAGGACGAGAATGCGCGAATGAAGGGCGTCGTCACCATGTATGAGACGATGAAGCCCAAGGACGCCGCCAAGATCTTCGACCGCCTCGATCCCAAGGTGCTGATCGAAGTGGCGAGCCAGATCAAGCCGCAGCGGATGTCCGAGATCATGGCCCAGATGTCGCCGGAGGCTGCCGAGAAGCTGACGGTCGAGATGGCGACCCGCGGTCCGGGCGACCGCACCATGAATCCGGCGAACCTGCCCAAGATCGACGGCCGGCCCTAAGGGGCCGGTTTTCGTTTCTGGGTTCCGGTTTTCGTTTCAGGGTTAAGGCTGCCTTAAAGGCTCTGCCGTAGGGTCGGACCATCGATTCAGGCGCAGTGCCGGTGGCCGTTGTATGTGTAAGTCGATGTGTATGAGTTCAGTGCGGGCAATGGGCCGGTTCGGCCGCGTTGGAAGCGAATGGCGCCGCATTGCGATAGCGCTGGGCACCACGCTCGTTTGCTCGCTCGCGCTGCTCGACCACCCGGCTCAGGCTCAAGGGCAGGCCCAACCCCAAGCTCAGACGCAAAGAGCGCCGGTCAAGGGCGAGCTCAGCATGAGCACCGCCGGCGGCTTCGGCCGTCTGGTGATCCGTCTCGACGGCGAGATGGACGCCGAGGTGAAGGTCTCGAGCGGCGTCCTGATCGTGCAGTTCAAACAGCCGGTCAACGTCCCGATGGACCGCGCCACCAACGGCGCCTCGCAATATTTTGGCGCCGCGCGCCGCGATCCGGACGGCAAGGCGCTGCGCTTTGCGCTGGCGCAGAAGCTTCGCGTCAGCACCATGACGGCGGGCGAGCGGCTGTTCGTCGACCTTCTGCCCGACAGCTGGACCGGCGAGCCGCCGGGGCTGCCGCGCGAGATCGTCGAGGACCTGGCGCGGCGCGCCAAGGAAGCCGAGAAGCTCGCCTGGCAGAAGCTCGCCATGGAGGCGCAGCGCAGGCTGCCGGTGGTCCGGGTGCGGGTCGCCAACCAGACGACGTTCACCCGCTACATCTTCGAGCTGCCCGAGATGACGCCGGTCAGCTCCGAGCGTTCTCGCGACAAGCTCGCGCTGACATTCGGCGCGCCGCTGCAATTCGACCTGTCGGACGCCAAGCTGTCGCTGCCTCCGACTGTCGATGCCGTCGACGCCGACAACGACGGCGCGAAGTCGAATGTGAAGTTCTCGTTCGCGCAGCCGGCCGATGTGCGGACCTTCCGCGAGGATTCGAACTACGTCGTCGATGTCACCGCGATCAACGCGAAGCCGTCCGCCGTGCCGCTGGTGGCGCTCGGGCCGCTCCCGGGCTCGGCGCCCGCGACCGTGCCGGCCAAAGAGGCTGGTAAGGATGCTGCCAAGCCCGAAGCCAAGGACGCCGCCAAGCCTGGGGCCAAGCCGGAGCCGGCAGACGCCAACAAGGCTGCGGCCGAAGCGGACTCGGCAAAGCCCGACGCGGCCGGACCGTCGCGCCGTCCGCCACGGCAGATCAACCGCACGGCGCGCGTGGAGCTGCGCCGCCAGGGCGACGGCCTGCGGCTGATGTTCCCGTTCCCGGAGCGCACCGCCGCCGCGATCTTCCAGCGCGCCGATACGCTCTGGTTGGTGTTCGACACCGCGGTGCCGATCGACATCGACGCGCTGAACAACGATCCGAGCCAGACCATCCGCAGCGCCCAGGTCGAGCCTGACGATGACGCTCAGATTGTGCGGCTGCGGCTCGAACGGCCGCGGTTGGTCAGCGTTGAGGCGGAAGAGGCGGGTTGGAGTGTCGCCATCGGCGACGCGATGCAGAGCACGGTCAAGCCGATCACCATTGCGCGCAACGTGGTGACACCGGCCCGCACCAGCATCTCGATTCCATTCGAGAGCCCGCGCAAGGCGCACTGGCTAAACGATCTCGACATCGGCGACCGGCTCCTGGTCGTCACCGGCATGGGCCCGGCGCGCGGCCTCGTCCGGACCCAGGACTTCGTCGATCTGCGCGCGCTCGCAAGCGCGCACGGCATCGCCGTGCAGCCCTATGCGGACGACTTGCAGGCCGAACTGTCGGTCGACAAGGTGCTGCTGGTCCGGCCGACCGGACTGACGCTGTCGGAAGCCGAGACGCCCAAGACGCAGCGCGCCGCCCACGCCCTGACTTTCGACAGCGCGGCGTGGAACGCCGACCGCAAGGCCGACTACATCAAGCGGCAGTTCACGCTGGTGCGCGAGGCCGCGGAGGCGCCGTTCGTGCAGCGCACGTCGTATCGGCTCGATCTCGCCCGTTTCTATCTGTCGCGGAAGATGTGGGCCGAGGCCAAGTCGGTGCTCGACACCGCCATCTCCGACGAGCGGCCGACCGCGGCCGATCCGTCGCCGCTCGTGCTGCGTTCGATCGCCAACATCATGCTCGGCCGCTTCGATGCCGCGCTCAAAGACCTCGCTGATCCGGCGGTCGGAAACCAGAATGACGCGCAGCTCTGGCGCGCGCTGGTTGCGGCGCGCCAGGGACGCTGGGCCGAGGCGCGCGAGCAGTTCCGCTATGTCGAGGCGGCGATCGGCTCGCTGCCGCTCGAACTGCAGCAATACACGCTGCTCGCCGCGCTGCGCGCGTCGATCGAGGTCGGCGACTTCACCGGCGCCGCCAACCGCCTCAACGATTTCCAGACCATCGGCGTGTCGCCGGACATCGAGCCGGACGTGACGGTGCTGACCGGACGGCTCGCCGAAGGCGTCGGCCGCACCAATGATGCGCTCGCGGCCTACAAGACCGCGGCTGCGTCGGATCAGCGGCCGGCGGCCGCGTCGGGCAAGCTGCGCGAGCTGTCGCTGCGCTACTCGACCGGTGAGATCAAGAAGGACGAGCTCATCACCGAGCTCGAAAGCCTGACCAGCGGCTGGCGCGGCGATGAGACCGAGGTGCTGGCCTTGCAGAAGCTGGCGCGGCTCTACACCGAGGAGAACCGCTTCCGCGATGCCTTCCAGGTCATGCGGGTGTCGATCAGCGCGCATCCGAACTCGGAGCGCACGCGTGCGATCCAGGACGAGGCTGCCAAGACCTTCGACAGCCTGTTCCTCGCCGGCAAGGGCGACGCGCTGCCGGCAATCGACGCGCTGAGCCTGTTCTACGATTACCGCGAGCTGACGCCGATCGGCCGGCGCGGCGACGAGATGATCCGCAAGCTCGCCGAGCGGCTGGTGGCGGTCGATCTGCTCGATCAGGCGGCGGACCTGCTGCAATACCAGGTCGACAACCGCCTGCAGGGCGCGGCCCGCGCCCAGGTCGCAACCCGTCTCGCTGTGATCTATCTGCTCAACAGAAAGCCCGACAGGGCGCAGGCCGTGCTGCGTGCGACGCGCACCGCCGACCTGTCGAACGAGATCCGCATCCCGCGGCTCCTGATCGAGGCCCGCGCGCTGTCCGACAGCGGCCGTCACGATTTCGCGCTCGAAGTGATCGCCGGCATCGAGGGCCGCGAGTCGCTGCGGCTGCGCTCGGACATCTACTGGGCGTCGCGCAACTGGCAGAAGGCGGCCGAGCATATCGAGCTGCTCTATGGCGACCGCTGGAAGAGCTTCGAGCCGCTGAGCGACATCGAGCGCCCCGACATCCTGCGCGCCGCGGTTGCCTATGCGATGGCGGAAGACAAGCTCGGCGTCGCGCGGCTTCGCGACAAGTACGCGGCCAAGATGGCGGACGGCCCGGACCGCAAGGCGTTCGACCTCGTCACCAGCGGTATCGGCGCCAACAGCACCGAGTTCCGCAGCGTGGCGCGCATTGTCGCCTCCGGCGACACGCTCACCGGCTTCCTGCGTGATCTCAAGTCGCGCTATCCGGAGATGCAGGGCTCGCTGTCGGAAGGCGGCGCGCTGCCTCAGGCCTCCACGCCGGCCGCAAGCCCGCCCAAGCCGGACTCCGAGCCGACCGGCTCGATCGGCCAGCTTCCGCGGCCGGTGCGTTCGCGGCTCTCGTCGCGGTAGGACACAACTACCCAATCATTGTGCGCAGGACTGGGTCCCCGCTTCCGCGGGGACGAACGGTTGAGGGTTCGGCGAGCTCTTTCCTCGTTCGTCCCCGCGGAAGCGGGGACCCAGGGCCGCGAATTCCGAAACCTTACTCCATTGGACTGAGAATCGTTTGGAGTCATAATTCGCGCGGCGTCGAGGAGATTTCAGCTTGAACATCGCGCAGCACGCCCAGCCTTTGCTCCAGCTGCCGCCGCCGCTCGCGACGCCGGTCTACCGCCTCGATCGCACATGGGAGCAGAATGCGGCGGAGGGGCCGCGTTTCGAGGGAAGCTTTCCCGACGTTCCGCCGACGCCCTCGAAGGATTTCTTCGGCTATACCGTGGCGTCGCGCATCGGCGTCGCCGCAAGCCTTCTGATGAACGAACGCTGGTTCGAGCTTTACGGCCGGCTGGGCTTCGACATTCTGACCTACAAGACCATCCGGAGCCGGGCGCGGCTCGCGCATCCGTGGCCCAATTGGATTTATCTCGACGAACCGCCGGCCGACGCCGGGGTGCCATGGCGGACGATGGGCGGTGTGCCGACCGGCCCCGTCGCCGCAACGGCGGCGGGATCGATCGGCATGCCGTCGAGCCCGCCGGACGTCTGGCGGCAGGACATCCGGCGCTGCCGCGCGCTCCTTCGGCCCGGGCAGGTCATGATCGTGTCGGTCGTGGGCACGGCCGACGCCGATACGACCCCGCAGCAGATCATCGACGATTTCAGCACGCTCGCCGGTGAGGCGCGGGATGCGGGCGCCCACGCCGTGGAGATGAATTTCTCGTGCCCCAACGTAGGCCAGCGCGAAAGCGAGGTGTATCGCGACGTCGAGATGGCGGGCCGCATCGCGGACGCGGCGCGTGCGGCGGTCGGATCGCTGCCGTTGCTCGTCAAAGTGGGGCCGATTGAAGATCGCGGGCGGATGACGGAGCTGCTGCAGCGTCTGTCCGGCGTGGTCGACGGCGTCACCATGATCAATTCGCCGAGCCGTCTGATCGTCGACGCATCCGGTGCCGGCGCATTTGGCCAAAAGCGCGAACGCGCGGGGCTGATGGGCGGCGCGGTGTTCGGCATCGCGCTGAATTGCGTCCGCAACGCCGTCGATCTCATCCGGCGCGACAAGCTGAACTTGCGGGTCCTGGCGGTCGGCGGCGTGTGCTCGGTCGAACGCATCAAGGCATTCTCCGAGGCCGGCGCCTACGCGGTGCTCGGGGCTTCGGCCTGCGCGTGGGATCCGTATCTCGCGATCCGCGCCAAGCACACCGATCCGTCGCTGTAACTGACCAGTCCGGCTATTTCACCGCCAGCGACGGCAGCCACAGCACCGTCGGCGGGAAAAAGATCATGATCAGCATGACCGCGAAGTTGAGCAGCAGAAACGGGATCGTGGCGCGGTAGACGTCCATCATGGTGGTGCCGGGCGGCGCCACCGCCTTCATCACGAACAGGCCGAAGCCGAACGGCGGGGAGATCGCGGCCATCTCCATGTTGAGCAGCATGATGGCGCCGAACCAGATCGGCGACATGTGCAGCGCCTCGATGATCGGGAAGTAGATCGGCACGCACAAAAGGATCATGGCAAGCGATTCCATGAACGTCCCGAGCACCAGCAGCACGAGCTGCATGGCGATGACGATCATCACCGGGCTGAGATTGGCCGAGGTCGCGAGATCGACCAGGCCGGCCGAGGCGCCGGTGAAGGCCAAGAGCTGGGCGAATGCGCTCGAGCCGGACAGGATCATCAGGATCATGATCGAGGTTCGCAGCGTCGACATCAGGCATTCGCGCAGCATCGGCCAGTCGAGCTTGCCGTAGAGGCGCGCCAGCACCAGCGCCGAGAGCGCACCGAGGCCGGCGGATTCCGTCGGCGTCGCGATACCGAGAAAGATCAGTCCCGTGACGATGAAGACGATGGTGGCGAGCGGGAAGACATAGACGACGGTGTCGCGGAGCTTCTGCAGCAGCGGCTGGCGCGGTCCGGTCGCGTAGCGCGGCGCGAGGTCCGGCTGCAGGATGCAGCGCACGACGACGTAGATGACATAGGACAGCGCCATCATCAGGCCCGGCACGATGATGGCGAGCAGGAACTCGCCCACCGAGAGATCGGCGGTGGCGGCGAGGATCACGCCGAGCGCCGACGGCGGCAGCATGACGGCGAGCCCGCCCGAGCCCATCACCGGCCCGAGCGTCATCGGCTGCTTGTAGCCGCGCTTGACCATGTCGGGCACGAGGATGCGGCCGAGGAGGGCGGTGGTCGCTGCGCCGGAGCCTGCGAGCGTCGCAAACAGCGTGCCGCCGCCGACCGCCATCAGGCTGAGGCGGCCGGGCACACGGCCGAGCCAGGCGTCGAGCACGTCCATCAGCCGCGCCGCGAGGCCGGCGCGGAACAGCACCTCGCCCATCAACAGGAACAGCGGCACCGGCATGATGGAGAAGTTCGCGACCGAATCCATCACGGCCAGTATCATCTGGTTCAGGCCGGCGACCCCGCCCCAGAAGAACCAGGCGCCGAGGATGTTGATCGCCAGGAACGCGAAGGCGATCGGCATGCCGATCACCATCAGCGCGCAGAGCCCGCCGACGATGATCGAAAATGCCACCCACCATTCCATGGTGCCCGCTAATCCACTGTGGGCGGCGGGTGACCGCTGCCGCGCTCGACATCGCGTCCGGTGACGATGGCGTCGCCGCAGACGATCACCTCGCGCAGGAAGCGCACGGCCAGCACCGCGCTGCCGATCGGAATGATGAGCAGCACGATCCAGGTCGGGACCTGCAGCATGGTCGGCTTGAAGGCGCCGCGGATGAACTGCATCCACGTCACCTCGGCGCCGAACACCGTGAGCACCAGCGCCACGCCGAGCGCGATCAGGTTGCTGAGAAACGCGCAGATGCGTTGCCAGAACTTCGGCATCGCCTGGACGCAGACGTCGATGTCGATATGCGCGCCGCGCGGCACCGCCCAGGATGCGCCGAGGAACGTGATATAGACCAGGGCGTATTCGATGATCTCGTTGCCCCCTGGAATGGGGCGGTTGAACACGTAGCGCAGCGCCACGTCCACGCAGATCAGCAGGCCGCAGCCGACCAGCGCCGCGATGGCCAGTCCGCCAAAGACATTCTCGACGCGCACCAGCCGGCGCTCGACCGGCCGCAGCCAGCCTAAAGTCACCGGGCTCAAAGGGATTTGGCTGTCGGGCGCGGAAGCCACCGGACGTCAGTTGCCGGTCATGGTGCGAAGCTTCGCGACGGAGTCGGGGGCGCGGTCCTGCAGCGCCTTCCATTCGACGTCATAGGCGGCCTGCAGATAGCGCTTGTTCTCGGCGTCCGAGAACTTCACCTTGGTGACCTTGTTGCCGATCGCCTTCCACTCCGCCTCGTTCTCGTCGTCGAAGTGCTTGACCATGCGGGTCTCGAATTCCGCGGTCAGCGCCGAGAGGGCGTCCTGGGTCTCCTTCGGCAGCGCCTTCCACTTGTCGAGATTCATCAGTGCGACGACGTTGCTCGCCGGATAGAACGGCAGGTCGACCACGTATTTGGTGCTTTCGAGCCAGCCGCGCTTCAGCGGCCCGGTCACCGGCCAGCCGAAGCCGTCGACGATGCCGGACTGCAGCGCGGTGTAGACCTCCGGCGCGTTGATCGTCACCGGCACCATGCCGAACTCGCGCATCAGGCGATCGTAGAGCACGCCCGAGCGCATCTTCAGGCCGCTGAGGTCGGCGAGCGATTTCGGCTCCTTCTTGGTCCACAGATAGAACGGCGAGATCTGCACGCGGCCGAGATAGCGGGTGTTCAGCCGCTTGGCGTGCTCCTCGACCATGAAATCGTAGAAGCCGCTCTTGCGCTCCTCGCCCGGGCTTATCTTCGACAGCACGAAGGCCGGCGAGGTCGGGACCTGGTCCTGGTAGTCGCCGCTCGGCGTGAACAGGATATCGACCACGCCGGTGCGCAGCGCCTCGGGCTGCTGGAAGCGGGTGATGACCTCGGGACCGCCGACGTAGTTGATGCGGACCTTGCCGCTGAGCTTGCTGTTGACCTCGCTGACCCAGTTGTTCGCCATGGCGAGCACCGGATCGTTTTTCGGAATGAACGAGATCGCTTTCAGCGTACTCTGCGCACTCGCTGTGCTCGAGCACCCGATGACGGCGGTGATGGCGAACAGACCGAGCGACAGGATTCCACGGGAGGCGCGCATCACGAACTCCGATAGGGCCGGCGGCATCGGAGCTTAGACGCGAGGGCAGGGCGGTCAAGGCCGCGAGCCCTGCGTCACGTCGATGCTGCCATGGCTGCGCGCGCAAGTCGCATGAGCTCGCCGGTTCGTGGCGTTCCGTCGGTCAGCGCATGAAGCAGCGCGTCGCACGCGGGCCGCAGGCGGCCCTCGGTGTTGGCGTTGAATTTCGCAATGATGCGCGCCTCGCCGGGCGGGGCGATGCCGACCGTTCGGGAGAGCGGATCGCCGTGATGGAAGGTGACATCCATCCGGCCGTCAAAGCCCGAGCCGAGAGCCGGATCGGCGGCGCAGACGACGCGCGCCGCCATGGCGCGGATCTCGGGCGTGTCGATGGTCGTCTGATCAAGCGTCTTGAGGTCGACACGCCCTTCGATCCAGGCGGCCGCGACCATGAAGGGCAGGCTCGCGATCGCCTCCAGGTCATTGCGCGGTGCGATCTTTGCGGCACGCGGCTCGGCCACGATCGGGATCGCCCACGGCGCCATGACGCAGCGCACAGCGGTGATGCTTTCAATCGAGACATTCTCAATTGAAAATTTCTCGGCACGCACGGCGAGCGCTGCGTCGATGTAAGGCTGGATCACGTGGGCGCAGGGATAGAGCTTGGCATGCGCCGTGGCGCCGAGCCAGGTCTGGCCGAGGCCATCGGTCAGCCCTGTCAGTTCCGCGTCGGGCTTGCCGAGGAATGCGCCGTAAAGGCCGTAGCGATGATCGATGCCATGGCGCGGACCGCGGAAACCGGTTGCCGCAAGCTCTGCGGCGGTCACGCCGCCATGGGCCGACCATCCGGTGTGCAGCCATTTCGACCAGCCGCCATCGGCCATGAAGGCGAGCAGCCCGCTGCTCATGCTGGTGGCAAGGCCCATGGCGTCGGCAAGCTGCGACGCATCGAGCCGTTTCACGTAGCCGGCTGCGGCGGCCGCCGCGATCGGTCCGACGATGCCGGTCGCATGGAAGCCGCGGGCATGGAAGCCGCGGCCGGCCACCGCGCCGAGCCGCGCCGCGACTTCGTAGCCAACCGTGATTGCAGCGGTGAGTGTTTCGAACGGCGCATCGGCCGCTTCAGCCACGGCCAGCGCCGCCGCGACGACGGTGCTGCCGGGATGCACGACGGACTCGATGAAGGTGTCGTCGAAGTCGCGGGCGTGCGCGAGGCTGCCGTGCACCAGCGCGGCCGCGGCGGGCAGCGCCGGCGCCTTGCTTCCGATCACTGTTGCGCTGCCGCCCGCATTGGCCTTCGCCCATTCGCGCAGGCTCCGGCCAGCGGCATGATCGAGCGCAGCTGCGATCAGACCGAACGTATCAAGCAGCCGCATCCGTGCCAGACGATGCTGCTCGTCCGGAATGCGATCCGGCGAAAGCGTGCTGATCCATTGCGCCAGATCGTCGAGCGCGGTCACCACACGCTCCGCAACAGCGCCAGAACCTCGTCCTCGGCCATCGGGCGCGGCAGGTTCGCCATCATGTAGTCGAACATGGTGAGCTTGGCGATCTCAGGCAACTCGCTCTCCTCGACGCCGACATCGCGCAGCCGCTTCGGCACCGGCAACTGGCCGACGAACGTCGCGATCCGCTCGGCGCATTCCGCGCCGTCGCGGTCAGGCGTTGCGGATCGCGTGCCGCCGAGCGCTTCGAGCAGCAGCGACTGCTCGCTGCCGATGGTCGGCAGCAGGTGGCGCATGGCCGGCGCCAGCAGGATCGAATGCGAGATGCCGTGCTGCAGGCCGTAGCGGCCGCCGACGATATGGCCGATGGCATGATTGATTGAGACCATCGCGTTGATCGCGGCCATGCCAGACATCGTGCAGGCCATCTGGCAGGCGGCGCGCGCGTCGAGATCGAAGGGCTCGGCGACGGCGCGGGGCAGGGCGCCGTACAGCAATCGCGCGGCATGAAGACCCAATCCGGTCGAGATCGGATGCCGGTAGGCCGAGTACAGCGTCTCGATCGCGCGCGCCATGGCGGTCATGCCGGTGGCGGCGGTCAGCGCGGCCGACGCATGCACCGCCATCTCGGGATCGAGCACCGTCGCGGACGGCGTCAGGTCGTCGTCCCAGAACAGCAGCTTGACCCGCGACTGCGGATCGCGCGATGCCGCGGTCGGCATCACATCCGAGGCCGAGCCCGCGGTGGTAGGCACCGCGACATGCGGCACGGTGCGTTTCGGCAGCGCGCGCTTTTGCATCACGCCGCCCGGCGAATACGTGATGGCGAAAGGCTTGAGGTCGCCGCCGCCGGTTGCGAGCCTGATCTGCAGCGCCTTGCCGGCATCGATCGCCGAACCGCCGCCGACCGTGACCAGCGTATCGGCCTCGCATTCGCGGAACACGCCGAGGCAGCGCTCGACCATCTCGATGGGCGTGTGCGACTTCACCTCGGGAAACACCGCGGCGAGGCGGTCGCCGAGGCCGGCCTTCACCTTGCCGAGCATGTCGGTGCGCGCCACCGTCGAGCCGCAGATCACCAGCGCTCGCTTGCCCCCGACCTCACCGACGATCTCGCCGAGCCGCGCGACCGCGCCGCGGCCGGATACGATCCGGCCCGGCCAATAGCCAAAATCCACCGGCAACGCGGTGCTGCCTTTGCTTTCGTTCATATGCTGATTTTCAGCACAACTCGGTTGCGTCTGACCACCCCGGCAGACGCTCGGCGGTCATTCGGGCAGGCCCGCTTTCCGCAGGCCGTCAGCAAAGATGGCGAGGTCGTCCGGCCGCAGCACCGCGAGCCAATCCGGGATATTGGAAATTCGAAGCGTCGGATCGAGCTCACGCATCTCGCGGATGGATCGCCCGGCTTCGTCCGATCGGCCGGCCAGTGCATGGCTTGCCGCAAGGGTGCCGACCGCGATCAGGAAGAACGGCATATCCCGGCGCGCCTTCTCGGCCCAGGACACAGCGTCGTCGTAGCGCCCAGCCAGAAAATGCGCCATCGCGGTTCCGGCCTGCATTCGAAAGATCTCCGGATCGAGCGGGCTCAGACGTATCGCGCGGGCGAAGCGCTCGATGGCATCCTCGCGTTCGCCGCTCCAGATGCGGAGGAAGCCGCTGAGGAACCAGGCCGCTGCAAGGTTCGGATTGAGCAGCACCGCCTTGTCGACCAAGGCAATGCCGCCATGGACGTCACCAGTGAGATGCGCGAGCGCATGGCCGCATCGCGCGAGCACGCCCGCATCGTCCCGGCCGAGCTCCACAGCGAGGCGCGCGAGGCGGGCGCCCTCGGCGGCCTCCTGCACACGATCGCCCATCCAGCCGTTGATCCTGCGCCAGAAGTGGCACCACGCTGCCATCGCGTAGGCCAGTGCGAAATCCGGATCGAGCTCGATCGCCTTGTGAAACAAACCGAGCGCCTCGCCGACGGCCTCTCTGGTCCCTTGGTGAAAGCTCGCCATTCCGCGCAGATGGTAGTCGTAGGCGTCCAGGCTTTCGGTCGACTTGCGCTTGGCGCGTCCGATCTCCGCGCGCTCGAGCTGCGGCGCGATTGCGCCCACCACGCTCGATGAAACCTGATCCTGCAGCTCGAAGATGTCGTCGAGGGTGCCCTCGAAACGATCCGCCCAAATATGCGTCCCGGTGTTCGCATCGATCAGCTGCCCGGTGATGCGCACCCGGTTGGCGGCCTTGCGCACGCTGCCCTCCAGCACGTAACGCACGCCGAGCTCGCGGCCCACCTGCTTCACGTCCACGGCGCGGCCCTTGTAGGTGAAGCTCGAATTGCGCGCGACCACGAACAGCCAGTTGATGCGCGACAAGGCGGTGATGATGTCCTCGACGATGCCGTCGGCGAAATACTCCTGCTCGGGGTCGCCGCTCCAGTTCTGGAACGGCAGCGCCGCAATGGACGGGGCGTCCGGAAGGCTCAACGGAGGCGCCGACGCGTCGCTCGATCCGGCGGGCTCGATGCTCGGGGCAACGCCGCCGTCCAAGACCTCGATGACATCGCCGACGAAGCGGAATCCTTTGCGGGCGACTGTCCGGATCAGGCGCTGCTCGTCGCCGTTGTCGCCGACCGCCTTGCGCGCTGCATTGATATGGCTCGTCAGCGTCGACTCGGAAACGGTTCTGCCGGCCCAAACCGCCTGAAGCAGGTCGTCCTTGCTGACGACACGCTCGCGATTGTGCACCAGGAAGGTCAGGAGGTCGAAGACTTGCGGCCCAATTGTGACCGCCTCGGTCGCTCGGGTGAGCTCCCGCCGGTCGGGGTCAAGCACAAAGTCTCCAAAACTGAATTGCACGTCGTCACTCCATAGCCCAGGCAGGCGCACGGGATAGCATCCAGCCCAGCCATATCTAAATCCACCGGCTGATTTTGCTCTCGGCCATCACCGGTTTTCAGCAATTTTGATCAAGTCTTGCCACCCCTGGCGGCAGGTCTTCAACTATGGTCGCACGCCGTCACTCGGGCAGGCCCGCTATGCGCAGTCCTCCCGCGAGGATGGCGATGTCTTGGGCCCGGTAAAACAAGAGCCAGTCGGCAAGCCTGGAGATGCGCAGCGTGGGGTCGAGCTGACGTATATGGTGCATCGCCCGCGCTGCTTCGTCCATGCGGCCCGCAAGCGCATGGCTTGCCGCGATGATGGCCACCGGAAGCAGGAAGCTCGGCAAACCCCTGAAAGCCATTTCGGCCCACGACGACGCGGTGTCAAAACGACCTGCCAGCAAATGCGACATCGCCGTACCGGTTTGCATCCGGAACATTTCCGGGTCGAGCGGGCTCAAGCGCATCGCGCGGGCAAAGCGCTCGATGGCATCGTCGAATTCGCCACAGCCGATTCGAAGGAAGCCGCTGAGAAACCAGGCCGCCGCCAGATTCGGGTTCAGCGCCAGCGCCCTGTCGATCAGCGCGATACCGCCGTTGAGGTCGCCTGCCAGATGCGCGAGCGCGTGGCCGCTGCGGGCGAGAGCGACCGCGTTGTCCTTGCCCAGCTTCGCGGCTTGCTGGGCCAGTCGAGCGCCCTCGGCGGTTTCTTGCACGCGATCATTCATCCAGCCATTGAGCTTGCGCCACGAGTAGCACCACGCCGCCATCGCGTAAGCCGACGCAAAATCCGGATCGCGTTCGATAGACCGGTGGAACAACGGCAGCGCCTCGCTCATGGCGTCCTTGGTGCCCTGATGAAAGCTTGCCATTCCGCGTAGATAGTAGTCGTAGGCGTCCAGGCTTCCGGTCGGCTTGCGCTTGGCGCGTCCGATCTCGGCTCGCTCGAGCTGCGGTGCGATGGCGCCGGCGACGCTGGTGGCGACCTGATACTGCAGCTCGAAGATATCGCCGAGGGTGCCTTCGAAACGGTCGGCCCAAAGATGCGTCCCGGTCGTCACATCGATGAGCTGTCCACTGATGCGCACCCGGTTGGCCGCCTTGCGCACGCTGCCCTCCAGCACATAACGCACGCCCAGCTCGCGGCCCACCTGCTTCACGTCCACCGCGCGGCCCTTGTATGTGAAGCTCGAGTTGCGTGCCGCGACGAACAGCCAGCCGATTCGTGACAGTTCGGTGATGATGTCCTCGACCACGCCGTCGGCGAAGTACTGCTGTTCAGGATCGCCGCTCCAGTTCTGGAACGGCAGAGCGGCAATCGAGGGGGCGTCCGGGAGGACCGGTGGAGATAATGAGATGTCATTCGGTTTGGCCGGCTTGGTCTGCGGCCCGTTCAGGCCCTCCGACGCCTCGGCGTCCCTGACGTCGCCGACGAAGCGGAAGCCTTTGCGAGCGACCGTCCGGATCAGGCGTTGATCCTCGCCGTTGTCACCGATCGCTTTGCGCACCGCGTTGATATGGCTGGTCAGGGTGGAATCGGAGACGATTCGTCCGCCCCAGACCGCCTGAATCAGGTCGTCCTTGCTGACGACATGCTCACGGTTTTGCAGCAGGAAGATCAGCAGGTCGAAGACTTGCGGCCCGATGGTAACGGGCTCCGACCGTCGCGTAAGCTCGCGCCGGCCCAGATCGAGCACATAGTCTTCGAACACATATCGCACTGGAGCGCTCCGTCGCCCCTGCGAGGACGCTACGAGGCCGGGCCAAGCGGGCTGGGAACAGCCTGCCAATCCAGCCAAATCGTTGATAGCACACCGGAGGCCGCCGGGCAGGGGCTCAGTCGCGACCCGCCATCAAGAAGGTTGCGGGCCGTTTGGACGAATAACCAAGCCAATTTCAATGGCGAGGCAAGGCCGCGGCAAAGTCTTCCGGCGCGCCTGCAGGCACAACATCACCATCGAAACACCAACCCAGGGATGTTGACCCATGCAACGAATTCTCATCATCGGCGCCGGCTTCGCAGGAATGTACGCCGCGCAATCCGCCGCCCGCCTCCGTGATCTGCAGGGCGTGTCGCCCAGCGAGCTGGAGATCGCGCTGATCTCGCCCGAGCCCTTCCTGGTGATCCGGCCGCGCCTGTACGAAGCCAAGCCGGAGACGATGAAAGCGCCGCTGACGGAGCTGTTCCGGGCGATCAATGTCCGCTACGTCCAGGGCTCGGTTCAGACGATCGACAGCGAGGACGGCTCGGTGGTCTACACCGGCCCCGACTGCCAGCGCGGCACGCTCGCCTATGACCGGCTGGTGCTCGCCGCCGGCAGCGCGGGCTTCCGCCCGAACGTCCCCGGGCTTGCGCAGCACGGCTTCGGCGTCGAACTGATGGACGAGGCGATCCGGCTGGACGAGCATCTGCATGCGCTGGCGAAGCGGCCCGCGTCGAAGGCCCGCAACACGGTGGTCGTCGCGGGCGGCGGCTTCACCGGTATCGAGACCGCGACCGAGATGCCCGGGCGGCTGCGCGATATCCTCGGCCGCGATGCCGATATCCGGGTCGTGATCGTCGAGCGCAGTGAGGTGATCGCACAGCAGATCGGCGCCCAGCCGCGGCCGACGATCGAGAAGGCCATCCGTGATCAAGGCGTGGAAATCATGGTGGGCGTTGGCGTCACGGAGGTGGACGAGACCGGCGTGAAGCTCTCCAACGGCGAGCGCATCGAAACCTCCACCCTGATCTGGACGGCCGGAATGCGTGCGACGCCGCTCACCGCGCAGATCCCCGCGCCGCGCGACAATCTCGGCCGCCTGGTGGTCGATCGCGACTTGCGCGTGCCGGGCGTCAGCAACGTCTTTGCCACCGGCGACACCGCCAAGGTCGCAGCCGATGACGAGGGCCACATCGCGCCGATGACCTGCCAGTTCGCCATCCGGCTCGGTGCCTTCGCGGGCCACAACGCGGCGGCCGATCTCCTGGGCGCGGCGACGGAGGCCTATCACCAGCCGACCTATGTCTGTTGCCTCGACCTGGGCGGCTACGGTGCGATCTTCGCGCGCGGATGGGATGCCCAGCTGGAGTTCACCGGGCAGGAAGCCAAGGCGATCAAGCGCGAGATCAACACGGTCTGGATCTATCCTGAGCAGGCCAAGAAGGCCGCTGCGTCCGAACCGGCCATGATCCTCGATCTCTCGGTGCCGGCCCAGGCCGCATAGCCGCCGCCGTTAAACAGCACCAAACAGGAGAGACCGCCTCGGCGGTCTCTCCATTCCCGCAAAGTCATCGAACGGCCGGCGATCGCGAGGAGAGTGCCATGGATAGCGAAATGACCCTGGACGAGCTCCTGGTCGATCCGATGATCCGGCTGGTCATGGATGGAGACGGCGTCGAGGCCCACGACGTCCGAGCGCTCGTGGAAACGCTGCGCCGTCGCATCGCAGCGAATCCCGATCATCCCTTGCGTTCACACAGCCGCTATCGACTGATGAATCGCCCACGCGTTGAGGCGGGCGTGACAGATTGGCCGCCGCCGTTTGCGCTACCCGCTGCCGTAGCTCTGCACCAGTGAGCCCGCGACCAGGCTCCAGCCGTCGACCAGCACGAAGAAGATCAGCTTGAACGGCAGCGACACCACGACCGGCGGCAGCATCATCATGCCCATCGACATCAGCACCGAGGCCACCACCAGATCGATGATGAGGAAGGGCAGGAACAGCAGGAAGCCGATCTCGAAGGCGCGCTTCAATTCCGAGATCATGAAGGCCGGAATGAGGATGCGCAGCGAGACCTGCTCGGGGCTCGCCGGCAGCGTCTCCTTCGACAGATCGTTGAACAGCTTCAGGTCCTTGTCGCGGACGTTCTTCAGCATGAAGGCCTTGAACGGCGCGGCCGAGCGTTCGAACGCCTGCTCGGCGTTGATCTCGTTCGCCACCAGCGGCCTGATGCCGACCTCGTAGGCGTTCTGGAACGCCGGCCCCATCACGAAGGCGGTGAGAAACAGCGCCAGCGACACGATCACCGCATTGGGCGGCGCCGTCGCGGTGCCGAGCGCGGTGCGCAGCAGCGACAGCACCACGACGATTCGGGTGAACGAGGTCATCATCACGAGGATCGACGGTGCAAGCGAGAGCACCGTGAGCAGCGCGATGAGCTGGATGACGCGTTCGGTCAGGCCGGAGCCTTGGCCGCCGAAGTTGATACTGATGTCTTGGGCTTGCGCGGGTACGGAGAGAAGGAGCGCTATCGCCACCCCCGTCGTGAGACGGACGCAGGCGGCGAACATGTTTTTCGTCAAGTCTTTCCAGGCTTGTTCAAGAGGCTTGCCATTTCCTGCTCTAGATTGTTCGGCTGTGCGGCGGCGGGCTGCGCATTGCTTTTAGGTTGCACCCCGACCACGACACGCTGTTGACGGACCGGCGCCTTGGCGTCGGCTGCGACGGCGGTACGGCTCGCGGCGGCATCGGCGACGACGCGTGGCGTCGCGGGGCGCCGCAGCGCGGCCTCGAGGCGCTGCGCCATTTCGGCGAGGCTTTGATCCGGCGGCAGGGCAGCAGGCTGCGGCGCCGCGGCCACCGGGGCGGGGATCGGAGCGGGCGCGGCCGGTGCAGGCATCGGTGCGGGCTCGGGCTGCGCGACGCGCGGCGGTTCGGCCTGCGGCCGCGACAATTCATGGGCGAGGCTTGCAAGCGTCTCCGCGGGCCGCACCGCTCGGACCGGCGGCGCCACTGGCGCGGCGTGAACGGGCGGGGTGTGCACCGGCGACGGCGCCTGGATGGCCGGCGGCGCGTGGATCGCTGGCGGCGCCTGCACGGCCGGCGATGCGATCGCTTCGTCCGGGGTGTGCCAGCTGTCGTCGGCGACGACTCGCGGCGCGCTGCGTTCGGTGCGCATGGCGGGAGCGGGCAGAGGCGCCGGTTCCGGCGGTTGCCACTGCGTGGGCTCGGGCACCGCGCGAAGCGCCGGCTCGGAACCGTTGCGGGCTGGAGCGGGGTCGCGGGCCGCAAGCGGGCCTGCGCGCACGATGTTGGTTTCCACCACAACGTCCGTCGGGCCGCCGATCATCAGCAGATGCTCGGCGTTGTCGCGGCGGATGATGACGAGCTTGCGCCGGCCGTCGATCGAAGCGGCGTCGACCACGGCGAGCCGCGGCTGGCGGCCGCGGGCCGATGGATCAAGACGCGTTGCGCCGAAGCGGCGCACCAGCCAGGTCGCTGCGCCGATCAGCAGCAGGACGAAGACGAATGCGATGATGAAGTTCACGTACGTCGGTAGATCCAGGCCGAAGAGGCTGTTCATCGGTTTTCCCCCCGGCACCGCAGGTCACGAGACCAGCCGGGCGCCGAAGAATTCAGCGATTACGCCCGGAACCGACCCCCGCCGGAACCCGAGCGACCATCCGATCCACGCCAAAGTCGTTAACGCCGCCGGCAATCTTTGCCGCCCGGAACCTTAACAAATCGCTAACGGCTTTGCGTGGCCTCGAATCATGCACGCTAGCTTTAGTGATTCGCTTGGTAAACGGCAGTTTGATGGCGCGCAAGCATGTTCCGCTTTGGAACGCCTTTAACGCTTCATTAACCATACACCGGGCAAAGTCTGCCCACCTGTTCGGCGTGCTACCCGTACGGAGCCGCGCCGCGGCTCGCGAAATTCGCGAGGACCCGACCTTGTCCATCACCGATCTTCCGCTGTTTTCGATGCTGCGCAGCCGTATGCAGTGGCATCAGGAGCGACAGCGCGTGCTGGCCCAGAATGTGGCGAATTCCGACACCCGCGACTTCCAGCCGCGTGACCTCAACGCGCTGAAATTCGAGAACGTCGAGCCGGGCCGTATGACGGTGTCGATGCGCCGCACCGACAGCAGCCACATGAATTCGTCCGGCGGCTCGGCCACCGGCTTCCAGACCGGCCAGTCGCGCGGCTTCGAATCAAAGCCGAGCGGCAGCACCGTCGTGCTCGAGGACGAGATGATGAAGGTCGCGGCCAACCAGATGGACTATCAGGCCGCGAGCTCGCTCTACACCAAGAGTCTCGGCCTCATCAAAATCGCCATCGGCAAACGCTAACAGCAACATCGGGTGAGCTTTCATGGACTTTCTCAAATCGATCGCCGTCGCCGCTTCCGGACTTCGCTCGCAGTCGGGCCGGATGCGAATCATCGCCGAGAACATCGCCAACTCTGATTCGACCGCGCAGACGCCGGGCGGCGAGCCCTATCGCCGCAAGATCGCGACCTTCAAGAACGAGATGGACCGCGAGCTCGGCGTGCCGCTGGTGACGCTCGGCGGCGTGCAGCGGGATCAGGGCGAATTTCGAATCAAGCACGAGCCGGGACATCCCAACGCGGACGAGAACGGCAACGTCAAATATCCCAACGTCAACGCGTTGGTCGAGATGACGGACATGCGTGAGGCTCAGCGTTCGTACGAAGCGAACATCAACGTCATTAGTGCTTCGCGTCGCATGATTCAGCGTACCATCGATATCCTCAAATCCTGATCCGGAGACTGGAAATGGCTTCCCCAACACTTGCAGCTAACGCCTACAACAATCTTGCGCGCCTCGCCGATCCGACGGGCCCGATGAAGTCCACGGGCGAAGGCCCGAGCTTCGGTGAGCTCGTCAAGGAAGCGCTCGGCTCGCTGACGCAGACCTCGCGCGCTTCCGACGCGCAGTCGCAGGCGCTCGCCGCCGGCAAGGCCAACATCGTCGACGTCGTCACGGCTGTGGCCGAGACCGAGGTGGCGATCGATACCCTCGTGTCGGTGCGCGACAAGGTCGTCGCGGCCTACGAGGAAATCATGAAGATGCCGATCTGAACGAGTGGGGCTCCTGATCCACGCTGAGGGGGCGAATCAGGAGCGGGGAGAGTTGAAATGAACGGTGCCGAAGTCCTCGACGTCGCGCGCGACGCGATCATTACGCTCGTGCTGGTGTCGAGCCCCTTGATGCTGGTGGGGCTCGCCATCGGCGTGGCCATTTCGCTGTTTCAGGCGCTCACCCAGATTCAGGAAATGACCCTGGTGTTCGTGCCGAAGATCCTCGCGATCTTCGCCGCCATGCTGCTGATGCTGCCGTGGATGGCAGACGCGCTGCAGGGGCACATGTCGCGGGTGGCGATGCGTATCATCCATGGCGGTTAATTACCGCCACGGGGCAAGGGGCAGGCTACTGGTCGCGGGCCACCGTTCGCTGGCCGCGTTCGAAAGACGCGTGCGATGAAGATCGACGTCTCGTTCCTGCCGACCTTCGCGGCGGCCTTCATGCTGTGCTTCTCGCGCATCGGCACCATGCTGATGCTGCTGCCGGGGCTCGGCGAGATGACCGTGTCGCCGCGGGTGCGGCTGACGCTGGCGCTGGTGCTGACGGCGGTCATCCTGCCGCTGCATCGCAGCGCCTATCATGTCGATCTGCAGGCCTTCGGACCGGTGGTCACGACCCTGTTTCAGGAGATGGTGATCGGCGCGGTGCTGGGGCTGCTGTCGCGCCTCACGGTTTCGGCGCTGCAGGTCGCGGGCGTGGTGATCGCCCAGCAGATGGGGCTCGGCTTCGTCACGGCGGTCGATCCGACGCAGGGCCAGCAGGGCATGATCGTCGGCAACTTCCTGGCGGTGCTCGGCATCACCATGATCTTCGCCACCGATCTGCATCATCTCGTGATCATGGCGCTGAACGACAGCTACACCATCTTCAAGCCCGGCGAGATTCCGGTGCTCGGCGACGTCGCCCAGGTGCTGAGCGGCACGGTCGCCGGCGCCTTCCGCATCGGCGTGCAGATCGCAGCGCCGTTTCTGGTGTTCGGGCTCCTGTTCAACATGGGGCTCGGCATTCTCTCGAAGCTGATGCCGCAGATGCAGGTGTTCTTCGTCGGCATGCCGCTGTCGATCATGGTCGGCTTCCTGATCCTGTTCATGGTGGTCGGCGCCATGATGCTGACCTTCCTCAACTACTCCGGCGGTGTTCTGCACCAGCTGGCACCTTCCGGCTGATGTGGAGCGCACATGGCCGAAGGCGAGAATGACAGTGACCGCTCAGAAGACCCTAGTGCGAAACGCTTAGAAGAAGCGCTGCAACGGGGCGATGTCGTCAAGAGCCAGGAGGTCTCCACCTGGTTCGTGCTCGGCGCCGGCGCGCTGACGCTCGCGGCCTTCTCGGGCCAGATGAGCAGCGGGCTCTCCACGACGCTGCGAGGCCTGGTCGCCAACTCGCATCAGATCTCCGTCGACGGCCGCGGGCTGATGATGATCCTGGGACGCATCGAATGGGAGGTGCTGGCCATCATCGGTCTGCCGATGGGCGCGCTGCTGCTCGCCGGCGTCCTCGGCAACGTCATCCAGCACCGGCTGGTGTGGTCGACCGAATCGTTGAAGCTGCAGTGGTCGAAAGTTTCGCCGATGGCCGGCGCGAAGCGCCTGTTCTCCCTCCAGGCGCTGGTCAACTTCGGCAAGGGCCTGATCAAGATCACGGCGCTCGGCGCCGTCATGACGGCGCTGCTGTGGCCGCAGCGGCACATGCTCGACACCCTGGTGTCGAGCGACATCCTCGCCAGCCTCGTTATCACCAAGTCGCTCGCCCTCAACATGGTGACCGCGGTGGTCGCGATCCTGTTCCTGGTCGCCGCGGCCGACTACCTCTACCAGTACCGCCAGTGGTTCGAGCGCCAGAAGATGTCGATGCGCGAGCTCAAGGAGGAGTTCAAGCAGACCGAAGGCGACCCGATGATCAAGGGCAAGATCCGGCAGCTGCGCCAGCAGCGCATGCGCAAGCGCATGATGGCCGCGGTCCCCAAGGCCTCGGTGGTCATCACCAACCCGACACACTATGCAGTGGCTCTGCAATACGAGAAGGGCATGGAGGCGCCGATCTGCGTCGCCAAGGGCGCCGACCACATGGCGTTCCAGATCCGCGAGATCGCCAAGAAGCATTCGATCCCGATCGTCGAGAATCCGCCGCTCGCCCGCGCGCTGCACGCCAGCATCGAGGTCGACGACGAGATTCCGACCGAACATTACAAGGCCGTCGCCGAGGTGATCGGCTATGTCATGAAGATGCGCCGCGCCGCGAGCCGCAATTAATGCGGCACGGAAGACTCAGCCGTGAAGTTCCTTTCGCCAAAGTCGCGAATTTCGCTTGCCTGACAGGGCTTCCGTAGGGCACCAAAGAGGCTGATTCGTTGCGTCGTGTTGCAGTCCCCGCACCGAGCAATGAAGCAGCATGGCAAGTCAGGACGTGAGCGAAACCTTCCGGCCTCCCGCGGTTGACCGTAGCCATTCAGGAGCGCGAGGCGGCAGTATCGGAATGGTGCTGCTGGTGGCGCTGGCGCTGGTCGGCGCCGCGGTCGGCCTGCTGCTGATCGGCCGCAACAATGCCACGCCTTATATCCTCGCGCTGCTCGCGCTCCTCGCCATGGTCGGCGTGTTCTCGCTGTTTGCGCTGGCGACCGACATCCTCCGCGTCGGAACCCGCGACGGCGCCCACCCGATGCTGCGCGCCGTGGTCGACGAGGCGGTCGACGGACTTCTGATCACCGATCCGCGCGGCCGGGTGATCTACGCCAACGCCGCCTATCTCGAACTGGTCGATGCCCGCGACGCCGACGACGTGCGCCCGGTCGAGCGGGTGTTCATCGGCGATCCCGACGTGTCCGAGGCGGTCTATCGTCTGCTCAAGGCCGCGCGCGAGGGCCGCAGGGCCCAGGAGGAGGTGCGGGTCACCGGGCTCAAGGGGAGACCGGTGAGCTGGCTCCGCCTGCGCGTGCGTCCGCTGCGCGACGGCAAGCGCTTCGGCGAGCTCACGGTGTGGGGCGTCACCGACGTCACCCGCGACCGCGAGCGCCAGGAGAACATCTTCCAGGAGCTGCAGCACGCCATCGACTATCTCGACCACGCGCCGGCCGGCTTCTTCTCGGTCGATGGCAAGGGCGACATCCGCTACATCAACGCCACGCTCGCGACCTGGCTCGATCATGACCTGGCCCAGGTCGGCTCCGGCGGGCTGATGCTCTCCGACATCGTCTCGGGCAACGGTGCGGCGCTGCTCACCTCGCTCGGCGCCGCCCCCGGCGAGGTGCGCACCGAACTGATGGATCTCGACTTCAAGACCCGCACCGGCCGCACACTGCCGGTGCGGCTGTTTCACAAGGTCGCGTTCGGCGCCGACGGCACGCCCGGCGCCTCGCGCACGCTGGTGCTCAATCGCGCCCAGGAGAGCGCCGCGGCCGGCGCCCAGCCCACCGCCGAAGTGCGCTTCATGCGCTTCTTCCAGTCGACGCCGATGGCGATCGCCGCGGTCGACAAGAACGGCCGCATCTCGCGCAGCAACTCGCTGTTCGCCCGGCTGTTTCCCGGAACCACCAAGGACGCCGACAGCCGCTCGATCCTCGCCACCGTCTCCGAGCGCGACCGTCACGCGCTCGAAGCCGCGATCCGCTCGGCCGCCACGGGCCAGAGCGAGATCGCGCCGGTCGATGCTTCGCTCACCGGCAACGGCGAGCGCTGGGGCCGCTTCTATGTCTCGCCGGTGAAGGAAGACGACACCGAGACCGCCATCGTCTACGTGCTCGACACCACGAGCCAGCGCATCACCGAGAACCAGCGCGACCAGGCCGAGAAGATGAAATCGGTCGGCCAGCTCGCCGGCGGCATCGCCCACGACTTCAACAACGTGCTGTCCGCCATCATGATGGCGACCGACTTCCTGCTGAACGCGCACAAGCCGACCGATCCGTCGTTCCAGGACATCATGCAGATCAAGCAGAACGCCAACCGGGCCGCGAGCCTGGTGCGGCAGCTGCTGGCGTTCTCGCGCCGCCAGACCTTGCGGCCGCAGGTCATTGACCTGGGCGAGACGCTGTCCGACCTCGGCATGCTGCTCAAACGGCTCTTGGGCGAGCGCGTCACGCTCGACGTCAAGCATGCGCGCGATCTGTGGCCGGTGAAGGCCGACATCTCGCAGTTCGAGCAGGTGATCGTCAATCTCGCGGTCAACGCCCGCGATGCCATGCCGAACGGCGGCAAGCTTGCGATCCGCACCGCCAACGTCACGGCGGCGGAGGCCGCGAAGTTCAACTACACCGGCATGCCGGCGGCCGATTACGTGCTGGTGGAAACCGTCGACAACGGCACCGGCATTCCGCCGGACATCATCGGCAAGATTTTCGATCCGTTCTTCTCGACCAAGGAGGTCGGCAAGGGCACGGGTCTTGGCCTTTCGACGGTCTACGGCATCATCAAGCAGACCGGCGGCTTCATCTATCCGGAGTCCGAGGTCGGCAAGGGCACCACGTTCCGCATCTTCCTGCCGCGTCATGTGCCGGCCGAGGAGCCGGCGGTCGAGACGCTGCCCGAGACCTCGTCGCCCGCGATTGCGCCGGTGCAGCCGGCGACTGCGCCCGCGGCGGTGGCTGTCGCCGCAGCGCCGGCCGGGAAGCCCGCGCCCGCCGCCGATCTCACCGGCCACGGCACCATCCTCCTGGTCGAGGACGAGGAGGGGCTTCGTGCGCTCAACGCCCGCGGGCTCTCGTCGCGCGGCTACACCGTGCTCGAGGCCGGCAACGGCGTCGAGGCCTTGGAGGTGTTCACCGAGAACGGCGGCAAGGTCGATCTCGTGGTGTCCGACGTGGTGATGCCGGAGATGGACGGCCCGACGCTGCTCAAGGAGCTGCGCCAGAAAAATCCGGAGCTGAAGATCATCTTCGTCTCGGGCTATGCCGAAGAGGCCTTCGAGAAGAGCCTGCCCAAGGGCCAGCAGTTCAACTTCCTCGCCAAGCCCTTCACGCTGAAGCAGCTGATCGCTCAGGTGAAGGAGACGATGGCGGGGTAACCGCCGTCTCAGCTTTCGCCGTGACCGAATAGAGAAGAGCAGGCTTGCGCCTGCCCTTCTGCATTTGTGTCGATGTGAGCCGCGGCGCTACGGCTTGACGCACACGTAGTTCGAAGCGCTCGCCAGATCCGCCGGGTTGACGGCAACGCGCAGGCCCGAGACGACATGCGTGCTGCCGGTGAACCGCGCCTGCTGCGGATACGGGCAGATCGGCCGGCTGCGCGTGGCCGGCGCGTTGATCGGCGGGCTTTGGATGTGATCCGTCTGATAGCGCGCCGTGGTGAAGTTCGAGCCCGAGCCGGTGATCGCACCCGGGGCGACGCCGTGCTCGACCCAGTTCGTCAGCGGCGCGACCAGGTCGAACTGATCGGTCGCGGGACCGCCGCTGCAGTGGCCCATGCCCGGGATCGGATAGTAGCGCGAGAACTTCTGCGCCACGTCGAGACCGCCGTAACGGTCGGCCATCTGGTTGTAGTACAGCGTCGTCTCGAGCACCGGCGGGCCGGGATCGCTGAGCCCGTGGTACCAGATCGCCTTGTGGCCGTACTTCACGAACCGGTCGATGTTGAGCGAGGTCGCGGCCCTCACGTGCTGCGAGCTCTTGCACAGCATGGCGAGGTCGCTCTTCAAGTCGAAGTTGAAGCCGAACGTGTAGTAGGTCGGCTGGTGCGGGCACAGGAACCCGTAGCCGAACGAGCCGACGCCCAGCGAGAAGTCGCCGGGCACGCCGGTGGGGCTGCCGATCTTGCGGGTCGGGATGCCGGTCGTCGCGAAGAAGCCGCCGTCATAGGCATAGCCCTGCACGATGTTGGAGACCGGATCGGCAGCCTCGGCGCCGGCCGGCGCGCGGAGGAACTTGCCGTTCGTCCGCGGGCCCGCCTTGATGTTCTTGACCGCTTGGATCTGCGCGGGCGACAGGCAGGTCGCGTTCTTCGCACCGGTGCATTGCAACGGATAGGTCACGCCGCCCGACGTGTAGTTGGCGGTGGCCGGATCGAACCGGTTGTTGCACGCCGGAATGTTGTCGACGACGCCGTCCGAGACGCCATCGAGCGGATCGCAGAACTGCAGCAAGGCCCGCGAGAACAGCGCCTGGTCCGCGGCCGGGAACGCCGGATAGACAATGGGGCCGGGCGGCTGCGGCGCCGGCTGGGCAACGGTGGCCGGCGGCTGCGGCAGCGAGGGGTTGTTGAGATAGACGTTGAGGATCTGCTCGCCGCCCCAGGTTTCGGTGAGCCCGATGGCCTGCAGGTTGTAGACTGGATCGCCGGCGATGATGCCGTCGAAGAACTGCGGATAGTTCTGCATCATCGACATCGCCTGACGGCCGCCGGTCGAGCAGCCGGTCCAGTACGAGCGCTGCGGGCCGTCGCCGTAGAACTGGTTGATCAGGAACTTGGCCGCGATGGCGGTGGTCTGGATCGACTGGGTCGCGTTGGTGATGGTGCCGAGCGGATCGAGATAGAACTGGTTGTTGTTGCCGTAGCCTGAATCGCAGGTCGAGGCGTGCAGGTCGTTGTTCTCATGGCCGCCGTTCTGCGTCGCCACGGCGTAGCCGTTGGCGACCGTGCCGGAGCCCGAGCCCGTGGCGGTGGGGACCGAGCCTTCGGAGCCGCCGCCGCCGACCGCGACGAACTTGCCGTTCCAGGCGCCGGGCATGGGCAGCTGCACCTGGAAGCCGTTCTTGTAGACGCAATTGTCGACCGGGCTCACGTGCTGGTTGACATAGCCGTTGACGATGCAGCGCTGCGGCTGACCGGAGCCCGCCGGCGTGTCCACCGCCGATGTGATCACGGTGTTCGGCACCGGGAATTGCCCGGCCGGTATCGTTGCGAGCGCCGCGCAGTTGGCAGCCGGCGTGACCGGCACAGCGATCGACGTCGTCTGGGTCAGGAAGCCGTTGCACTGGCCGACGTCGCGATCGCCCCAGCTCGGTCCGCGCAAATGGGTGGGAGCCGGTGCATTGCCGCCGCAGCTCAGCTGGCCGCCGATGTCGACCAGGCTGATGTCCGAGGCGAGCGCCGTGCGGTTGCCGTGAATCTCGACGTTGCCCTCGACCTTGCCGAGCCAGGCGAGGCACGCGCCCTTGTTGCCCTCGCAGGTGAAGTTGCCCTTGATGACGGTGTCCGGGCCCTGGAAGCCGTTGGTGCCCGTTCCCTTGCAGGACGTGATCGCAACGTCGCCTTCGACGGTGACGTTGCCCTGGATCAGCACGGAGCCGCAGTTGTTGGCGACGATCGGCCCGCCGATCGTCGACGGCTCGAGATAGCCCATGATGGTGAGGTTGCTGCCTTTGCCGACCGTCACGCCCTGGCTGACATTGACGAAGTTGAGCGTGCAGGACGCGTTGTCGGGCACGACCACCTGACCTTTGAGATTGGCGGCGGATGAGCCGCCGCCGATCGTGCCGCTGCAGACGATGTCTGCGGCCCTGGCATCCGGCGGTGCGCCAAACAGCGCCGTAATCGCAAGTGCAAATGCACATGCGACCGGAATTCGAGCGATCATCGGAATCCTCCCTTGCGCCGGGCTTCTTGAAGATTCTCCCGGCATGCGAGTCATCCTAGGTGGCGCGTCTGTCGGCTGACCAATACGGGTTTGATATGCGCAGCCGAACGAATTTGATCTGGATCGACGCGTTGTCGGTGCCCACCGGAATCGACTCCGGCGCCGCCCACCGCGGTGGTGGGAGCGCGTCGATCGGGTTGTTCGGATGGAATGAAACGAGGGGATGGGACTGCGCTACGCGACCTGCTTCCAGCCGAACGATTCATCCTGGGCAAATTCCAGAATGACCGATCGCACTTCGTCACGGACCAGGTCCTGGGCGCTCGATTTCGATTGCCCCTTGGCATGGAACAGCTGAAGCGTGCGCTGAAGCCGCCGGTTGCTGACCTTGGCGGCCCGAAGCTTGCGGTCCTTCAGCTCCTCGCGAACGCAGGCCACCGGCAGCAGCGTGTCGGCGACGCCGCGTTCAACCAATGCCCTGGTGGTCTCCAGCGAGTCGACCTCGCAATAGACCTTGAGGCTCACGCCCGACCGTTCTGCTGCGCTCTCCACCAGCCGCCTGCGATCGTGAGGATGCGTCGGCAGGATCAGCGTCCGCAGCGCCACTGCGCGAAAATCGACCTGGCGCGGCAGCCGTTCGCCTTGCCCGCCGGTGACGAAGGCCAGCTCATCCTGCACCAGCGACTCGGCCATCGGCGGCGTGTCGGCGTCCAGACGGAACGCGACCACCAGATCGGGCTCGGATGCGGCCTGCTCGTCGTGCGGCTTTGGGCAGCCTTCCATGATGCGGAGCTGGATGTCGGGAAACTTCACCCGGCAACGCTCCGCGATCGTCGCGCTGACGATGCGCGGAATGGTGCGGCCGACGCTCAGCAGCACGCGGCCGCTCGGCGCGGCCGCATAATGCATCAGGTCCTGACGAACGCGATCGAATTGACGCAGCAGGTCCTCGGCATGGTGCGCGAGCCGCTCGCCGGCCTCGGTCGGGATGACGCCGCGCGCATGCCGGTGCAGCAGCTTGGCGCCCAGCTCGCGCTCCAGGTTCCGGATTTGCGCGCCGAGCGCGGGCTGCGCGATGCGAAGCAGTCCCGACGCCTTGGTGAGACTCCTCGCTTCCAGCACACCGACAAAATATCGGAGTTGCCGTATGTCCATCCCCAGCCCCCCTTCATTGGCCCGGCGAGATCACGCGCTCGCCGGGTCTGCCCACCGCAGAGCTTGAGTGCACAGTGGGGGTGCTCACGTCGCGGAAGAATTATGAGCGCTGGTGTTCGTCGATTGCAAGCCGCAACAACGCATCGACGGCACGCGTCCACGACTAGCTGTCATAATAACGTCGTACTGGAAAACACTCGGCGCGCCGGTGGATTGCGCTTTGCGCGTCTGATCTTTTTTTGGCTACGTTCCGGTCTTCGCGATCGGCCCGCTGTCGTGATGCACACCGCTCACGTCGCGGAAGGTCAACATGCGGCCGCCATGGGGCATCGCCGTGCATTGCGCAAGGATGTGGCGGCCGTCATGAGTGCGCAGGTCCTGCGGCGACGGGTCGGCGGCGCGCACCCGCGCGATGGACGATGCGATGACCGCCTCGATCATGCCGGCCGGCATGCCGAGCATGCCGTTGGTCCGCGCCCTGCCGATCAGCAGCGAGTAGGGCAGATGGCTGTCGGTCTGTTGCTCCGGCACCATGAAAAGGCGGCGCGCGGCTTCGTTGATGAAGCGGACGCTGAGGTCGGGATCGAGCAGGACCACGCCGTCCGCGGACTTGTCGAGCGCAAACCGCAGGATCGTCAGCTCGTCGGCGTGGTGGACGATGTCGGTGACGTAGGTGTAGCTCAGCATGCGGCCGCCGTCCGGCAGGATGGCGCATTGCAGCCGCAGCACCTCGCCGCTGGCGAGCCTGACATCGCGCGGCGCGGGGTCGCCGCGCTTGACGAGCTCGACCCGCTCGGCGACGTAGTCGTCGAGCTCGGCGGCCGGGACGTCATAGGCCCGCGTGTCGCGGCCGTGATACATCAGCGCGACGAACGGCGGCCTGCTGTCGGCCTTGTGGTCCGGCAGCCGCCACATCTTGCGGAAGGCGCGGTTGATGAATTGCGCGCGCATCTCGTGATCGAGCAGCACCACGCCGAAGCGGACCTCGTCGAGCGCCGCGCGCAGTGCCAGCATGTGGCCGCGTACGACCTCCGGCGTGCGCTCGGGCACGCCGGGCGGCGTCCCGATCGGTTCCAAGTCAGGTTGTAGGTCAGGCTCCAGGTCAGGCTGCAGCGGCGCATGGACGTTGTCGAACGCCACGCCCATGCGATGGTCCGATTGCCAGACGAGCTTGCAATGGTGCGGCGCTTTGCTGCCGGACACGACGAGCTGGAATTGCGAAGGAATGCCGGCCTGGCTCTCGACCTCGAGGCAGGCGCCGTCGTCGGTGAGATTGCGCACCCGGCAGTCGATGGCCGACCGGCCGCTGTTGAACACGATCTTGCCGCCGAGCAGCGTGCGGCCACGCTGTGTGGTCCTGCGTTCGTCCATGGCTCGATCCCGTGTGTGAATTCGCGATCGCCTGGAGTTCGGAGTGTGCCGTAAGGCCGCTGAAGGACGGCTAAGGCGGCCGATCCAAATTGAACGGCAGTGTGAACGGGCTGTTAACGGCAGTGCTTCGCCACACACCGCTGTCATTCCGGGGCGCTCGCGAAGCGAGCGAACCCGGAATCCAGATGCAAGTTCGGTGTGTGCATCTGGATTCCGGGTTCGGCCCTGCGGGCCGCCCTGGAATGACAGCGGAGCGTGTTGATCCGCCTTGCCAATTTGCGGTCCTTGGTTCTGTCCCCACTGAATTCACACTCCAAACGGCAATAATCTTTTCTTCTCCTCCCGACCCTGTAAGCCGGTCATGCCTTGCTCAGTCGAGGGCGCTTCATGAGGCGATCATGCGGCGGAGCAGGGTGTGGCGCCCGGGTCTTTGGTCCACGCAAACCAGAGTCCCGGGTCGTCTCGGACCACCGCCCGCGCCGTCGCAAGACGGGGCTGCCCTTTAAGGGCTGGACGTGGACGGGCTGAA